>Ga0334901_1000822_pt1 | contig 38193 bp, 31 predicted proteins | sample GraSluR3_MG_3_FD_207216 | JGI IMG/M metagenome (GOLD analysis project Ga0334901, IMG submission 207216) | Sludge microbial communities from methane-producing bioreactor in Wageningen University, Netherlands - Granular Sludge_15_08-R3 | ecosystem: Engineered > Bioreactor > Anaerobic >...
ATGTCCGCCTGTTCGGAGGTCGAGGTCTGCTCCGATTGCCCACACAACCAGAAGCTTCGCGACCCCCAGGCGGCGCAGCAATGGACGGGCGCCATGGTGAAGCCGGGCTAATGCTCCTGCAGAAGCGTCAGCAGAGATCGGTCGAGCTGGTGGCCGTGCCAGTCTTCGTACTCGACGTCTTGGCGGCCCGAGTCGAGGATGCCGAAGGATCCGCGGAAATTCCACAGGGCGTAGCCGATGCCGTGGCCTTTGAGGATCCGCAATACGTCGTCGAACCAGGCGTGGAACACCTCGCGGGGCGTCTTATTGTAGCAGCCGCACTCGCCGCAATGGACCCCGACGCCCTGGCGAGCCAGCTCAGCCCAGGGGGCGTAGCGGGCTTCGAGGTGCTCGCGGCCCATGCGGATCGAGCCGTCGGGGTTGAGGACGGGCCAGGCGGGGTCGGGGAACGAGGCGTTGCGGTCGACCCAACTTGCGCGGTAGTGGCTGATCTGGGCGGGCCAGTAGGCGTGAACGCTCTGGGCCACGCCGGTGCCGATCATCTCGGTGACCGGCTCGTTGCCCACGCTCAACCCGTCGATGAAGATGAGCCGGTCGGGCGCGTGGCGGCGGATGGCCTCGGCGGCGCGGGTCATGATGCGGCAGTAGTCGTCGCGGGTCATGTATCCTTCGCGCGGCCGGGGCGCCTCGTTCACCAGGTTGAAGCTCAGCTCGGCGGCGGGCACGCCCCGGTACCGCTCGGCGAACAGATCCCAGTGGAAGACGAACGCCTCTTGGGCCCGCTCGTCGCGCCAGAGCACGAAGGGCTCGCGTTCGGGGTTGTTGATGCAGTAGCCCGGCGCGCGGTGGAAGTTGAGGCTCAAGTGCAGGCCGTGCTTGCGGCACAGGTCGACCGCGCGGTCGACCTTTTCGAGGGCGTTCGGGTTGATCCGGAAGACGTCGTCGGGGCGGAGGGTTCGCGTCGTGGGCCAGTCGGAATCGACCCAGAGCCAGTAGTCCATGGGCAGGCGGACGAAGTCGAAGCCCCAGTCGCGCATCCAGCGGAGGTCGTCTTCGGCGACCATGCCCTCGGACTGCTCGCCCCGGCTGAAGGCCTGGAAGAAGTTGGTCAGGTTGAAGCCCCGCCATCGCGGCAGGGCGGTCTGGGCCGGCTGCGATTCGCCCCGGGCCGGCGCCGACCCGAGCGTCCAGGCCGCGGCCCCCAGGCCCGCCGACTGGAGAAACGCACGACGGTTGCTGTGTCGAATCATCGCGATCCCTTTCGATAGCGCGGAGGGAGAGACCTACCGAGCGTATCGCGGCCGAGTTGCGCCTGCAAGCCGTGGTCGATCGCTACGAACGGGCCGAGCGACGGGCCGGCGGCCTGCCAAGGACGGGAAGATCGCGCATCAACTTGGCGACGCCGACGAAGACGACGAAGAACTCGAGGCGGCCGAGGAACATGGCGAGCATCTCGGCCCATAGAATCAGGGGCGGGGCGTCGGGCGCTGTGACGCCCATCGACAAGCCGACCGTGCCGAGCGACGAGGCGAACTCGAACAGGGCCTCCTGAAGTCCGATGCCGTGCGTCGTGAGGAGGGCCGTGCCGAGCACCCACGTGGCCAGAAAGAGGAAGGCGTAGATCGCCGCCTGGCGGACGTGGCCGTCGTGGACGGGCTGGAGGGAGCCGCCGTGTCCGATGGAGTGCTCGACGACCGCGGCGCGGGGGAGCAGAGGGCGCCGAGCCTCCCATACGAGGGCCTTGAACAACAAGAAGACTCGGTACTGCTTGATTCCGCCGGCGGTCGAACAGGTTCCGCCCCCGATCAACATGAGCACGATCAGGGCGAGCATTCCGGCAGATCGCCAGTCCGAATAGCCCACCGTCGAGAAGCCGGTCGTGGTGAGGGCCGAAACCGTCTCGAAGATCGCCACGCGGATGCTCTTGCCGAGAGACGGATACAGCCCCCAGCACCCGAAAAGCAGCACGAACAGCGCGGCGGCCGGCAGGATCGCGGCAAACAGGCGGATCTCTCCGTCGCGCGGCGCGGCGCGGAGCCGCCCTCGCAGCAACAGGTACGCGGTCAGAAAGTTCAGGTTGCCCAGGAACATCAACGCCAGGCTGACCGCCTCGACATAGGGCGAATCCCAATAACCGATGCTTTCGGGGCGCGTGGAGAATCCGCCGGTCGAAACCGCGGCAAAGGCGTGATTGATCGCGTCGAACCAATCCATCCTCGCCGCGCGATAGGCGAAAACGCCGGCGATCACGTAGCCCGCATAGATCGAAATGACGAGCTTGGCCGACTTTCGCACGTGAGGGACGAGCAGGTCGGACCGGCCCTCGGCGCTGGAGAGGCCCGCGCCGGCCGGGCCGGTCAAAGCGGCCAGCATGACGATGGCCAGCCCGGCCCCGCCGACCAACTGCATGGCGCTTCGCCAGATCAGGGTCAGCCTGGCGGCCTCGGTGACGTCGACGACGGAGAGTCCCGTCGTGGTCCATCCGCTCACCGATTCGAAGAGGGCTTGGGTGAAAGTCAGCCGCTCGACGGCCATCAAGGGGCACGCGCCGACGAGGCACGCGCCGGCCCAACCGAGCAAGACGATCAGGCCCCCTTCCTGGACGGTTAACACGGCTTCGCGGGGGCGAAGCCGCACGTAGGCGGCGCCGCCGCTCAGGACGGCCAGCAGTCCCGGCCCCGCGAAGGCGAAGGCGTGGCGCCACTCGGCCGGATAGGCCGGAATCGCCAACAGGCAACTCAGCATCAGCGCGCCCGCCAGCGCTAAAGTCAGGCCGCTATAGGCGAGGATCGCCCGATAACGTAGCACGAGGGTCGCGTGGAGTCGGGTGCGCGGGCGATGGTTCATGGCTCACCCGTGATCGCCTTGACGGCGGGCCCGTGACTGCCGGGCAGGGTCACCAGCACCACGCGGTCGCCCACGCTCACCCGCGTATCCCCATGGGGGATGATGGCCTCGCCGCCGCGCACCACGCAGGCGATGAGCGAATCGGCGGGCAGGGGGGCCTCGCGCAGCGTCATGCCGGCAAAGGGCGAGTCTTCGGTCAGAACGATCTCCGTAATGTTGACTCGTCCCTCGCCCACGGAAGTGAAACTCATGACTTCCTCGAACCCGGCCCGCTCCTCGATCAGCGTGGTGACGAGACGTGTCACCGAGACGACCGATTTCACGCCCAGTTGCGAGAAGACCTGCTCGTTGTCGGGATCGCTCACCACGGCCAGCGTCATGGGCACCTGGAAATGCCGGTCGGCCAGCCGACAAATGACGAAGTTGTCGTGGTCGTTGGGAGTCACGGCGAGCACCGCGTCGCAGCCCAGCGCGCCGGCGTCTTCGAGAATCGCCGGATCGCTCCCGTCGCCCCGCACGATCGTGGCATTCAATCGCCTCGCCAGCCAGCGGCACTCGCCCTCGTCGCGATTGACCACGACGACCTCGTGGCCCTTGGAGAGAAAGGCCCGGGCGAGAAAGTAAACCGTCTTTGCTCCGCCGACGACAAGAATCTTCATGGGGCGTGCCTCAAGACGGGGCAACCTCGCTTTGCGCGAGGCCCCGGAGCAGCTTCTCGGCGGCCAACGTGAGGGGGCAGACGGTCTCGATGCCCAGAGCGCGAAACACGGCTTCGCGCCGGGTGTCGGAGACGCGCGCGGTTACCTTGGGAACCTGAAAGATACGCTTGGCGATTTCGGCAACCATCAGGTTGACGTTATCGTGGCCGGTCACGGCCACGACCCGATCGGCCTTATCGACCTTGGCCCGCTTCAGCGTGGCCAACTCGGTGCCGTCGCCATCCAGCCGGAATCCGCCAAACTCGACCGACAGGGCCGAAAGCCGGGCCTCGTCGGCGTCGACGACGACCACGCTGCAACCCTGGCGGCTGAGCCGCTCGGCGAGATGGGCGCCAAGCCGGCCGCAGCCGACGATGACGACGTACTCGTGGGGGGGCGATCCCATGGATCAGCCTTCTTCATCCAGGTCGATCCGGCCCGGTTCGAGCTGAACTTTGGTCAGCCGCTCGATGTTGCGACCCGCCGGGCGGTAAGTCGGCTCGAGGTTATAAGCCGTTCGATAGTATTTCAACGCGACGTCGATGTGACGCTCGCTCTCCTCGACGGCGCCCAACAGGTTGAAAGCCTGGGGCCGACCCGGGGCGGACGCAATGGCGTTCTTCAGGTGTTCCGAGGCGGCCCTCCAGTCGCCCTCCTCGATGCACGCCCGGGCAAGCCGGAGCCAGTCGTCGTAGTCGCGGGACGACTGCCGCCTTGCCTCGTGGCGGCGAAGCGCCGCGGACACGACTTCCCGAATCTCTTGGGGCGCGAACGGCTTCTGCAAGAAATCCACCGCGCCGAGTTTCATCGCCTCGACGGCCGACTCGACCGTTCCGTGGGCCGTGATGAACACGACGGGCAGGTCGGGGTGCGTGGCACGCACGCGCTGGAGCACTTCCAGACCGTCCATCCCGGGGAGCTTATAGTCAAGAAGCACCAAGTGGACGGACTGCTGCTTGATTTTCGATAGCGCCTCCTCGCCGTTCACGGCGGTCTCGGCGGCGAGCTTCATCGACTTGATCGTCTCGGAAAGCGTCAAGCGGATGTTCTTCTCGTCGTCGACGATGAGGACGGTTTGCCTGCTCATGACTTCTCTCCCGCGGGACGGGGCGTTACGGAGGGCAGCGCGACGATGAAGACGCTTCCTCGACCGGGATCCGATTCGACCCAGATGGCGCCGCGAAGGGCGCGCACGGTCTCCTTCGCGATGGCCAGCCCCAGCCCGGCCCCTCCACCCGCCCGGGCTCCCGAAAGCTGCACGAAACGGTCGAAAATGCGGGCCTGGTCTTCATAGGGTATGCCGACGCCGTCGTCGCGGACGTACAAATGCACCCATTTGCCTGCCGCCTCGGCCGAGACGCACACGTGTCCGCCCCGGTCGGTGTACCGCAGCGCGTTGCCGATCAGGTTCGTCAGGACCGAGGTCATCTTCGCGGCATCGACCAGGACCGACGGGAGGTCGTCTTCCAGTTCGCAAGTCAGCTCAATCCCCCTTTCTTCGGCCTGGGGTCGAAGGGCGGCCACCGCGTCGGCCACCAGCGAGCCGGCCGGGACCCGCGAAACGGTCAGCTCGATCTTGCCGGTTTCGATCCTGGAAAGATCGAGCAACTCATTCACCAGGGCCTTGAGCCGCTCGACCTCCTCCTGGGCGACCCGGAGCAGTTCTCGCTCCCCTTCCGAAAGAGATGCGGCCTTCTCCCAGAGAAGGTTAATGCTCATGCCGATGCTTGTCAACGGGGTTCGTAGCTCGTGCGAGGCCGTCATGACGAACTCGTCTTTGAGCCGATTGAGTTCCCTGAGCTTGGTGACGTTGCGCAGGAGGATGAGGGCCCCCGGCATGGTTTGGCCCGCCGTTTGCATCGGCGCGACGGCGAACTGGTAGTGCATTTCCCTGCCTCCGATGGGGAGGGAAAGGTAGGTCTTGTTTTCCTCAACCGTCGGCGCCCGGCCGGTGGCCAGCGTTTGTTCGACGTAGCGGCACAGGTCGGGATGGGCGAAGACTTCCTCCAACGGTTTGCCCTCCGTCGCCTCCTCGGCGAGGCCGAGCACCTCGGCGGCCGCCGGATTGACGCTCGTCACTCTCCGGCGTTCGTCGACCACGAGCACGCCGTCGTCGATGTTGCGCAGGATGGTCTCGCTCTTTCTCTTCTCGGCAACGATCTGCTGGACGTTCAGGTCGCGATAGGCACGGAGCTTCGTCACCATCAGGTTGAAGCTCTCCGCGAGGCCCCCCACCTCGTCCCGCGACGTAGCGCGAAGCGTGACCTCGTAGTTACCGGCCGCGATTTGCCGAGTGGCCTCGATCAGTTGGCGCACGGGCCGCACGATCCATGCCGAGAGCATCAGGCTCGACGTAATGCCGATCACCACCGACCCCAGGCCGACCAGGGTCATCGACCCGATGGCCACGCGCGCCACCCGTTTCGCACGATCGCTCGCCCCGGCCATCGTGATTTTGTTCAACTCGTGCAGGGCCTCGCACGTCTCGCGGAGCCTGGCGAGTTGTGGCCCGACCAGCTCCCGGTGCACGCGCATGGCGTCGCCGGGTCGATCGCGGAGCACCTGCAAAAAAGACTCCACAGCTTGGAGGTAGGCCGCATGTTGCTGAGCGATTTGCTCAATCAGGGCGGCCTCGCCCTTGATCGTTACATTGTCGCGAGCGCGGCGGAGCCACAGGCGAAAATCCGACTCTTCGCGGGCCATGTGCCCGGCAAGATCGCCCGGCTCGCCGAGCGCCAGCAGCAACAGCGCCGAATTGTGGCGCTGGGCGGCGCCGATCATGTTCTCGGCCGCGAAGATGCTGCGGTAGTTCTCGCGGAGTATGGCATCGCTGGCCTGCCCCAGGCGGAAGAGGTTCACCAGCCCGACGGCCAGAACCACGACGGCGAAGGCCAGCGTGATTCCGTACCCGGCCAGCATCTTACGACGCAATGTCCAGAACACCGGAATCCTCCCGCCACTTCGGCCGCGCGCTCACGAGTCGGGCGCGCGGCGCCGGGCGTCGACGAACGACTTGAGGCAGAGCAGGAAGAACAGCCCGCAGAGCAGGGCCATGCCGAGCTGCGACCAGGTGGCCGGGCGCGCGAGGTCGAGCGGGCTCGAGGCCAGTCGAGCGACCGGCGCGAGCGCTCCCAGCAGCGCGAGCACCGCGGCGGCGTGCATGGCGTGCTTGCGCCAAGACGGTTTCCTCGCCGCGAGCCCCAGCAGCAGGAGGGGCAGGCCGACCAGCGCGGGGATCAGGGCGGTCCAGCTCGACGCGCCCGCCGCGACGTAGAAACCGGCGCCTTCGAGCGTGAGCAGCGTGCCGAAGATCAAGGCGAGGCGCGGCATGGGAGGCACCGTTTGGGGGACGTTACTCGTCGCCGATTTCGGCCATGACGTCTTCGGGGATGTTGAAGTTCGATGAGACGTTCTGCACGTCGTCGTGGTCGTCGAGGCGTTCCATGAGCTTGAGCACCTTGCGCGCGGTGGGCGCGTCGAGGTCGACGGTGTCTTTGGGGATCATGGTGATTTCGCTCACGGCGGTCTCGATGCCGGCGTTTTCGAGGGCCGCCTTCACGTCCTGGAAGGCGCCGGGGTCGCAGGTGATCTCATAGTTCTCGCCGCTTTGCTGGACGTCGTCGGCGCCGGCCTCGAGGGTGATTTCCATCAGGGTGTCTTCGTCGCTCTTGTCGGCGGCGACGAGGAAGAGGCCTTTCTTGTCGAACATCCAGGCGACGCAGTTCGTGCTGCCGAGCTTGCCGTCGGCGATCTCGAAGCACTTGCGGATTTCGGGGGCGGTTCGGTTGCGGTTGTCGGTGAGCACCTCGCAGAGGATGGCGACGCCGCCGGGGCCGTAGCCCTCGTAGACGACCTCTTCGAGGTTGCCGCCCTCGATCTCGCCGGTGCCGCGTTTGATGGCCCGTGCGATGTTGTCTTTGGGCATGCTGACGGCCTTGGCGGCGTCGACGGCGGCGCGGAGCCGGATGTTCATGTCGAGGTCGCCGCCGCCGGTCTTGGCGGCGATGATGATCGCCTTGGACAGCTTGCTCCAGAGTTTGCCTCGCTTGGCATCGACCAGCGCTTTCTTGTGCTTGATGCCCGCCCAGTGGGAATGACCTGCCATCGTCGTATCTCTCTTACTTTTCGATTTTGCCTCGAACGGCCTGGGCCTTCTCGGCTTCTCCTGCTTCGTGGAACGCCTCGGCGGCTTGCTGCCACGCGTCGGCGGCCTTTTCCGGCTCGCCGGCGGCGCGGTAGGCGTCGCCCAGATGGTCAAGGATGACGGGATCGGGCTCGTCGTCGCCGGCGGCCGCCTTCTCCAGCTCGGCCACGGCCTCGTCGAACCGTCCCAATCGGTAGAGCACCCAGCCGAGGCTGTCGCGATAGGCGACGTTTTCGGGGTCGCCTTCGACGGCCCGGCGGATCATCTCGTGGGCCCGCTCGAGCCGCACGTTTTCGTCGGCCCAAAGGTACCCCAGATCGTTCAGGGCCGCGACGTCGTCGGGGAACTCGTCGAGCACTTGTTCGAGCCATTCGACCGCCTCGGAAAGCTTGCCCTCGAGCACGGCGATGTTCGACATCACGAGCCGGGCCTCGCGCATGACCTGGCGGACCTCGGCCGAACGGAAGTCGGAATCGAACTTCTCGATCAGCTCGGCGTAGGCTCGGGCGGCCTCGTCGCGCCGCTGGCCGTGGTAGAGCACCCAGGCCACACGGCTTGCGAACCGGGGGGCGTCGGGCTCGAGGTCGACGGCCTTGCGCGCGGCGACAAGGGCCTCGTCGGTCTTGCCGTCCATCTCCAGGGCTCCCGCAAGGTAATAATAGAAGACCGGGTTGTCGTCGGCGAGGATGCCTTCGTCGAGGCCGCGCTGGAGCGTCGCGGCCGCCTCGCCGTACTCCGCCTGCGACAGCAGGCCGAGACCCCACGTGAGGAGGCGCTCGGCGCGGCCTTCCGAGTCGGTGCGCAGCGCCGACTCGGCGAGTTCCTGGGCGGTCTGGCGGTCGCGCGCGTCGAGGGCCAGCAGGGCGACGGCCAGAAGGAGATCGTGGTCGAAGCCATCCGGATCGTCGCGCAATCGGGCGCGCACATCGTCGAGCAAGGCGCGAATCAGGCCACCCTCCTCGACGAGCGACTGCTCTTCGCCCCCGAGCAGATCGAGGGCGACGCCTTGGGAGGCCGCTTCGTTGAGCAGTTCGAGCAAGGCATCGGCACGCCTGGTCTCGCGGTAGATCGCCAGCAGGCTCCGGTAGGCGGTCAGGGTGGGCGACTTTTCGATCAAGGCGAGGTAGAGTGTTCCGGCCTCGTCGAACCGCCCTGCCTGCCGGAAGGCATCGGCCAGCGCGTAGGCCAGCGGAACGTTGTCGGGGTCGGCTTCATGGAGCTTTTCGAGTCGCGCGACGATCTCTTCCTGGCGGTCGAGCTTTTCGAGGCACCGGGAGAGCAACTCGTACGGGGCCACGCCTTCGCCGGCGAGGCGTTCGTCGAAGTAGGCCTGGAGTTCGTCCAGAGCGCCGGCCGGATTGCCGGTTTCGAACGCCACCCTGGCGCGGTCATAGCCCCGCAGGCCGCGATTCGGGGCGACCTGATGCAGTTTTTCGAAGGCGGCCAGGGCATCGTCGAATCGGCCGGCCCGCAGGAACGCATCGCCCATGAGGCGGTAGGTGACGCCGTCCTTGCCGACGAGATCTCGTTGTTCGGCCGCGTCGAGGCCGGCCTGTTCGGGGTCGTCGAGGCCTTCGCGAACGCGGCCGAAGCACTCGGCGGCCTTGTCGTACCGCTCGACGAGGTGATAGAGCCGGCCCATCTCCAACGCGAGGGCCACGTCGACGCTCGTCGGCTCGGCGCCGGCGCGGTCGGCCACCAGCTTCTCGTAGACGGCGACGGCCCGCTGCCAATCGCCTTTTTCGATCAGGTGGGCACCGAGGGTCAAGAGGTGATTCGGCTGAAAAACGCCGACGTCGGGGACCTTGAGAACGACGCGGACCGCTTCGTCGTGTCGATCGAGTCGCAGGGCCAGTTCGACGATGGCCGCGGCCGCGCCGCGGGCCTGGGGATCGTAGCGCAGGGCTCGCTGGTAGCGCCGCAAGGCGCGGGCGAACTCGCCCCGCATCTCGAGCGACCGCCCCGCCGAATAGAGCGCCAGCGCGTCGACCCGGTCTTGATGCGACTCGCTCCGGCGGCGATCGGGAGGAAGGGGCTCGGGCACGTCGTCCCAAACGATCGGTTTCGGCACGCCGTGGTCGTCGGCGTCAGCCTGGGCCGGCTCGGTTCCGGCGGGCGTCGGCTGGTCGGCTCCGACGGCGCCCCAAGCCAACCCGGGGAGCAGGGCGAGGAGGATGGCTGCGGCCATCCAGGTGCGGGATCGGTCCACCATAGGTCTCCTTGAAGGATCTCCGCGTCGCGGGGCTGAGGCCTATCGCGGTTTGCGCCGCGACAGGCCCGACGAGGCCGATTTCTCGACGTCGTCCTCGGCTTGGGGTGGATCGTCAAGGTCGGAGGCGGGGCCCTTCTCACCGTTCGTTTTGCGCGACGCCGAGCGCCGCTTCTTGCCGCCCTTGGGCGGCTCGGCTTCGGGCGACGATCGGGCCTCGGGTTCGGCAGCGCGATCGGCTGGGGCCTCTTTGGGCGATTTCGCTTTCCGGCCGGGGGCCTTTTTTTCGGGGCCGACCGGCTGTTGGGGGGCGGGCGCTTCGCCGGCCTGGATCGGGGGCGTCTCGTGCTTTCTGGACGACCGCTTGGGAAGCCGCTGGCGCGCCTCGGGGTCGATTTCGAGCAGGATCTTGTGAACCGCCGGCGAGTGCGGGTTGGCAAACACGTCGGCGCCGAGCTGGTGCAGCAGGGAGGCGAATTCGGGCCCCTTGTTCTTCGGGATGGCTCGATCCAGCCCGGGGACCGTCTCGTTGCGCACGTCTTCCTCGGTTACCAGCCCGAGGATCGACAGGGCCTGCAAGGTGCCCGCGTCGACGGGGATGGCGTGGCCTCCCAGCGCCGTTTGGGTGACGTAGGCGACGGTGAAGTTCGTGGTTCCGTCGAGCTTCTTCAGGTGCTCGACGGCGGGCCCCAGGTTCTGCTTGCGGAGATCCTCCAAATCGAACGAATAGGTCGACTCGAAGATGCTTTGCAGGACGCGTTTGACCCGGTTGGCCGCGGCGGGGGGGTCGGGCAGGTCGGCCATCGCCTCGGAGAGCTCGCGCACCGTGCTCACCCGAACCTCGTTCCAATCGAAGAAGTTACCCGTCGTGGGGTCGATCAGCGCCGCGTAGGCCGATTCGGCGTGGTCGGCGCGGGCGTTCTCGAGGCAGCAGGCGAAGATCAACTGCTCGAACACCGAGCGGTTGTCATCGGGGGCGACGGGCTGATAGTGCTTCTTGAGGATCTTGTGGAGCTTGGTGAACTGCGACGTGCGACTGGATGCTGCCATCGGCTTCTGGGGCTCCCATCGGGGTGGATCTCGGGTTTCTCGAACGCGGACCGGCACTCGCCGCCGAGGCCGGGGGCACGATCGCTACGAGGCGGGAGGGGGACGGTCGCGGGCATCGGCCGCATCGTCGCGGGGGAGCGTCTCGTTCGGGGCGTCGGGTTCCGATTCGCCCTGCTCGATCGCGGCTTCGTCGTCCGCGCCGGGTTCCGGCTCGCGGGGAAGAACTTGATCGAGGATCTGGGCGATCTCGATCGATCGCTTGACGCCCTGATCGAGCAGGAACTCGAGCCGCGGGGTGTAGCGCGTGTCGATGCGCCGGGCGCACCGGGACTGGAGGAACCCGGCCGCGCTCTGGAGCCCTTGGAGGCTCAGGCGTTGCTTCGTCTCGTCGCCCATGACCGAGACGTGCACCTTGGCATGCCGAAGATCTCCGGAGACTTCGACGTAGGTGACCGTGACGTCGCGAACGCGGGGGTCTTTCAGCTCGGCCAGGATCGCCATGCTGACGACTTCTCGGACGGCTTCGGCGACTTTTTGGATCCGTCGGGAGGGCATCGCGGTCTGGGGCTCCTGGAAAGGGGCGGGGCTGCGACGCGGCCGTCGGGCCCCGGGAAATCGTGTCAGAAGCTGCGGCGCACCTCATCGATCCGGTACACCTCGAGAATGTCGCCCTCTTTGACATCGTTGAAGCCGCCGAGCTTGATGCCGCACTCCATGCCCTCGCGGACCTCGCGGACATCGTCCTTCTCGCGTTTCAGCGTGTCGAGGGGGTAGTCGCCCACCACCCGGCTATCGCGGATGACGCGGACCCGTCCGTCGCGCTGGATGGTACCGGCCAGCACGCGGCACCCGGCCACGGTTCCCACGCGGGTGATGTGGAACGTCTGCTGCACGAGCGCTCGGCCCAGGTCGATCTCGCGCTTCTCCGGCTCGAGCATGCCCTCCAAGGCGGCCTTCAAGTCTTCGGTCACTTGGTAGATGATGTCGTACCGACGGATCTGCACGCCCGTCTGCTCGGCCAGGGTGCGGGCCCGTTCGTCGGGGACCACGTTGAACCCGATGATGACCGCGTCGGAGGCATGGGCAAGCGTGACGTCGGCCTCGGTGATCCCCCCGACCGTGGCCTGGAGCACCTGGATCTGCACTTCGGGATGCTCGAGCTTGGTCAGCTCCTTGCGGATCGCCTCGATCGAGCCGCGCACGTCGGCGCGGAGGATGATGTGCAACGTGCGCACGGCGCTCTCTTCGCCCAGGCGCTCGAAAAGATTCTCGAGCGTGACGTGCACGGGGGCGCCGCCGAGCTGCTGCTCGCGCTCGCGAGTCGCCCGTTGCTCGGCGATGTGTCGGGCCTGGGAGATGCTTTCCAGCACGTAGAAGCGGTCGCCGGCTCCCGGCGCCACGTCGAGGCCGGTCAGGTTGACGGGCATCGAGGGGCCGGCTTCCTTGTGCCGGCGTCGCGGGGCGAGCGTGTCGTACATGGCCTTGACGCGCCCGTGAGCCGCCCCGCACACGATCACGTCGCCCACGCGCAGCGTGCCTCGGTCGACCAGCATCTTGGCCACGACGCCGCGGCCCTGCTGGACTTCGGCTTCGAGGCAGATTCCCGAGCCGGGCCGATCGGGGTTGGCCTGGTACTCGTGCAACTCGGCCACGGTGAGCAGGGTCTCGAGCAGATCGTCCATGCCCTCGCCGGTGGCTGCGCTGGTTTTGACGACCTCGACATCGCCCCCCCACTCGCTGGGAAGCAAGTCGTTGGCCGCCAGTTGCTGCATGACTCGATCGACGTTGACGCCGGGCAGATCGATCTTGTTCAGGGCCACGACGATCGGCACCCCGGCCGCCCGGGCATGGCTGATCGCCTCTTCGGTCTGCGGCATCACCCCGTCGTCGGCGGCAACGACCAACACGGCAATGTCGGTGCAGTTGGCCCCTCGGGCGCGCATGGCCGTGAACGCCTCGTGCCCCGGGGTGTCGACGAAGGCGATGGGGCGCCCGTTCTTGTCGATCTGGTAGGCGCGGATGTGTTGCGTGATTCCGCCCTTCTCGCTGGAGACCACGTCGACGCCCAGGATACGGTCCAGAAGCGAGGTCTTGCCGTGATCGACGTGTCCGAGGAAGGTGACCACGGGCGGACGCGGCTTGAGCAATTCGGGCGGATCCTCCGCCGCGGCGGCTTGAAGCAGTTGGTCTTCCAGACTGAGCGGCGCGCGGAACTCGACGTGCGCGCCGAGCCCCTCGGCCAACAGCTCCGCCGTCTCGCGGTCGAGCGACGCGGCGATGCTCGTCATCGTGCCCAGCTCGAGCAGCTTGCCGAGGACCCGCTGCGCCGGCAGCCCTAACGCCTCGGCGAAGCTGCGGACCGTGCAAGGCAACTCGACGACGACGTTGCTCTTGCGGGGCGCCGCGGTGCTTACGCTGCCGGTCCGCTTCAACCGGCGAGGGACCGGCGCGGCCACGTCGTCGTCGCGTTCGTCGCGCCGCCGCTTGGCCGAGGCCGCGCGCTTGCGCTTGAGCTGCCGCTCTTCGCGCCCGCCGAGCGTGACGGCGCCCTCTTCCGACTTGGCGCCCCGCCCCTTGCGGCCACGCTCCTTGGCCGGCGCCGAGGGGGTCGCCTTCTCGGCGGGCTTGGCCGGCTCGCGGGGCGACGTCTTCTTGGGTGCCGCGCCCCGCTTGGCCTCGTGCTTGCGCAGATGCTCGGAGAGAGGCTTGGTGCCCGCCTTCGAGGCGCGAATCGCGTCGGCGGGAAGCTTGATGTCGGGCTTCTGTGGGGCCGGCTCTTGCGGCTTCGGAGCGGGAGTCGGCTGCTGCGCCTTGGGCAAGGGCGCCAACTTGATCGACGGACCAATCCGCTCGGGCTTGTCCTTTTTCTCCTTGGGCTCCTTGAGGTCTTTGGGCACCTCGGGCACCTCGGGCTCCTTACGCTCCTTAGCGGGAGGGGGCAGGTCGACGGGCGGGCGGAGCTCGGGAGGCGGCTCAACGACGGGCTCGGACGGCTGGGGCTTCTCGTCTTTCTCTGGCTTCTTGCCGAGCACGGGCACCTTCTTCGGCACCGTTCCGGTGGGAGCGACATAGTCTTCTCGGCGCAGGACACCGCCCGGGCCCGCCCCGGTTGGGGCAGCGCCCGAACCGCCGGCGACGCCTGCCTTCTGCGGGGTCGCCGCCTTGCTCGCGCCCTTGCCCCCCTTCAGAAAGGACTCCACCACGGCCCGCTCTTCATCCGAGAGACTGGCCAGCGCAGATCCCTTGCCCGTGATCCCCGTCTTCTTACAGGCATCGATCAGCGTCTTGTGCTCGACCTTCAGTTGCTTCGCTAACGCGTAGATGCGAATCGGCAATTCGACTTCTCCTGAGGTGCCGGCCGAAGTCCCGGCTGGCCGGCGGCTTCCAAACGCTCATCATGACATGGCACACTCTCCTGCAAGCGCGGCCTGTTTCGTCCCGTTGGCGGACGCTTGCCCCAAGCAAGCACCCCGGGCAACCGGCTCGGCCCCGCGGGCGGCAGTTCCGCTCTATGAGTCGCCCTCCCCCGACACGCGCTCGTCCGGATCGGGCAACGCGTCTTGGGGAAATGCGTCGCCCTCGACGGCCTCGGCCGTGGGTTCCGCCTCGGCCGTGGGTTCCACCTCGGCCGTGGGTTCCACCTCGGCCGTGGGTTCCACCTCGGCCGTGGGTTCCACCTCGGCCGTGGGTTCCACCTCGGCCGTGGGTTCCACCTCGTCGGCGGGCTCGACCGTTTCTTCGCCGGCCGACGGCTCCTCAACCGGTTCCTGGCCGGCCGCGGCGGCGTCGTCGGTCGCGGCGGCCATCCTCTCTTCGCGCTGGCGTCGTCGCTCGGCTGCGGCAGCTTGTTCGGCCTCCTCGGCCTTGGCCTCGGCCTGCGCGATGATGTGATCGGCCTGCTCGGCGGTCAGGCCGCCCATCTCCATCAAGTCGTCGGGTTCGATGATCGAGAGATCGTCGTAGGTCAAAAAGCCTTCCCCCACGAGACGATCGGCGAGTTCCTCGTTCATCCCGTCCAGGCTGCTGAACCCGACGATGGCCGCTTCGAGCTGATCGTCGAGTTCTTCGCGGGTCATGATCTCGATGTCCCATCCGCAGAGCTTACTGCCCAGGCGGACATTCTGTCCGCGCCGCCCGATGGCCAGGGACAACTGGTCTTCGCGGACGAGCACGATGGCCCGCCCCAGCATCTGGCAGAGGATGACCTCTTCGACTTCGGCCGGCTGCAGGGCGTTGGGGATCAACACCTGCATGTCGTCGCTCCAGCGGACAATGTCGATCCGCTCGCCGGCCAACTCGTCGACGATGTTCTTGATGCGGTTGCCTCGGACCCCGACGCAGGCGCCCACGCAGTCGACCCGCTGGTCGGAACTGCTGACGGCCACCTTCGTGCGATAGCCGGGCTCGCGGGCCATGGCCTTGATCTCGATCACGCCGTCGGTAATCTCGGGAATTTCTTGCTCGAACAGGCGCCAGACCAATTGGGGGCGCGTGCGGCTAAGGATGATCTTCACGCGCGAGCCCTGCTTGCGGACCTCGCACACCGTCGCGCGCACCCGCTCGTTGTTGTGATGGGTCTCGCCGGGGATCTGCTCGCTTCGGGGCAAAATCGCCTCGGTGTTGCTCAGGGACACCGTGGCCGTGCCCCCGTCGTAGCGCTGGATCACGCCGGTGACCAACTGATCGCGAAGCTCCTGGTACTCATCGTAAAGCGCATCGCGCTCGGCCTCGCGGATTTTCTGGATCATCACCTGCTTGGCCGTCTGGGCTCCGATCCGCTCCGCCATCTCAGCCGGATCGAGGGGAATGCCGTTGTGCGTCCCGGTGATGGTGCCATCGTCGCGGTCGATGTGGATCGCGATCTCCTCGTCTTCGCCGTAGTGCTTCTTGGCGGCCGACACCAGGGCCGCCTCGATGCCCTCGAAGACGATCTCTTTGTCGATGTTCTTGTCGCGGTGGATCGCGTCAACGATCCGCAGCACCTCACCAGGATTCATCGATCAATCATTCTCCCCGTCTGGGGGTATCGCTTGCCCAGGAAACCGTTGCACGGGCTGGAATTGCTCTCTGCCTTCAACGTACTCCGCCTTGGCCGTCGACACCAGGGCCGCGCTCCGTGCCCTGCAAGACGACCTCGCGATCGACCTTCGCATGCGGTGGAGCGGGTCACCGATCCGCGGCAGTTCCGCGGCATTGATCCCCGACCAACCTGCCCTTCTGGGGGGGCGCCGTCCCAGACGCCTCTCCCAAGAAGAGACGACCCACTTTGCGGCGCGGGGCAAGACCGCAACAGCACGGGGGCAGCTCCCCTCATGTTGTTGGAATTCGCACGATACGGGCACGAATCCCCACGCGCAGTCGCCCATCACGCAGCTCAGTGGGCCACGTAATCTGGTAAAGATACCGGGCAATTGCGACAGTGTCAAGCCAACCCCCACGGGCCGAAAAACGGCCCCCCGGAGGCAGGTGACCCCTCGACGCGGGGTCGGGAAAACCCAGGCGCCAAGATTCGGCGCGCCGGCCGCCGGGCTACGGCGGGCGCGAAGAACCATCGAACCCCGTGAGTCGACGGCGCGGTTTGCCGCGGCCTAAGCCTGCTTCAGCATCGCTCGAAACTGCCCGAACAGATAGTCGCTGTCGTGGGGGCCGGCCGAGGCCTCGGGATGGTATTGGACGCTGAAGGCGGGCGCGGCGCGGTGGCGCATGCCCTCGATCGTATTGTCGTTGAGATTGACGTGCGTGATTTCGAGTTCGTCGGGCAGCGACTCGCCGTCGACGGCGAAGCCGTGATTCTGGCAGGTGATTTCCACCCGCCCCGTGTCGCGGTTGAGCACGGGCTGATTGGCTCCGCGATGGCCGAACTTCAACTTGAACGTTGTGGCGCCGCAGGCCAGGGCGAGCAGTTGGTGGCCCAGGCAAATGCCGAAAATGGGCTTCTTGCCCAGCAGGCCGCGAATCGCCTCTTGGGCGTAACGGATCGGCGCGGGATCGCCGGGTCCGTTCGAGAGAAACACCCCGTCGGGATCGAGTTGCAGCACGTCGTCGGCGCCGGCCGTACCCGGCAGGATCGTGACCCGGCAGCCCATATCGAACAGGTGCCGGGCGATGTTCCATTTCATTCCGTAGTCGAGGGCGACCACGTGGGGGGCGCGGGGGCCCGATCGGCGGGCGCTCGACGGATCCAGGCGCGCCCAGGGGCCGAGCCCTTCGTCCCACGCGACGGCCCGTTCGGGAACCACCTCGCGCACCAAGTCGCGACCGACGAGGCCCGGGCTCGCCTTGGCCTTGGCCACCAGGCTGGCGTCGTCGAGTTCGGTGGTCGACAGCACCCCTTTCATGGCGCCGTGGATCCGGGTCCGGCGCACCAGCGCGCGGGTGTCGATGCCTTCGAGCCCGACGATGCCGTAGCGGACGAGATACTCGTGCAACGCGCCCTTTGCGCGGAAGTTGCTCGCCACGCGGCTCCGCTCGCGCACCACGAAACCGGCCAGATGCGGCTTGGCGCTCTCGACATCGTCGTCGTTCACACCGTAATTACCGATCTCCGGATAGGTCATCGTGACGATCTGCCCCCGATAACTCGGATCGGTAAGGATTTCCTGATACCCGGTCATCGAGGTGTTGAAGCACACCTCGCCGTCGACTTCGCCTTCGGCGCCGAAGGCTGTTCCGGTGAAAACGGTTCCGTCTTCCAACGCAAGTTTGGCGGGTCGGGTCATCTTTGCCGAATGGTGCAAGGCAACAATGCGAGGTTTGAGGAAAGCCTCCCGACGGTAACAGGTCGGCGCGGCGCCTTCGCGCCGCGCGCGGCGGCACCGCAACAGACCGCTAAAGTCGAGCGGGGGATCGTCCCGATAGGTTGTTAACGGCTGTGGGTCTACCGGCGCGGTCGAGTCTTCGAACTCACTCCGTCCGGACAGCCGACAACGAGGACTCTTGTACCGGCGAGCAAGAGTCCTCATTTTTTTGCGCGGGCCGCTCCGTCACCCGACCGAACCCGAACCTCTCATTATAGGGTGCGACCGGGCGATCGGATACCTGGGCAGCGCGCCAAGCGTCGGGGCGACCCGGCTCGACCCCCCCCATCACCCCCTACGCGATGGGTTTTCGGGGCGCCTTCTCGAACCCCGCCTTTTCAAGGGCCAACGTGGCTTCGATCGCTTGTCGGGCACGGTGCGCAGCACGTCGGCGTCGGGGCCCGGATCGTTCGCGTACTTGGTGGGTCATCCCTTGGCGCCGACGGTCGGTGCGAGGCAACGGCTAATCTGGCGGACTGCTTGGCGGAGCCGCATCTCGTTTTCGACCAAGGCCATACGGACGAACCCTTCGCCCGACGGGCCGAACCCCGCCCCGGGGCTGACGGCCACATCGCCCTCTTCGAGCAGCTTCATGGCGAAGTCGAAGGTCGACATCTGGCTGGCCCAAGGCTCGGGCACCTTGGCCCATACGAACATCGTGGCCTTGGGTCGCTCGATGGGCCAGCCGAGCCGTTCGAGCCCGTCGCAGAGCACGTCGCGACGTCGCTGGTAAACTCGGGCCTGGGCCTCGACCGCCGCATCGGTGTGGCGCAGGGCCACGATCGCGGCGATCTGGATCGGCTCGAACATCCCATAGTCGTAGTAGGTTTTGATCGTGGCCAGGGCTCGGACCATCTCGGCGTTGCCGGCGCAGAATCCGACGCGCCAGCCCGCCATATTGTAGCCCTTGCTCATGGTGGTCAGTTCGACGCCCACGTCGATCGCGCCGGGCACGGCCAGAAAGCTGGGGGCCTTGTAGCCGTCGAAGCACACGTCGGCGTAGGCCAGGTCGCTGATTACCATGAACCCGTAGCGCTTGGCCAGCTTGACCACGTCGACGTAGAAGTCGGGCTCGACGGTGGTTGCGGTCGGATTGTGGGGATAGTTGACAACGAGCAGCTTGGGCTTGGGATAAAGGTGTTGGCAGGTGTACGCGACGTTCGAGAGCAGTTGGTCGGGCCTGGTCACCTCGAGCAGAATCTGATTGCCCGAGGCCAGAGCCACGGCGAACGCGTGGGCGGGGTACGAAGGGGCGGGCACGATGGCCGTGTCGCCCGGGCCCATCAAAGCCAGGCACATGTGGCTGAACCCGTCTTTCGACCCCAAGCAGACGACCACCTCCCGCTCGGGGTCGAGCCGCACGCCGTAGTGCTTGAAGTACTTGGCGGCCGCCTCGCGGCGCAGGCTCAACAGCCCTTGGGCCTCACTGTAGCCGTGGTTTTTGGGATCGCGCGCGGCCTCGGCGAGCTTGTCGACGACCAGATCCTGGGGCGGATCGGAGGGGTTGCCCATGCCCAGATCGATCACGTCGTCGCCCGCGCGACGTTTCTGATACATTAGCTTGTTGATGCGGGCGAAAAGGTAAGGGGGAAGCCGTTGCACCCGATCGGCGACTTGAATCGAGAAGCTGCGATCCTGGTTGATCGGCTCGCTGGGAAGGTTGTCGCTCATAAATCCTTCAGCCGTTGACCACCTGGAGTGCTTCGTCGCGGGAAGGGCACATCGGCCAGAGCGAGTCGAACCGGGTGACGTGGAGGACTTCCCGGCCCATGTCCGACACGTTGCACAGGGCCATCTTGCCGCCTCGGGCGCGGACCCGCTTCCACAGCGCGGTCATGACCTGGAGCATGCTGGTGCCGAAGTAGGCTGCCTTCTGAAGATCGATGACAACGTTGCGGAGGTCGGAGTTCTCGAAGCGGTCGAGCAGGCCGGTCAGTTCGTACGACATATCCTCCCCGGCCAGGCTCCCCGCGCTGATCATGCAGACCACGACCATGGTTTGGCCTTCGACCTGGACATCGAAGAGCTTGGGTGCGGACATCAGGAATCCTCGTTCTCGGGAACGTCTTCCGAATGGCGGCGTTTGACGAGGGTCACCTCATTGCCCGCGTCGCTGTAGTTCACTTCGTCCATCAGACTTCGCATCAACAGGATGCCGCGTCCGCGGAGCTTTTCGTCGCCTTCTGGCTCGCCCGACCGGCAGAACGCCGCGTGGTCGAACCCGGCCCCCTCGTCGCGGACGACGAAGCGGGCCTCGTCGCGCGACAGCTTGACGTCGACGCGGACTCGCCGATCGCAATAGGGGGGCTGGCCGCGCCGCTGAGCGACCAGGGCATCGTAGGCCGCCTTGTCCGTCTCGCGAAGTTCGTAGCCCACTTCGAGGTTGCCGTGATAAAGCGCGTTCTTCAGCGCCTCTTCCAGAGCGACTCCGATTCGGGTGCGCTGGGGCAGGGGGCAGACCCCGATGCGGGCCACTTCGTCTTGCAGGTTGGCCGCCAGGGGCTCGATCAGGGCGGGATCGTTGTCGAGCACGAAGGCGAACTCGTTCTCGGTCATGTACTCCATCAATTCGATGTGGCCGCGTTTCCGTTGCGACAACGCGAGGACCGACTGGACGGTGTCGACGAGGTTTCCGGCCAGTCCGTGCTTGGGAACGTAGCTGGCCGCTCCCTGCTGGAGCGCCTGGATGGCGATCTCTTCGTTGCCCTGCGAAGTGATCAGGACCACGGGCACCAGGGGCCATTTCTTCGTCACCACCCTGACCAATTCGAGTCCGTCGACCTCGGGCATGACCAGATCGGTGACGACCAACTCGGAGGGGGAGCGTTCCATCTTGGCGAGCGCCTCCGCCCCGTTCGTGGCATAGTCGAGTTCCAGATTCGTGTCCTTCGACAGCACCTCCCCCACCACACGGAGATCGACCTGGGAATCGTCGACAACCAGTACGCTCGTCATAAGAACATTTCCCCCAGCGGCGCTTCGGCTCAGCCCAATTTGGGGAGCCCCCGGCGCTATCTCCTAAGTGATTTACGTGCAACTAGTTTAGCAACAAGGGAACGGGACATGCTACCGCCCGGTCGAGGGGATGATCGCCCTCGAATCGACCCGGAAGACTCTCGTATCATCCTATCTTCCCAGATGGCCTTTGTTTTTGGAAGACCGGGCGAAACACGCCTCAGCCCGGATTGCCCGGGATCCGCGCGGTCCGGCACATCGACCCGATCGGTAAGCGTTGGTAACTCTTTAGGCACGAATCGCTTGCGCCTCGGGTTGGGCATGGGGCGCGCGTTCTCGCATCCAGGAAGACGGCGCGTTTTTTTCCGGCAAGGAGCGTCGCCCGCACTACGAACGTCGGTCGACCCCTCTGGTCTCGTGCGCGCCCGACGATTCGGGCAGATCGCACGCACTTCGCCCCTGCCCGAAGAGCCAATCGGCCAGTTCGGGCTCGCCATAGGCGCGGCTCCAGACGTTGTGTGCCATGCCCTTGTACTCGGTGTATCGCGGTCGCCCCCCCGCCGCCTCGAGCGCCTTGACGGCGCCTCGCGAGCGTTCGACGGGCACGGTCGGATCGTCGCGTCCGTGGAAGAGCCAGAGGGGCAAATGGGCGATGTCGGCGATTCGCCCGTGGTCGGCTCCGCCGCAGATCACGACCGCCGCGGCGAAGTCGCGCGGACGCCGCAACAACAGATCGAACGTGCCGAACCCGCCCATCGACATGCCCGTGACGTAACGGCACCGGGCATCGATCGGGTATCGCTCGTCCAGGAAGTCGAGCAACTCGAGGGTCAGACCCATCGGCCGGCTCGGGCGACTGGGCGTACGGTGCGGCGTCGCATCGCTCCAGGAAACCTCGACCCAGCGGCAGTCGGCCGGGCACTGCGGCGCGACGAGAAAGCACGGGCGAGCCTCGTCGGCAACGAGCCGAAGCACTTCGGGGTGGGTCAATTGCGCTTCGTTGTCGCTGCCCCGCTCGCCCGCGCCGTGCAGAAAGACAATCAGCGGATACTTCGCGCCGGCATCCCAGCCGGGAGGGCGGAACAGGCGGTAGGGCAGTGTTCCGCCTCCGCTGCGGTACACGCATCGACGGAGTCGGTGGCGAAGGTTCGACTCGTCGCCCATCGCGAAAGTGTCTCGCGGCCCTGTTCTTTCGTCCGAGCCGGTCCCGGTGGCAACGGAATCGTCGGCCGCCTATTTGTGATAACCCAATGCCTCGATCACGGCGAGCATCTCTTCGTACGACAAGAACCGCCGGCGGTGCCGTACCTTGTATTCGTCGATGGCCGTGGCGAGTTCTTGGGCCGCCGCCGACAGGTTCTCGTGGCTGTTGGCGAACTGGCGCCGCTCGCAGACCGGCGCGGTCGCGGCGACCGCGGGATTGCGGCGATCCACGAAAACCTCGCCCGAGCTCTCTAGTCCCTGAGACATCTGTTTGGTTCTCCCAAGAGTGATCCGAAAACGCGGCGGACACCCCGTCGTGTCAAGCCTAGGTCACGGGCGGGCCCGCGCGCGGACAAGCCGTCTCGATTATCCAAGGGGTCAGGTAAACGTAGCCCACCGCACCCGATTGCGTCAAATCGGTCGTCGCGGTGCTGCCGGTTGAATCGTTCGACGCGGGATTGCATCGACGGTCTATAGCGACTGGGCAAGGTGGTGGAGCGTCGAGACGACACGGGCGGCCCGCGCGCCGGACACGCGGCCCGACTCGCTACTTTGCAGGACCGCCCGACTTGTACTATCGCGGGCGCTCACCGCCGGACGGCGTCATTGCGGTTCTGCGCCAAGGCCAGTTGGCTGAGCAGCTCGCGGCTCGGCTGATGCAGGGGATCCAATGCCAGGGCGTCGCGGGCCGCCGCGGCCGCTGCCTCGGGGCGCCCGGCCCGCCACTGAGCCCAGCCCAACTCGCACAGCACCTCGGCGGTCAGCTCCCCGCGGGCCCCGGCCTCGACCAAGCTGTCGGCCGCCTCGCCAAAGCGACTCAGGGCCGCGTAGGCCAGGCCCAGCTCGACGAAGACCTGTTGCGACGGGGCGCCCGGCCCGCGTGACTCGGCCAGCCGCTGCAACACCGCCAAGGCACGTTCGGGCTGATTCGACTCTCGATACACCCGGGCCAGCGCCAATCGGACGTGACGGTCGTCGGGGGCCAGTGCGAGAGCCCGGTGCACGTCGGCCAGGGCCTGCTTGGCCTCGCCGCGGGCGCGGCTCACCTCGGCCCGCGTGGCCCAGGCATCCGCCGATTTCGGGTCGAGATCGAGGGCGCTTTCGACGTCGACTCGCGCCCGTTCGAGTTCGCCGGCCTCCAACCGCATCCTGGCCAAGCGAACGAGCGTCTCGGCGCTGTCGACGGCCAGTTGCGATGCCTCCTCCATTTGGGCGATGGCCTCGCTCGATTTGCCCTGGTGCCAGAGGACCTCCGCATAGTGCCGCCGCGCGTCGGGATCGAACGGGCAGGTCTTCACCGCCTCGTAGAGCAACTCTTCGGCCCGCTGCCACTGGCTTCGCTCGATCGCGGCCACGCCCTGCTGGCACAATCGGCGGCTGGCGACCAGCGACTGCGGGATCGCCCCACCCCGGCTCGGCAGTCGGCACCCGATCAGGACGACGCTCACCAGGACGATCGACGCACGAGCCACTCGCATTTGGTCCTGCAACCCGAACACCAGATGTGTTCACCCCGCGTCAAGGCGCGGGCGCCGAGCCCGGCGGCAATGTGAATTCGCGGCAATCCGCGGCAACTGCGCGGATTGGGCGGTCATCGTAGCAGAACCGACCTCGAAGTGCCACCCCGTTTTTCGCAGACCCCGCGGCGGGGAGCCCTATGGTTCGCAGGCGGGGACGCAGGTCGCCGGGCGGCACGTTCGGGGAACGCACCCGGCCGACCGACCGGCGCGCGGCGCACAGTCTCTCGGGCCACATGCTCTCAGCCGGCTCGCCGCACCCACACAAGCGGCGGGTGTTGCACCCAAGCTCTTCGCGCGGCCGACCGCAAGGCGGCTGTCCACGGAAAAACCTGTCCCGGGGGCACAAGCGACGGGCCGGCAACAAGTGCGCGGCCCGCAGAACCGCGGCACACAGGGCTCGCACGGATCGAAACCGCACGTGGGACTGCCATACGTGGTCGGGCCTGCGCAGGGCGACGAATAGGATGTCCAGGCAGCTTCGACGGCGGCGGCCGGCAGCAGCAAAGCCGCGGCAACCGTCGCGAGAAGGTTCCAACGGGCCATTTCTGAATCTCCGACGAGAGGGGGGCACGATATCCTCGCGGTGCGAACGAGGCTGCACCGTCACGTCCAAAGTATACGTCGCATCGGCGGTGCGGGGCTGCTTGGGCCGCCTCGACGGCAGGAAACGGGGAAGGCGGCACGGGTCATTGTCTTCGCAACGGCGCGCGCCAAGAAAGGCAAAAGCCGGACCTCCCGAGGGAGGTCCGGCTGCATTCGACGGGAACATCTGAGCCGAGACCAACAGGGCAGGCCCCAACTCGACGAAGCTTTTCCACCCCGGGGTGGGCCAGCTCTCAGCCCGGCCCAGCCCCCGTGCTTACGCCTCGGTCTTGGGAGCCGGAGGAGCTTCCTCGGCGGGCTCGGCCGGGGCCTCAGCGGGGGCGGCTTCCACGGGCTCGCAAGTCGCCGGAGCGCAAGTCACCGGCTCGCAGGTGACCGGCGCACAGGTCTTCGGCCGGCAGGTGCGGGCACGCAGACGCTGCAACAAACCGACGCGCGGCTTGCAGGTCGCCGGAGCGCAGGTGACCGGCTCGCAGGTCGCCGGAGCGCACGCCACGGGCTCGCAGGCCGCGGGCTCGCAGGTCGCCGGCTCACACGTGGCCGGCGCACAGGTCTTCGGCCGGCAGGTGCGGGCACGCAGACGCTGGAGCAAACCGACGCGCGGCTTGCAGGTCGCCGGGGCACAGGTCACGGGCTCGCAGGCCGCCGGAGCGCACGCCACGGGCTCGCAGGCCGCCGGCTCGCAGGCCGCCGGCTCGCAGGTGGCGGGCTCACACGTGGCCGGCGCACAGGTCTTCGGCCGGCAGGTGCGGGCACGCAGACGCTGGAGCAGGCCGACACGCGGCTTGCAGGTCGCCGGAGCGCAGGTGACCGGCTCGCAGGTCGCCGGAGCGCAGGTGACCGGCTCGCAGGTCGCCGGCTCGCAGGTGGCCGGAGCGCAGGTTTGCGGCGCACACGTGCGTGCGCGAAGCCGATCGAGCAGGCCCACGCGGGGCGCGCAGGTGACCGGCGCACAGGTGGCCGGTTCGCAGGTGACCGGCGCACACGTCTTGGGACGACAGGTCAGGGCGGCATCCGCCGTCAGGGCGGCGCCCAGCACCACAACAATTGCGATGCCAATGACACAGATCCGATTCATTCGTGAATCCTCCTACTAACAGGTACCGTAGCGTAACGGGATTCGCAGGGTTGCCGTCATCGGTTGTCTCACTCCCCCGCCTTGACGGCCGACGGAAGGGGAGTCGCCCAAACGCGGATTCGTTCCACCGCGACCTCGCCTCATGCTGCCCTGTTGAAGCATTCCGATCGGGTCCGATGGTAACGGATACGAAGCTTAGAACGTTAGGCTAGCATGGATGGAGTCAATGTCAAGCGGGGCAAGGCGAGAAAATGTGCGCATTGGGGCGCGCTGGAAGTCTGGGGGGCCTGCGACACCAAGAACGCAGAAGGGCGATTGCACACAAAAGAGGCAAATAACCCCACCAGAAAGGTGGCTTGCCAGATTCGACGCCAAGCCACAAGAAGAGCGCTAAACCCTTTCAGAAAAAGGGCTTATAGCGAGCGCCTCGGTTCCGCTCCCACCGTGAACCACCGGAAAGATATGCCATGCCCACCCGAAATGCCTGGAACGCGATCAGCGCGTCACAGAATCGCCCGGATTCTCGGGTTGCTGGGCCTGGAGATTCCCGACCTCGGAGGTCGGCTCGGATCGCTGGCGGGCCTCGTCGATCTGCTGGAGCGTCTCGTCGAGCTTCTCGAAATCGAGCATCATGGGAGGCTCGTCGGGCCCCATCGCGGCCGCCAGTCCCCCGACGCGCCATCCCTCGGGCTCGCGACGAAGTATCCACACCAGGTCGAGTGTGTGGGGATTTCCGTGCATGTCCAGATCGGTCCACGTGCAGGCCACGCCCGCGCGGTCCTCGGGATAGTATTCCACCTCGCCGACCTCGAAGCGGGCCGTATCGCTGGCAATCGGCCCGATCGGGCTGTCGAGCCGCGCAAGCTGCGTTCGGGCGGCCCGGGTGTACATCCGCGTGAAGATTTCGTCTTCGCCCCGCCGGAGGGCCTCCAGGAACACCGCCACCGCCGATTCGGGCTTGCTCGTGTCTTGCGACGCCAGATCTTCGACCCGGTCGAGGCTCGACGCGGTCGAGGTCCCTTGGGACGAAGCTTGGGCCTCGGTCGAGGCGGCCGGGCTGCCCGAGGATGCCGGGCCGTCACCGGGCGACGGCGACTTGCCGCAGCCGATCAACCCCACCCCGAAAACGACGAGAAGCAACGTCTTGCTGTGGTACCGCATCCCTACGATCTCCCGGAAGACGACGTGACGTTCCGTGTCCGGCCCCACGGGGCCGCTGCCGAGCGGGCCATCGGGTCCGCATCGTGGGCGCGATCGCTCAGCAGCGGCAGAAGTGTCGCACGAACCGCCTTCCGAGTCAAGGCGAGATGGGCCGGCCCCGCGGGACATCACCAACCCTTCTGCCGCCGTGAGATCGCAGGTGGCGGATGACCCGACAGGAATATGGCCGACGTGATTGCCTACGGGATGTCGATTCGGCGACCGGGGCCGCATTCGAGCCCGGCGGTCCTCGGGTCGCTGGACTTGCGTCGTTCGTCGGTTTCGTCACAGGCCCAGTCTTTTCTTGCACTCGTCCAGGATGGCAGCCGTGGCCGTGGCTCCCGAGCGGGTGCAGCCGATCGCGCGAACTTCGAGGAGCCGATCCAGCGTGCGGACGCCGCCGGCCGCTTTCACTTGCACGTGGTCGGGGGCGTGGGCCCGCATCAGCTTGAGGTCCTCGTCGGTCGCCCCACCGGTGGCGAACCCGGTCGACGTCTTGACCCAGTCGGCGTTCAACTCGCCGCAGATCCCGCAGAGGCGGATCTTCTGCTCGTCATTCAGGTAGCCGTTCTCGAAGATCACCTTGACCTTGGCGCCGGCGCCATGGGCCAGGTCGACGACCGCCCTGACGTCGGCGCGGACGTAGCCCCAGTCGCCCGACAGGACCTTGCCGACGTTGACCACCATGTCGAGTTCGACGCCGCCGTCGCGGATCGCCCGGTCGGCCTCGGCGGCCTTGATCGAGGTGGCGTTGCCGCCGTGAGGAAAGCCGATCACGGTGCCGGGAAGCACCGTGCTGCCGGCCAGCAATTCGGCGCACCGCTTCAGATAGTAGGGCTTGATGCAGACGGAGGCCACGCCGTAGTCGATCGCGATTCGGCATCCCTCGTTCAGCTCCTCGTCGGTAAGCACGGGGTTGAGCAGGGAGTGGTCGATCATCTTGGCGATTTCTGAATAGGTGTAGTCCATGGCAACCCGGTCGTCTGGGACGGAAGAATGGTCCAGGGTTTCGGCAAAACGCACCGCGCTCCGCACGCGGTGCCGCTTGGTGGCGGGGACTGGCTCCCCGCGGGTCCGCTCGACGTTGCCGGTCCGGTCTCGCGGGGCTTTTCTGCCACGGAACGAAACGCGGCCCGGCACGAAGGACCGCATCTTCTCATGTCGGCATCCTCGGCAGGCGGAACCGGGGAAGGTCCAGGCAGGCGGCCTACCGCCCATAGACGCGCCGATCGATCTCGTTGCGCAACTGCTCTCGTTGGCCGGGCTCGAGCGTCTCCAACGCCCGCCCGAGCATCTCGCGGTCGATGCGGTATCGCCGCTCGTGGATCTCGTCGTCAAGCCGTTCGAACCGGGCGGCCTGTTCGGGGGTGATGCCGACCTCTTCTCTCTTTTCGGGATAACCGAGCGCCAAGGCGACCTTCCTGCGAAAATCGATCGCCTCCAGCATCGTCAACTGTGGCGGCGTGAGGATCGTCTCCACCTGCTTCTTCGCAAGGGCTTCGCGATCGAGGGATTGTTCCTGGGGCTCCTTGGCTTTTCGGGCGGCGAACACCGCCGCGAGGGAGTCCAACGATCTCTCTTGCTCGGGTCGTAACCCTAGACGCCTGCGCACCGGCGCCGCGGAAAGCATGGGATGCCCCGGCACCCAACGGTCGAGATCGAAACCGAGCTCCCAGGCGATCGACAACACGGCCGAAGTCGGTCCTTGACGTCGCACGACTTCCGGAAGCGCGGCCTTCTGTTCCGGCGTCAACATTTCCCACAGCTTCTCGGCGCGCTCCATCGACATCTCTTGAAACCGCGCGAGCCGCTCGAAGGCGATGCGACGAAAACGGTCCTCTTGTTCGGCGGCGAAGCCAATCGCTCGGCGCGTCTGTTCGTCGTACAAGAGGCCGACGGCGTAGGCCGGGAATGCGAACTCCCTGATCGTCTGGGCCTGCTGAGGAGTGAGCACGGCCTCGATCTGGCGGCAGACATCCTTGTCGAGCCGCTGCCGCCACGGCGCCGGTTTGCCCGCCCATCGCTGCGCCATCGCCTTTTGTTCCGCCGGCGAGAGCTTCTGGAACTGCTCGGACTGACGCTCGACTTCCGATCCGGCCTGAGCGCGGATGGCCTCCAGGCTCCTCTTCTGCGCGTCCGAAAGGCCGAGATCCTCTTGCCACGCCGGTTCCCATACCGGAGCATAGGCGGCGCACGGGGCCGGCGTGTCGATTCCCGCATTGAACGGTCGAGGGAACCTGGGGACGGCGATCCAGAGCGGGGCGAAAGAGAGCCGGGCCTGCACATCGCTCGCCGGGCCGTCCGCTCTGCCCGAAGGCGACTTCGCCTGCCGGGCGGCATACTCTTCGAGTCGCTGCTTCAGCGGCACGTCGGCGTCCGAATCGTCGACATAGCAGACCCGCCACAGCGAATCGAGGCGTCGCAGGATCAAGTACAGATACCGATCGTCGCGCAGCTCGCGGATCATCGCCGGCATCGCCGGCTTGGTGCACGTGGGCGGCGATTCCATGATCAGCGAATCCATCTTCTCGACGTCTCGATTGACCATCGCCTCGAGGAACGCTTGGGCGACGCTTTCCGGCGTTTGCGGCGGGGGCCCCGCCGTCCAGAGCAGGGCGAGGCAGAGAAGTGCGCCGTTCATGGTTTCGACCTTTCTGGCTTTTCGAGCTGAGAACGAAGACCCCAGGAAGAGGAAGTATACGCCAGCCGGCAAGCCTCGTAAACGGAACCGGGCCCGAGCGACGCTCGGAGCCAAGCCCCTTTTCAGCGCAGCATCGACGGGGCCATCCGGTTCAATTCCGACGGCAGCACGCCAGATCAACGTGTGTCTCGCCTACGCGACCCACGGCGCGCGCATCGCGCGGGAGAGGAACCGGTTGGCCTCGGAGTCGTCGAATTCCTCCTTGACCGGGTCGTATTTCAGATTACGCTTCAGCCACATGCAGATGTTCGCCGCGTGCACCGTGGTCATGGCGCCGTGCATCGCCTCGGGATAGGCCACCGTGGGGCGGCGCGACTTGACGCAGTCGAAGAAGTCGCGGGCGTGGCTCATGGGACGCCCGGTGCGGGCCGCGTACGCCTCGAGCACCTTGTCGACTTCGCCCAATAGCGCCGCCGACGAGCCTTGCGTTTGTTCGTGCCCGCTCCCCGAGTTGGCGATCCAGCCGTCGGTGCCGTCGAAGCGCTGGCCCGAGACTCCGCCCCAGCACTCTTGCTTGAGCGACAAGATGAGCTTCACGCCGTTGGCGTAGCGCGCGACCAGGCCATCGCCGAACGCGTTGTCGACGTACTCGTACTCGACCGCGGAAGTGTCCCGCGCGTCGATTCCCGCCTGCACCTGCATGATCGTATGCGCGCCCCATTCGCCGATGCAACTGGTGTGGAAATCGTAGTGCCCTCGCCAGGCGCCGCGCACGTAGGCCGCGTTGTACGGGCGCCAGGGGCACGGACCGAGCCAGGCGTCCCAGTCCAGCTCGTCTTTCGGCGGCTCGGGCTCCGCGGGCAACCAATCGCGGCGCATCATCGCATCCTCCCAGGGAGCGATCTGGGCGTAGGCCGTGTGCAATTGCCCGAGGCGGCCGGAACGGGCCAACTCGATGCCGAACACGCGATTGGGCCAGCTCATGCCCTGCGTGCCGGTCTGATACACGCGCCCGTAGCGCCGCGCGGTCTCGACGACCATCCGGCCTTCGGCAATGGTCATCGACGACGGCTTTTCGCAGTAGACGTCCTTGCCGGCCCGCATCGCCATGATCGAGGCCAGGGCGTGCCAGCGGTCGCCCGTCGCGATCACGACGGCGTCGAGGTCGGTGCGCTCGGCAAGGAACTCGCGAATGTCGGCCGACATGGCGCAATCCGTGTTCCCGTACTTCGCGTCGACCAGGTTCTTGACCATCTCGCGGCGGCTGCGGTTGGCGTCGCAGATCGCCAGGAACCGCACGTCCGGCTCGCCGAGCATTTCGCTCAGCACGGTCCGGCCCCGTCCGCCCAGGCCGATGCCGCCGAGCAGGATCCGCTCGCTGGGCGCGGCGTTGCCGTCCTTGCCCAGGGTCCGCCCCGGCACCAGCCAAGGCAGGGTCCCCGCGCCGGCCGCCGCGGTCTTCAACAAGTCGCGCCGCGTGAGGCGGGCCCCGGACGATCCATGTGCCGTCGCCGCGGCTGACGTCGATGGGTTGATCATATCGGGCTCTCCCATCGGGCTGGCTTACGCTTTCATGAACTCGTTGGCCCGCGGCGCGACCTGGTGGAGATTGGGCGTGATGTGGGCCTCGACCCGGCCCAGGACCCACGACAGCCCCCCCAGCACGATCTGCTCGAAGATCGCACTCGACCACACGTCCTCGCGATGGCCCAGGGAGGTGTAGAAAACGCGCCCCTTGCCGTGCATGCGGGCCCAGGTGCAGGGGAACGGGGGCCGGTCGTAGCAGCGACGATCGGCCGCGCCGCTCGTGTCCATCCCCGCACAATCCTGCACCAAGATCACGTGCAGGTCGTCGGCGAAGTGCATCAGCGAGAACCACTCCTCGAGCATCGAAAACGACCCGCCCAGCTTCTCGGCGCCGGGAAACCGCGGCGAGACCACCTCGATTCGGGCGACCTGCTGGCTGCCGTGCCCCAGGCAGTCGGCCCCGCTGGCCTCGGGCAAGAGCCAGATGCCCGGATGGATCGCCAGGAAGGGCTTTCCCCCGCGCACGGCCCGATCGAGGTTCTTCCAGCCGGCTTCCGAAAGAGGATGGTTGCCGTCCCGGCCGTCGGCCTCGATCGGCTTCCGCAGATCGGCGGGCCTGCCGCAGGTGTACGAGACCACGGCCGCGTAGGCGTCGAGGTCGCCGTCGAAGATCCGGCCGTCCTTGGTGCAGTCGACCGTGCAGTCGATCTGGCGGGCCATCTCGACCAGGGCCTTCTCGGCAAACGACAACTGCCCGCCCTCGCGGCGCACGACCGAATGCTCGAACAGCACGCTGCGGCTGAAGAAAAGGAGCTTGGAGGGGCTCTTCTCGTCAGCCCATCCGCATCGAGCGGCCGTCGGCCACCCCAGCAACGCGGCCCCCAACGACTGCAACATTCGGCGGCGTTCCATCGGAAGACCTCCCTCGTGCGCGCGGTGCCATTGCGGCCCCATCGGTTCAGGACCGCCGCTGACTCACGTTCCCTGACGGGATTCTGGCACAGTCGGGCCGCCAGGGCAACCGGCAAGATCGGCGTGTGCCGGACGTCCGCTCTACTTCAGCAGCCACTCGACGGCCGCGGATTCCTGGTGTGCGGCCTCGCCCGTAAAGGTGACGAGGTTGCCGGCCGCGAAAGCGGCGCGATACGCGGCCGTGATGATCGCAGGTTCCTGCCCCTCGCCGGCCAGCCAGAGCGGGCGAGGCGCACCCAGCGCGATCAGGCCGGGCAAATCGAGGTACTTCGCGCCGCCGGGGAGGAACATCGGATCGCGGTAGTCGCGCAGCCTGCCGAATCGAAAGCCCTGGGTGTCGATCGCGATCCGATCGATGGCCTCGCCGGCGACCGCGCCCGCCGCGGCAACGAGGGGACCGGCGCCGTGCCATCCGGCGACGGCAACGCTCTTCGGACTTGGACAGGGCCCCGTTTTCGCGCGGCGGAGGTGGCTCACGATGCTGAGCACGTCGTGCGCGCGCTGGGCGAACAGCGCGTGGTTGTAGCCGAACGTATAGCCCGCAAACTCGCGCGGATTGTCGACGACCCGGTTCTGCGTCACGGGCTCGCCTCCCTGGAAGAGCAGGTTGGCCCCGAGCACGGCCGTGCCCGATTGAACCAGCTTCCGCACGGCGGGCTTTACGCTGCCGTCGGCGCTCCGCAGCGCGGCCTTCCCCTCGTCGTCGAGCCAGACCACGACGCGGCCGCTGGATTGCTTCGGACACAGACAAACGACCGCCACTTCCTCGCCGTAGGTCTTGTTCACGAGCGTGCCGGTGTGTTCGAGCCAGTCGCCGCGATCGTGCGCGTCTCGGGGTTCCCACTGCACGTCGCCCGCGTTGGCCAGCGTGCGCCCGATGAGCACCTCGACCGCCGGGCGGATGAGCCGCCGCGTGCCTTCGGGCGTCGCCGCGGCCGCGAGAATCTGCCGCCGGGCATCCTCGGTGAGCCACGCGAGCAGCCTGCGCTCGAAATCCGCATCGGCGGCCTTCGGCGCGGGATGCTCGTCGTCCCAGACGCTCAGCCGCTCGGGCGGCAGCGGGTCGAAATCGCTCTCGATCACGGGCGACGGAAAGCCGAGCTTGAAATGCTTGTTGAGGAAGGTGTAGAAGGCCGATCGCGTCACGGCGTTGTAGTTGTGCGGGAAGTGCTCGCCCCGCTTGAGAAAGACCTTGTCCTTCTTGCCGTAGGCCGCGTAGAGCTGCTGCAACTCGGGGAAGCCCTTTGTGGCCATCTCCTTCGTCCAATCGTCGGCCGAGTTCATGCCCTGTGGTTTCGGCGCGAACAGCGCGGCGAACTCGACGTTGCCCGTGTCGATGCGCAGCAGGCTGGCGTTTTCACAAGTGCATCCCCCCTGCATCGCCGTGCTGACCATGACGACGGGAAAGGAGAGCTGGATGCGGTCGTCGATCGCGGCCAGCAGCATGGTCTGCGTGCCGCCGCCGCTCCCGCCGGTGATCGCGATGCGCCGCGGGTCGACCTCGGGCAGGCTGAGCAGGAAGTCGAGGCCGCGCACCGCGTTGAGCGTCTGCAGGCCCAGGACGTTCTGGCAGTGCGCCTCGGCCTGCGGGCTGAACAGGCCCCAGTTCTCGGTCGCGTTCATCTCGGACCGCTGCTTGGCGAAGCCGTGCACGAGCTCGCGTGAAAGCTGGATCGAATCCGAGTCGCCGAGCATGTCCCACTGCCAGACCACGCAGCCCATCAGGGCTAATTGGCGGCACTGCGCCTGGTAGTTGCTGCGCCCGGCCCTTTCGAAACGTTCCGCGCCATCGGCGATGTTCTTGCGCAACGTATCCTCGGGCGTCAGGTACAAACGCGCATCCTTGCGGTGGCCGTGCGCGAACATCACCCCCGGCACCCGGCCCTCGACGTTCTTCGGGCGGTACAGGTTGCCCGTGACGAACAGGCCCGGCGCGCTCTCGAAATAGACCTTCTCGATCGTGTACCCGTCGCAGTCGATCTTGCCGTGCAGGACGGCGTTCGGCGGCGTCTTCGTGGGCATGGGCCACAGGCCCGCCGCCACGAGGATGCGCCGCCGCACGTGCTCCCTGCGCTGCTCCCACTCGCTGAGCGAAGCCGGCGGATGGAACGGAAAATAGCCGTTCAGGTCCTTGAGCGGCTGGTGGCGGACGTCGTCGGCCAATGCCGTCAGCGCGATGGCCAAGAGAACGGCAATCGGGAGGATGGGTCGCATGGTCGTCGCTCTCTTCTGGGGCGGGATGCGGTAGGGGGGGGACGCGGTCGACGGGCACGGCGCCATTCTGGTCGCGGCGCACGGCCCGCGTCAAGAGTCGAGCAAGGCGTGCGCTCTTTCGTTTTCTCTCGACGATTGATCCGCGCCGCGTCGGTTGTATACTGGCGTTTCGTTGGAGGCGGCCGCACGGCTCGATCGTCGTCGGAGTCGCGGGCCGGCATCGTCCCTGAGAGACTCGCACCGCATGGAGACCCAAGCATGTACCGATTCGCATTCCTGTTCCTGGCGGCGATTTCGCTGCCGGCAGCCTCGGGCGCCGAAGCGGCCGACGCGAAGCCCTTCCTGGCCGGGGCGGCCACGAGCAATATCACCCCGTGGCTGGGCGACGGGCTGGTGGGCAACTTCGGCACCCCGCCGCCCGCCAAGTACGTCCACGACGAGTTGCACGCGCGGTGCTTTGTCCTCGACGACGGCACCACGCGGATCGCGCTGGTCGTCAGCGACAACATCTATATCAGCCGCGAAGTGCTCGACGAAGCGAAACGCCAGGTGACCGAGGCGACCGGCCTGCCGGCCGATCGCATGCTCATGTCGTGCACGCACACGCACTCGTCGGTCAGCGCTCGCTGGGGCAATCCGCTCAAGCCGGGGAAGGAATTCACCGAGTACCAGCGGTTCGTGGCCCATCGCATCGCCGACGGCGTGCGGTGCGCGATCTACAATCTCCAGCCCGCGCGAATCGCCTGGGGCACGGTCGACCTGCCCGGGCAGGTCTTCTGCCGGCGGTGGCTGCTCAAGCCGGGCGCCGAGCTGTTCAACCCCTTCGGCGAGCCCGACCAGGTCAAGATGAACCCGGGCAACCGGCCCGACCTGCTCAAGCCGGCCGGACCGGTCGATCCCCAAATCGCGTTTCTCGCCTTGGAGACGGCCGACGGCCGGCCTCTCGGCCTGCTGGCCAATTACTCGCTGCACTACGTGGGCGGGACCGGGCCGAATCACATCTCGGCCGACTACTTCGGCGTGTTCGCCGACCGCATCCAGGAACTGCTCGGCGCCGATCGGCTCGATCCGCCCTTCGTCGGCGCCATGAGCAACGGCACCAGCGGCAACATCAACAACATCGACTACTCGAAGCCCCGCGAGAAGCGCGAACGGTACGCGCAGATCCGGCTGGTCGCCGACGAGTGCGCCCAGGCGGTGTTCGGCCAGTACTCGAAGCTCACCTGGCACGATTGGGTGCCGCTGGCGATGGACGAGCGGGAATTGGAGCTGGCCGTGCGCAAACCGACTCCCGCGCAACTCGCGCATGCCCGGAAGGTCCTGGCCGATCCCGATCATCGCGACAAGTTCCCGCACGAGCGGAACTACGCGGGAAGGGCCATCCAGCTGCTCGAATCGCCCGACACGGTCCGCGTCATACTCCAGTCGGTGCGGATCGGCGATCTGGGCATTTTCGCCATCCCCTTCGAGGTGTTCTCCGAAATCGGCCTGGAATTGAAGGCCCGCAGCCCCTTCCAGCCCAGCTTTACCATGGAACTGGCCAACGGCGGCTACGGCTATCTGCCCACGCCCGAGCAGCACGAACTCGGCGGCTACGAGACCTGGCTGGGCACGAACAAGGTCGAAGAGCAGGCGTCGGTCAAGATCGTCGAGGCCCTGCTGGAGATGTCCGCGGGATGGAAGTGAGCCGGGTAGGAACCGGACGTTTCCTCGGCGTCTTTCGCGGTTCGCCACGCAGCGTCCGACGTCAGGAAACGTCAGCCAACGAGCCTTTCGCCGCGGCGGACGCTCGGCTGCCCAACGGTTCGAGGTGCATGCCGCCCACCGCGTGAGCCCGATCGACGCGGCGCAAGCCTCGGGCGGGACCTGGCAGAATGTTGCGCTGGCCCGCCTTGCGGCGGCCCGATTCGGCCCAGGCTTCGGCCTCCTCGGTCAGACGCGTGAGCAACTGCTCGACCCTTTGACGAAAATGCTCCAAGCCGTCGCGGTCCAGGTCGGGCGGAACGTGAATCGCCGGGCTGGTCACGCACCGCGCGCGGGACCCGGGGCGCGGGATGGCGAAGCGGTCCCACGTCGGCGTGCGCCAGGGGCGGTCGTACCCGAACCCCATCAGCCCCAAAGGCAGACCGAGCTTCGAGGCGAGAAAGATCGGGCCGGGGGCCATCCGGCGGCGCGGCCCCAGCGGGCCGTCCGGCGTGATGGCCAGGTGCATGCACCGGCTGGCGCGCAACAGCTCGCGGATCGCGGCCACCCCGCCCCGCCGCGTCGAGCCGCGGACCATTTTGAAACCCATGTGCGAGGCGGCCCGGGAGAGGATCTCGGCATCCTGGTGCCGACTCAACAGCACCGCCAGGTTGCAGTGCCCGCGAAGCGAGAAGGGAAACAAGATGTACTCGTGCCAGAACAGGTAGATCTTCTGGCCGCGGCACTCGGGCAGGGCGGGGTCGATGGCCGGATCGTAATGGGCCACCTTGTAGTCCAGCGTGCTCATCCACGCCCGAACCGCCTCGGTGGCGGCAAGCCCGGCCAGACCCGTCAGAAAGGAGCTCCGGATTCGCATCGGGTTTCGGGCCTCCCTGCCCGGGACCTACTGGTTGCCGCCGTTCCACTCGCCCGAAAACACCTCGACCGCCGGCCCGGTCAAATAGGCGTGGCCGTCGACGGCCCATTCGAGCTCCAAGTCGCCGCCGGGCAAGTGCGCCGTGATCTTGCGTCCGGTGCGGCCGGTGAGCACCCCGGCCACGCAGACCGCCGCGGCCCCCGTGCCGCAAGCCAGCGTCTCGCCCGAGCCGCGCTCCCACACCCGCATGCGGACCTCGTCGGGCGAAATCACCTCGACGAACTCGGCGTTGGTGCGGTTGGGGAAGTGGGGATCGACCTCGAGCCGGGGGCCCACGCCCAGCACCCAATCGTCGCTCAGTGCGTCGACGTAGGTAATCGCGTGGGGATTGCCCATCGACACGCAGGTGACTTCGAACGTGCGCCCGTCGACGGTCAGCGGCGCGCCCACCACGGGGTTGCCCTCGTGCGGCGAGTTGCCGGGAAGGGTCGTCGGGATACGCGAGGGCTCGAGGATGGGCACCCCCATGTCGACGCGAACCCGCCGCGTGCGTCCCGCCTCGACCTCCAGATCGAGCGAAAGCACGCCGGCGCCCGTCTCGATCTGCAGGTTCGTGTCGCGGCGGATCCCGTGGTCGTAGACGTACTTGGCCACGCAGCGGATGCCGTTGCCGCACATCTCGGCCTCGGAGCCGTCGGCGTTGAACATCCACATGCGCGCGTCGGCCACCCTGGAGGGGCAAATGAGGATCAACCCGTCCGACCCGATGCCGAAGTGCCGGTCGGAGACCCGCCGCGCCAACTCGGGCAGATCCTCGGGCACCGACTGCTCGAAGCAGTCGACGTAGACGTAGTCGTTTCCCGCCCCGTGCATCTTGGTGAAACGCATTCGTGAGGCCCCCAAACCGCAACGGTCGATGAACCGGCCCGGCAAAGACGTCGACAGCGGTCCATTCTACGAGTTCCCCCCGAAAGGGCAATCCGGGCCGTTCACGACCCCGACAGCTTGCCGGGGTCGAGCACCACGTGCTTGATCTTGGTTCGCTTCCATGTGTAAGTGACGTGCACGCGCCCGTCGGCGGCCTGGATCACGGCGGGATAGGAGTACTCGCCCCGATCGGCGTCGAGCACGACCACGTCGTTCCACGACTTGCCGTCGTCCGAAACGGCCACGGTCAGGGGCCAGCGCGGGCCGCCCCATCGGCCGGGCGGCGGGGTCGTGGGATTGTACACCAGCAGATGGCGCCCGTCGGCCAGCGTGACCGCGTCGATGCCCGAGTTGGGATTGGGAAGCTCGGTCAAGGTCAACGCGCTCCACGTGGCCCCGTTGTCGCTCGAAAATGCCTCGGCAATCTTGCCCTGCCTGGTGCGGCAGAGGATTTGGAGCTTGCCGTCGCCGTGGAGCAGGATCGTCGGTTGAATCGCGCCGATCGTCTCGCCGTCGTTGAGCGGTGGGGTTCGGGTCCAGGTCTCGCCCAGGTCGGAAGTCCTCTCCATGTGCACGCGCCAGCCGGCGTCTTCGGTGCTCGAGCCGGCAAGAAGCGTACCGTCGGCAAGCATGACCGGCTTGTTCTTGATGGGGCCGGCGATCCCTTCGGGCAGCCGGACGGCGTCGGACCAGGTGCGGCCGCCGTCGGACGACTTCTTCATCATGCCCCACCACGAGCTGGGCGTGGGGCCGACTTTGTAGAAGAGCACGAGCGGCCCGGCATCGGCCTGGAACAAGACGGGGTTCCAGCAAGGGTAGCGTTTGCCGTCGTCCGACGCGCCCGTGGCGACTTCGACGGGAGCAGTCCACTTCTCCCGGTCGCATCGCGACAGCCAGATGCCGACGTCCGCATCGCCCTCCCGCGTGCCCCCGAACCAGGCGGCGACCAGCCCGCCGGCCGATTCGGCAATCGTCGAAGCGTGACACTGGGGAAACGGGGCCGCGTCGTAGATGAACTCCGATCGGACCATGCCGGGTTGACTCTCCA
>Ga0334901_1000827_pt1 | contig 38067 bp, 34 predicted proteins | sample GraSluR3_MG_3_FD_207216 | JGI IMG/M metagenome (GOLD analysis project Ga0334901, IMG submission 207216) | Sludge microbial communities from methane-producing bioreactor in Wageningen University, Netherlands - Granular Sludge_15_08-R3 | ecosystem: Engineered > Bioreactor > Anaerobic >...
GGTCCCCTATTTTCAGCATGATCTGAAGTTGAACTGACGATTAGGGACCGGAGGCTTTTCACAGGGCAACTCCCTTTTTCGAGAAGACCGTGTGAACGGTCTTTTTTTAATACCTAATTTTAAGACAACCGGAGGATTTATATGAACTTAAAAATGTATGGCTGGAATCAGCACTTAGACGAAACACCTTTAGATTTAGAACAAGGTCAAACCATCGGCCGGGTCACGTCCGAATATAAAGGACAGTATAAACTCGTAACAGAGCAAGGCGACTATTTAGCTGAAGTTACCGGAAAATTAAGGCACCAGGCAGACGAACGTGAAGATTTTCCTGCAGTCGGGGACTGGGTGGTCGTCCGTGAACGTCCGTCAGAATGCAGGGCAACCATAGATCGCATTCTTCCCAGATTCAGTAAATTTTCACGAAAAGCAGCAGGCGTAACTACTGTGGAACAAATTGTCGCCGCTAATATTGATACCGTCTTCCTTGTCATGGCGCTGAATCATGACTTTAATATTCGCAGACTGGAACGCTATTTGACCATGGCTTGGGAAAGCGGTGCGAACCCCGTCATCCTGCTCAGCAAAGCGGATCTGTGTCCTGATTTGGAAACGAAGATCGCCGCGGTGGAAGAAATTGCATTCGGCGTTCCTCTCATTGCGGTCAGTGCACTGAGAGATGCAGGCAAGCAGCAAGTCACTGACTATCTGGGTCAGGGAAAAACAGCCGTTTTTCTCGGATCATCCGGTGCCGGAAAATCGACATTGACAAATTGGCTTTGCGGCAAAGATATTCAGGTTGTGCATTCAGTCCGCGAAGATGATGACCGGGGCAGGCATACCACAACAACACGTGAACTGATTGTTCTTCCCGGCGGCGGGGTCATTATTGATACGCCGGGCATGCGCGAACTGCAGCTTTGGACGGCTTCTGATGATTCGTTGGAACAAAGCTTCTCAGATATTGAAACGCTAGCCTCTGAATGCCGTTTTAGCGACTGTACCCATCAAAAAGAACCAGGCTGCGCAGTGCAACGTGCTCTGCAGGACGGCAGTTTAAGCGAAGATCGTTATCAAAGCTATCTCAAGCTGCAGCGCGAGCTTGCTTTTATTCGGCGCAAGTCCGATGTTCAAGAGCGGCTTAAAGAAAAAGCACGCTGGAAAAAGATCCATATGTCCATGAGACGACATCGCTGAAACCTGCGAACAAAATAAAAGTCAAAGGCATTCGTTCCCTGAATTTTCGGAACGAATGCCTTTTTAATTTATGCTAGAATAGAAAACACTGATCGCTTAAGACAGACAGCATCATCAATTATATGGAGGTCATTAAATGGATCAAAAATTAACACCGCTGAAGACTATTGATTTTGATCTGTTTTATCATTTAATGAAATGTTCATTTCCAGTAGCAGAATTTCGCCCGCGCAGTAAAGAGCGCCAGCTATTAAACCAAGCGAATTTTACCGTTTTAACACGCTATGATTTATCTGGGAAAAAAATTGACGGATTTATCGCCGAATGGTCGTTCAGTGATTTTCTCTTTCTGGAGCATTTCGCCGTGGATCCAAATCTGCGCGGACGCGGGATCGGATCGACACTGCTCAGCAATTATCTCGAGCAAGCCAAAAAAACGGTTTTAATTGAGGTCGAATCACCAACGACCGATCTTGCTGTTCGCCGTATTCACTTCTATGAGCGGTTGGGATTCTCCCTCAGTACGTTCGGTTATGTTCAGCCTGATTTAGGTCAGACCGGCGATCACATTGACTTGCTCATGATGCAATATCCGAATTCCTTGACCGAACAAGACTTTAAGAAGCGAAAAAAAGAAATTTTCCAAACCGTCTATGGAGTGGAAAACTGAAGATTATATGTACAAAAGATCGGCCCGGGGACACAGCCGGCCCGATTTTTTGTTTTAATAAGCCCACGACGCGCCAATAATAATTAAGAGAATAAACAACACAACCACCAACGCGAAGCCTGAGTTCTGTCCGAATCCTTCTGAAGCACCCATGATCCTCATCACCTCCACTTGATTTTCCCTACTATCTTATGCGAATGACCCAAATCGTTTCGCCCGTTTTTTTACATCTGCTTTTTGCTTTGTTTCAGATCCGCATGCCGAACGAAAATGACTGTGCTAAAATGACAGTAATTACTGCCGTGCTATTCGTTATTTTGCCATCGGTATGAATGGATCTTACAGGAGGCTTGCTACATGAAAAATTTTGAAACATTGTTGGAACACTATGCCGATATCACCGTTACAATCGGTCTTAATGTGCAAAAAGATCAAGATGTCATGATCTTCGCACCCATTGAATCGCCGGAATTTGTACGGAAAATTGTGCGAAAAGCTTATGAAGTAGGTGCTCGTCATGTCTTTGTCGACTGGACTGATGAAGAATTAACTCGATTGAGACTCGATCTTGCGTCTGAGAAATCACTCAGCCAGTTTCCCGAATGGCGTGCACGCTCATTTCAGGAACTCTCGAATCAAAATGCGGCTTTTCTCTATATCTATTCGCCGAATCCGGAATTACTCGCAGGAATAGATCCGCTGCGCGTTGCTACAGCACAGAAAGCAGCTGCGGCCGCAAATAAACAATTTTCAAATGATAAAAGCAGTGCCAAGGTAAGCTGGACCATTGTCTCGGTACCGACCGCAGCTTGGTCAGCCAAAGTGTTTCCCGGCATGGAAGAATCTGAACGAATCGATGCGCTTTGGCAGCAAATTTTCAAAATCACGCGAGCAGACAAGGAAGATCCCGAAGCCGCGTGGAAACAGCATATCCAATCACTAACGGACAAGCTGAACTATTTCAACGAAAAACGATTTAAGACACTGCACTATGCAGGACCAGGCACCAACCTAACCATTGAGCTTCCGGCAGAACATCTTTGGATCGGCGGCGGAATGTCCAATGATCAAGGTATTCCTTTTCAGCCGAATATGCCAACTGAAGAGGTCTTTACAATGCCGCTCAAAACCGGAGTTAACGGTACCGTCTCCAGCACAAAGCCGTTGAATTATGGCGGAAATCTGATTAACAACTTCTCTGTTACATTTAAAAACGGTCGAATTGTGGATTATAAAGCAGAGCAAGGATTAGAAACGCTGAAACAAATCATTGAGACGGATGAAGGCTCGCACTATCTTGGTGAGGTTTCTCTCGTTCCGCACCATTCGCCTATTTCAGAAACCAATCTTATCTTCTACAACACCTTGTATGATGAAAATGCTTCCTGCCATTTAGCAATCGGGCACGGTTTTCCATTTAACTATCGCGGCGGACGCAAAATGTCTGAAGAGGCACTCGCGGCGGCAGGGATGAATCAAAGCCTTACCCATGTTGATTTCATGGTCGGATCCGGTGAACTGGATATTGACGGTGAAACAGCAGATGGTGAAAGGACTCCGATTTTCCGTAACGGTAATTGGGCGATCTGAAAATCAGTATAAAAAGCAGGTCTGAGTTCACTCAGGCCTGCTTTTTACGTCTCTTTAAATTTATAAAGTAGTCTCAAATCTTGAAGCGTTTGATTTCTTCCTGCATCATTTGAGCCTGTTGATCCAGATCTCCGGCCAACTTGTTCAGTTCTTCCATCGAAGCCGTCTGTTCCTGAACAGAAGCACTCATTTCTTCGGTGCTGGCAGCGGTCTCCTCACTTGTTGACGCAATGGTTTGTGAACCTTGAGTTATCTGTTCAATCTGTTCATGCGTCTTAATAATCGCATTGGCGATTGTCTGCATGCCCTTCACATTAAGTTTGATGGTTTTTTCGATTTCTTTAAACGCGTCATTGGATTCGGCAACGGCAGCATGTTGTTCTTGAAGTGTTTCGTTCGTTTGCTCACAATAAGCGACTGCTTGCTGAATTTCATGATTCATTGATTGAACCGTATCGGTTACTTCTTTTAATGATTGATTCGTCTGCTGTGCAAGTTTTCGAATTTCTCCGGCAACAACCGCAAAGCCCTTTCCATGTTCACCTGCATGCGCGGCCTCGATGCTCGCATTCAGGGAGAGCAAATTTGTTCTTCGTGCAATGCCGTCCAGCACATCAATAATTTGATGCACATTTTTCGCATGTTCCTCCATTTTTAATACGGTATTGATGATCTGATGCGTCGTATCCGCAGATGTCTTTGATTGGGCGGAAAGATGATTCATCTTTTCAAGGCCGCCATTCGCATATTCCTTCATTCGCTCAGCCCCATGGAGAACCTCTGTACTGCGGTCATCAATTCGATTAACCTCATCCAAAAGGCCTTGCAGCGACGATTGGCTCTCATCAATCGACTTAGACTGACTTGATGCTCCTGTAGCAATTTCCGTAACCGTTGCACTAATTTCATTTGCGGACGCAACATTCTCTTCAGCACTGGCTACCAATGTTTGCGAGGCCCCAATGATTTGATGCGACACCTCATACATCTTCTTAAAGGCTTCACGGTTCGTATTCGCAAGTGCATTAATACTTTTTGTCAGCTGGGATAATTCATCATCGCCTTGGATCGGTATCTTTACGGTAAGATCTCCATTTTCAATGCGACCTGCAGCTTCTTGAAGCTTTCTCAATCGCGTAACGACACGGCCAAGTGTGTAGAGCGTGATCAAAATAGAAACAATAATAATAATGACCAACGTTGCAACGGATGGCAGAGTAATGAGGTTCGCTCTGTTTGAAATCGCACTCTTATCGATAATGCCTAATAGAGTCCAGCCGGATGTCTTATTCGTGTGGAAACTTACCAATTTTTGTGAACCGTCGATCTTTGCATAAAACTTGCCGCTCTTTCCCATACTGCGCATTGTCTTATAGAAGTCTTGACCGGCAACATTTTTACCTAACTGACTTTTTTTAGGAGAGGCAATGTAGGTGCCCTTACTGTCAAGCAGCGCGACATAGCCGGAATCTCCAAGCTTTGCTTCGCTTACCTGCTTGATAATGGATTGGATAAATAAATCCATCTTAATGACACCTTTTACTTGTCCGTTATCAACAATGGCCTGCACGACGCTCACGACATTTTGCTTCGTTACGCTGTCCGTATAAGGGTCGGTCCACATTGACTGACCATTTCCCCCTACCCCGTCCTTGTACCACTGTTCTGCGGTGGGATCATAGCCTTTGTCAAAGAAATACATAGGCGAACGTACAATATCTCCTTTTGCCGATGCATAGGTAATTGCCTGATATTTAGTATTTGAACTAAGTACATTTTGGAAATCCTGTTGAATTTCTTCGTTATTTTTCTTTACATCTCCGAGCATTTTGCTCATTGTAAACTGGCGGGTAACCGATTGTGCGTCATCAAAATAGGTATCAAAGGTTTGATCCGTGGCCTTCAATTGTGCCATGGCCGATTGCGTCATCTGATTGCGAATGAGCCTCGCTCCATAGATGTAGCTGAATAGCCCGCCGATCAAACCGACGATTACCATGATACTGACAATCGGAATTAAGAGCTGTTTTTTCACACTCATTTTTTCTAGAGCGCGTCCATTCAGAAATTGCGGCAATTTAACGATTAATGCCCCTGCGGATTTAAACGTTTCTCCCCACGCCAATTTCGTTTTCTTTTTCAGTTGTCTCACCTTTTTTTTTGCCTTATCCGTGTCCTTCTCTTTGTTCATGCGTTGTCAGCCCCCCGAGTACCTTGCTCCCTTATATCTATTGATCAAATCAATGGAAAAATTTGAATTAAACTAGCTTGTACCCCTTAAGGGCCTTTTGAATGATCGCAGCATCTGCTTCCAGATCAGCCGCAAGTTTGGTCAGATGTTCCATTCCGGCGGTCTGTTCCTCGATCGATGCCGTCACTTCCTCTGTGCCGGCAGCTGTTTGTTCACTGATCTGAGTCATTCCATCAATATGTTCTTTAATTTTTTGCGTCTGCGTCGCCATGTCTTTGATCGAAGCGGAAATGTTGCTGATTCGCTCTTTATTCTCAGTCACGGCTTCAGCAATCCGCTTTGATGCCTTCTCAAAAGCACTGACAACGATAAATTGTTCTTCCAAAACTTTACTTGTTTTTCCGGCAAACTGAACCGTATTTTCCGTATCCAAACGAATGCCAGTCATCAACTCGGAAATTTCTTTCAAGGCATGATCGGTTTGTTCCGACAACTTACGCACTTCATCTGCGACAACAGCAAAGCCTTTGCCTTGTTCTCCGGCACGAGCGGCCTCGATCGCCGCATTTAAGGCAAGCAAATTGGTTTGGCCGGCAATTTCAGAGACGGATTCAATGATCTTGCCTACATTCTTTGAACGTGAATCTAAGGAAGCGATCGCGTCAATAATATCAGCAGTCGTACTGATTGTCCGTTCCGAATGATTTCTCAGCTTAATGACAGACTGCTGATTTCCTTCAGAAATTTTGGCCAGCTGCTCCGCGCCGTGCTCCATCATCTGTGTCTGCTCCGTAATGCTGCCCATTCTCTCTTTTAACTGATCCGTTGCCTCTTTATTTTTTCCCATTAATTCTGCTTCATCGGAGGCTCCGGCAGCAATTTCGGTCATCGTCGATCCGATCTCGTTTGATGAAGCCGTATGCTCTTCAACACTTGAAACCAGCGATTGCGAGGCATCGTTTACTTTTTCGGAGACTAGTGACATGCTCTCAATCACACTGTGATTCATTCGAATCATGTGGTTGATGCCTTCGGCGAGTCGTGCCAATTCATCATTTTCTTTATCGTTGATAATCACACTCATATCGCCTGTCTCAGCTTTGCCGACAGCAAGCCTCAAATCATGCACACGCTTGTTGTATCCCTTGAAGATAAAAAGTAAGGCAAAAAGACCCGCGATTAAGGTCACCCCGCTTGCAAAAATAGCGGGAACAAGCATTCCTTCGACACCGAGATAATAAAAAACCGCAGCGACAACCAATACGCCAATAAAAAAAGCAACAAAATAAAGGCTCTGAAGATTAAAGCGCCTTTTGTTTTGGCTTTTTTGTTTCTCTTTTAAAGCCATGACTGATCCATCCCTTCAAGCCCACTTCAATCACGTTCACAATCTCGCACAGCCCATCATCTATCACTTAGTATATCGGAGTGTTCAACTGAAAAGTTTATTCAATTTCCATCATTTATCCGTGTTGTTCAGCGCGAAATCGCGACGAATGATTGCTGCCTGTATAAAAGAGATAGTAATAAAGATCAAGTATAAATACAATGACCATCGCCAAAATCATCCCGGTCAAATCAAACGTAAATGTGTCGATTAAGTGACCGGTTCGCCCCGGAACAAAAGTCTGATGCCACTCGTCGAACATCGCATAGCAAAGTGAGATCGCCGGACCGCACAAATAGCAGAGCAAACGAGGCATGACTGTCGTCATAAATAAGTTAATAATCATGAAGGTTAAAAGACAGTATTCCGTTACATGACTTGCCTTGCGAAAAACAAACTCAAACAATGCATAAGGTTCGTCGGACGTAATACGTTCCCCGCCATAATTAAAATCGACATGCGGAAACGTTTCCGCCGTCCACTGAAAATGCGCCTTTAAGAACGGCTGCATATTCTGGTCAGCGTAAGGAGTCGATGATCCTTTATAGATCATGCCAATAATAAATAAGATAAGAATAAGCCAAAAAACGAATGCTTTAGGATTTTTAAACATCTTGTAAACCCCCATCAAAAGAATCTCTATCCTAGATCTGTCCGAACATTCCATTGTAAAGATCACAAAACAATTTCTTAATTATTTCTCAATTATAGCGCAATGACTTAGACATTTTATAGGTGTATTTTCCCCGTCTGCTGTTTAATCAAATTAGTTCATTCGTCAGAATAATTAAAATTATGTCCGTACTGCTGAATCACCTTGTAAAAAAACGTGCATAATTCATGGCCAATTTGTGCAAATTAATAAGTGATTCAAACATTGAAAGGAGTTATCTCTATGAATAAAGAGCAGGAATTCAACCGCCAATTTAAGGCGAGGGAAAATACAGGTGAACATCGCAATGGACGGCTCGCCCAGCAAAAAAATCACGCCAATGGGAACAAACATGCACCGAATGAATTCACCAGCGAACATAAGAGTGAGAACCGTTGATCACGAATCTCCTAGCGAGAAGCCCTGACATAATAGGCTTCTCGATTTTTTTGAGGAACCATTCCGCCTCCGGTTGCCCAAAAAAGGTGTATCGCATTGGCCATTTTATCCGTCAAATGATGATTTTCTAAGTATCTCTTGCCCAACCCATTGTTTAGAAGCATTTGTGGGCCGACTAGACCTGCGGCAGCCGACGGTTCGATCCAATGATTTTCCTTATCCTTAAGTGCTTTTAGATAGTAGAAAAGGCGATCGTCATCCACGGTAAGACAACCCGAAATCAAATGACCGGCTGCCTTGCCTGCGAACGCCGATGGGCGCGGAACAGCCAATCCATCAGCAGCTGTGTGATTATCAAGTCCGAAATCGCGTACGGATACTTGGTCGTCTAATCCCGTCAAAAGGCCGAGTAAAAAGCATGGCGCATGGGTCGGTTCAACAAAAAAGGCATGAACATGCACGCCGAATGCCTGTTTTAATCCAAAGGTTACACCGGCCGGTCCCCCGCCGACACCGCACGGCAAATAGACAAACAGCGGATGATCGGCATCTACTGAGATACCTTCTTCCTGGAATTGTGTCTTCAAACGGTTACCCGCGGTAGCATAACCGACAAACAGATCCTTTGAATTTTCATCATCAACGAAATGGCAGTGCGGATCTAGAGCCGCCTGCTTGCGCCCCTCTGTAATCGCCACACTGTAGTCTGCCGCATATTCTTTAACAAAAGCTCCTTTTTCGCGGAGCAGCGCTTTTTTCCATGTGCTTGCATCCGCCGACATGTGTACGGTTGTCTGAAATCCAAGCGTCGCACCAACAATGCCAATGCTGAGACCCAAGTTGCCTGTTGAACCGACAGCGATTGAATAGCGTGAGAAAAATTGCTTGAACGAATCGTTCGTAAGTATGGCGTAATCATCGGACTCCTTGAGCAAATTGGCGCTGATTGCCAATTGTTCCGCGGTCTTGAGTACCTCATAAATCCCGCCACGCGCCTTAATTGATCCGGAAATCGGCAGCTCACTGTCCGCCTTCATTATTAATCGACCGGGAATTCGTGTGCCTACTTCTTTTCCCAAATAAGCCTGTAATTCAGCTGTTGTATAAATCGGTGATTCAATCAAGCCGCCCGCTTGCCCGGTTTCCGGGAAAACTGACGCCAAGTACGGAGCAAAGCGGTGCAGCCGCGCTTCCGCATCAGTCACATCACTAGAGGTAACCATCCTCGCATCACGTTCCCCATAACGTGGATTCAGCCACAGCACTTCATTTTTATCTCTTATCTTTATCACTGTCGGTTCCGCGTGCTCCCACTCCGCCAATGTTTTGCCGCCAATACATTTGTCCATCGGTCTCCTCCTTAACGTGCGTTTTCTTCAAGGGCTTTCTGCTGTTCCAAAGTATCCAGCATATCAAAAATCAAATGAAAGTTTGAATACCGTTGCACAGAATGTGCGCCTCTCTCAATAAAATCCCAGGTGCCATCAATTGATCCTTGAACAGCAAAAGGCTGATCATGGAAAAAATGATAAAAATGATCCGGCTGTTCACGGCAGGCACGTTCAAATGCACGTGATTGATTAATTTTTTCTTCAATAGTCATATTACGATTATTATGCATGACATGATCCAAGTTGCAAGAGAAATAGAAGATAAAATAGTAGATTCCATTCATAATGACATCTGCCGAACACATGGTCCGCAATTCAGACGCCTTTATTTTGTTCCTTTTTTGTATGTACTGTTGAATGCCGGGATTGGCAACCACAATTCCCGACTCACGGTAAACTGGATCACGCCCGACCGATGCGTTCACCTCAATGTCTCGATCGTCAACGAAGACCCCGTCCGTGTCCGTCAGCTGAATCACCGCAAGAATCTCCTGCTTGCGGTATTTCGTTTCATTCATTATTTTTCGAACCTGATCCGTGACTCGGGTCTTCACATTTTTTCGCACGCCGGGTCTTGTGAACATATCGCCACGAGTAATATGAACATATACACCGTACTTGCTCGGCACATAGTTGCGGATCGCCGCAATTGTCCGTTCGTCCGACACACCTTCCACAATAAACACAATGGCCTTTTTTTCAGCCATGACTCCATTCACCCGCCTCATCGAATGCTTCCATAATATCGTAGCGATCCGTCGGCTGATAAACTTCTTCTCCAGCATGACCAAGCTGAATCGCACGAATATAGACATCACGAATATTTGAGCTGTCCCGTATTCCTTTCAGTACAATATAGCGATTCTCGGGATTGGCAGATGTAAATGCCAAATTTTCTCTTTCAAGAACCTCGAGAAGGCGTAAGTTGTGCGAGGTGAACAGGAGTTGCCCCTTGCCGCCGTTATTCAAAATTTTCACAATCTCGCCAAGTAAAAATTCGTAGATACCGGCATCAAGTTCATCAATCACAATGCATGCATTTTCATCGTTATACATCACAATAAGCGAGCTCAGCACCGTCAGCAGTTTTTTGATGCCATCACTTTCACAAGCGATCGGAAGCGAGCGACCTTCACGCTTTGCTACCAACTCAACACGTACACCGTTTCTGCCGTCATGCAGCAGCTCGCCTCCCAGATTTTTTGCTTCCACAGTCAGACCGGGGACAACCTCTTTCAATACCTTGCTGATCGCTGTGAACATTGTTTGAAGTATTTCAAACGTTTCCATATCCATTCTTTTGGGTGCATCAATCGGAAAATTGATGACCCCATAGCCCTGCTCATTGGGATTCAAAGTCGTATTTCTGCAATGAATCGGTATCGACAGGTTGGCGAGCGACATTCCCGATTCGTGATTGCTCAGCACAAACAATCGTCCGGCAAAGATATTTTTGAGTACCTGAAGCAGCGTGAACGGTTCCTGATCAAGAGTCCTTTCAAGCAGATCAAAGCCTTCCTGACGAAAGAAAACAGAGGTACGCTGCTGATAAGCCAACTCAGAGTTGACCTTGAATGCGACCACTAAATTTTCTTTTCTCGATTTTATTTTCGACGCAACCGTATTCGGGGCAAGCTTCTCCTCCCCATCTTTTCGAGTAAAAGCGACCATCGTTTTATAGCGCGCGCCTTTGACCAATTCCTTATAGCGAATTTCTTCATGCGACAAATACACCGGATCAGGACCGCGATCATTTGCCAGATTTACCGCATCATCCGCATCCAGATCCTGCTTTGTCAGTGCCACATCATAGACAGCTTCGTAGCATTGACGCTCCACACAAATCAAAAAGGTGAAAACGAAGCGCACCGTGTCGCTCCGCTGATAGATCAGACGATCAACGCCCGGATCAAGCGGCTGCCCGCAGAGCAGTGCACGAAGCACCTCAAACGCAGACACAACCGCCGTTTTTCCCGAACCGTTTTGCCCATACAATCCGAGCACATCTGCACGCTTCATTGAACGATTCTTAGAACAAGGAAAATACAATTTGCCTTGAACAACGTTTTTGCAATTATGTACTTCCACACTTGAGACGCGTACTTTTAGATTCATGAATAGTACTCCTTCAAGGACATTTTCGTAACGATAACATAAAACAAATCCTCACAATAAGTATTCTGGGAAAAGGTGGATTGTATACATGAAACTGTCTCAGTTCATCTTTAATTGCCTGTTAAATAAAGAAACTTGCTCTTTCTTATTAAAAATATGGTTTTCAGATTCAATGATTTCATGGCACAATAACAGGTACATTTATTTCCTTGTTGCGAAATCGAACGGTGCCATCTTTTTGAATGTCATATTGAATTTTTGCGTCATCCAGGCCTCTAAATAAAGCATAACGCGCTTGCTCCGTTTTATCGCGAATCGTTGAAAGTGAGTAATTAATTGATTTGTTATTCAAGGTATGGGTTCGATTTTGAATTTGGAGTTGCTTAAAAAAATCCAACTGTGCATCAAGGACTTCTTTAAGTCGTTCTTTTGCTGCAGTGACTGAACGAGGAGCGGATAAACGATCCAATTGTTCTATAGAAGTTTCTGTTTGACTGATTGCCATCAGCATATAGTCATCGGTTAATTGGCGAGTATTGATTCGATTTACTGCTTCTGAGACACGATTGTTCCCAGCATTGACGAGTTCGCCCGATTGATGGACATAATCGGCAACACGATTGTAGCGATGAACTTGATAGTCGTTATAGATGTAACGAGCAATTGAAAGTGCTGATATGACAAGAATAATGACTCCAATCACACTGATTCCTTGTTTCACTTTCAGATGATGCCTGACCGGATGATAAATATCATCCTCATAGACGTTTCCTTCTCTTTTCAACTGGTTCATTTGTCTTTTAAATTTCCTCTGAACGGGGGTCATAAATGTAGCCTCCTCGGCGTGGCGATTATGATGAGAGATTATGTTGGAGTATATTTTGTATTCATTTGTTAGTATCATCGCATAATCACCGTTGCAAGTTCAATAGTTTTCAAGACAAATCACACAGTAAAATGGACCTAATATTTATTTTATTATATTTTTCGACTGGTGAAATAAAAACAGCATCCGCCTCGCGCTTTCACGCGAATTCGGATGCTGATTTCTATCTATTAATTTATGAATATGTTTCGCTTATTTTTCTTCCAACTCCGCCTCAATGTATGAGTTCTTCGATGACTCTTGCATGCGCCAATACACGATCAAGCTGACGAAGATGCAGATGGCAACGTAGAAGAAGAACATGGTTTCGATGCCGATGCTCTTGAACCATAGGGCGACAAATTCGGCGGTACCGCCAAAGATGGCAACCGTCAGGCCATAGGGAAGCCCGACGCCGAGTGCACGAATTTCGGTTGGAAACAGTTCGGCTTTAACGATCGCATTGATCGAGGTATAGCCGGTGACGATGACCAAGCCGAGCATCATCAACAGAAACGCGGCAATCACGTTGTGCGATGATTGCATGAGTAGGAACAGTGGAACGGTCAGCACAGTCCCTGAGATACCGAAGAAGAACAGCAGCGGACGGCGGCCGATATGATCGGACAACATGCCAGCAAGCGGCTGCAGGATTAAGAAGATGAGCAGTGCGACAAAATTGATGATGCTGACAACTTCCTTATCCAATCCGACTGAGTTGATCATGAATTTCTGCAAATACGTTGTGTAGGTGTAAAAAGCGACCGTGCCACCAAGTGTCAGTCCGACAACGGTCAGAACTGCACGAGGATATTTCATCAGTGCTTTGATCGTTCCTGCGTTCTTTTTCGACTTGCCGGACATCTTTTTAAACTGATCGGATTCATCCATCGACAGTCGGAGCCACAGTACAGCAAGTGCACCAAGCGCTCCGATCACAAATGGAATGCGCCAGCCCCATAATTTGAGCTGATCCTCGTTCAGCAGTAATTGAAGCACAATTTGAACACCAAGCGCGACCAATTGACCGCCGACCAAGGTAACATATTGGAAACTGGAATAGAAACCACGGCGGCCTTTGTTCGCCATTTCAGAAAGATAAGTCGCTGAGGTTCCATACTCACCACCAAGCGACAGTCCTTGAAAAAGTCGAGCTAAGACAAGAATAATCGGTGCAAAAACACCAATCGTCTGGAAGTTCGGCGTGACAGCGATCACCAGCGATCCGCCGGCCATAATTGTAATTGACAGGGTGAGCGCGGCGCGGCGGCCATGACGGTCCGCATAACGGCCCATGATTAAGCTACCGATCGGCCGCATCAGAAAGCCGATGGCGAAAATAGCGGCTGTGTTCAGCAGCTGTGATGTTGTATCTCCTGAAGGGAAAAAGTCGGTCGAGAAATACACCGCAAAGGCAGCGTACACGTACCAATCGTACCATTCAATCATGTTACCTAATGATCCTTTTAAAATGTTTCCTGCAATACGGCGCGATTCTGCGCGTTCCACATGCTTTACTTCAGCCACATGAACATCTCCTTTAAACATGAACATTCAACCGATCTTTATCTATTAATCATGCATGATGAAGAAATAGATTTTCGCTGTCATAAAGTTAACTCTATTAACTACTTTACAGGACTCGTCCTGTTCAAGGGAAACCATACGCTCAAAAGATTCTAGACGCACAAATTCCACCCAAAACGATGTCCTCTTCTGCACAGCATTATCGGTTCAATAATCATTCTTTTTTGTTATCATTACAATAACATACAAATCATCATTATTCATCCATTTTGATTAAAATCTTCAATTTTTTTTCATATTCTTATCGTTCTATTGAAATTTTCTTCAACATTAAAGTTACTAATGAAGGCTTTTCTCCGCAGCCAGGATGAATCAGAGCGCCTCTAAGATCGCCTCGTTTTCCTGTATTCTTGAGGATTGACATTCCCTAATTAGAAAAACCAGGCAAAAAAACGCCTGGTTCTTACTTCCGCAGGAAGTGGTGGCTTTTGCGTTGCATACAGGACGTATGCGTACTTAGCGAAAGATCCTTTTACGATACCGGTTTGATTACGCTCCGGTTGCTCGCGATCAACTAGGCACGGCCGCGGGCAGTCTGGAAGCCTCCTTAAGCAAACTGATGTCTGCGGGGTCTCCCCCTAGCCTGCGATCAACAGAGCCGCTCCGCAGGAGTCTCGCACCTATGCGTTTGGTTCGCAGCCCTTTACTTTGGTAAAAATCATATACTTTTTTTGCTTTTAAAAAAGGAATCCATTAATGGACTCCCCGCAAAATTAAACCTATTACATTACAACCCTACTTTTTCAAATGCCTGTGTTAAATCGGCAATAAGATCATTGGCACTCTCAAGTCCGACGCTGAACCGCAAAAATCCGTGTTCACGGAATTCTTCGGGATAAAAATGGATGCGCTCATCATCAGGACCAGTATACACGATCAAGCTTTCATCGTGTCCAATCGAGACTGCGGATATGATCAGCTTGAGTGAATTCACAAAATCATTGTGACGCGCAACATCGCCGTTAATACCGAAAGAGAGTACACCGGAGTATAATCCGTGCATCTGCTTCTTAGCAATTGCATGCTGCGGATGGCTGTTGAGTCCCGGATAAGCAACGAACGTCACCGCGGGATGGCTTTCCAAAAATTCAGCAATTTTAAGTGCAGTCTCACTATGCTGTTTCATACGCAACGGCAGTGTTACGACACCGCGTGTTATTAGCCATGCATTGAACGGGCTGATCGCTCCGCCGATATTGACCATTGCTTCACGTTTAATTTTATCAATCAGTTCTGTTTTTCCGATAACCGCCCCGCCCATCGCATCACCGTGACCATTAATGTATTTGGTGAGGCTATGAATGACAAGATCCGCACCCAGTTCGAGCGGCCGCTGAATATACGGTGAGGCAAACGTACTGTCGACGGAAACCAACGCACCAGCTTCATGAGCGATTTTTGCGATTTCAGCGATATCACTGACACGAGTCGTCGGGTTTCCCGGCGTTTCTAAATGAATCAGTCTCGTGTTCGGACGAATTGCTTGCCGCACTGCTTCGGGATCCGAAGTATCTACAAGCGAGACTTCAATACCATATTTATCTGGAAAATATTCATGGAGCAGACGATAGACCGCTATGTACGAGACATCGGTGCAAATCACATGTGCGTCCTTGTCGATAAAACTGAAAAAGACGCCAGCAAGTGCCGCAACCCCCGTCGCGAGTACCACACAATCCTCTCCGCCTTCAAGCGAGGCAAGGCGTTCCTGCAAGTATATCTGATTTGCGGAAGTGGTTCGCGTGTAGATCAAATTGTTCGGGTCGCTCCAATTGAGTGTCGACGCATCATCCGGCAGCCGGTAACTGTTTGCCATTGTAATTGGTCTGCGAATAGCTCCCGTCTCGCTATCGATATCATTACCAACATGAATGCAGCGTGTGATAAAATCGGACTTGCTATAATCAGCCATACCTTATCCCCTTTTCTCTCCCCCGACCTTGCTTAGGAATCGCGGTCGCTTTGTTAATAATTCCATCGTATAAGTCGTCAGTAAAGAAGTCAATCATTAGTCACAGTATTCAACTATGATTAATGATTTTTCACACAAAAAATGCGAGCCTCCTTGCATAAGCAGACTCGCATCTTTACTTTTTCTTCTATAGTATAGTAATTTTTGATCAGCCGCTGAATGTGCCGTAAATCAGGAATATGTTTAAACAGGTTAGAATCACGGTAATCACCCATGCCAGATATTTAATCCAAGTAGGATTGGCAAACCTGCCCATCATTTTTTTACTGCTGGTAAAAATCGTTAAGGGAATAATAGCGAATGGAAGTTGAATACTGAGAAAAACTTGAGTATAAAGGAGCAGTTGCTCGACCGCTTCCTCTCGTCCTCCGTACAGAATGACACAGATGATCACCGGTACAACTGCGATCAGACGAGTGATGATTCGACGCAGCCACATTGGGACTTTCATGCGGATGAAGCCTTCCATGACAATCTGCCCGGATAGTGTTCCGGTTATTGTGGAATTCTGTCCGGAGGCGAGTAAGGCGATGGCAAAAAGTGTGCTGAGTACCGGACTTGCGATCACGCCGACAATCTGCGAATTGCCGAGCGCATTGTAGAGATCAGTAAAACGTCCGAGATTACTGGCATGCCCGTAAAACATTGAAGCTCCAAGGATAAGGAGCAGACTGTTAATGACAAATGCTACCGACAAACTGACATTGGAGTCAATCGTCGCGAATCGGATCGCTTGTTTCTTTCCTTTATCATTGCGTTCAAACTGGCGCGCTTGAACAATCGATGAATGCAGGTACAGGTTATGCGGCATAACCGTTGCTCCCACAATACCGAGTGCGAGTAAAAGGGCACCTTTATCTGACGCAATCGCCGGGCTAGGCACATAACCAGCAAAAATCTGCCCGGCGGACGGATTAGAAAGCATCACTTCATAAAGGAAAACAACAAGAATCGTAGCGATTAACGTAGCAACGATGGCTTCAATTTTTCTAAACCCGACTTTCGTCAAGGTAAGCAACAGGAGTACATCAAGCGTCGTAATGAGGACGCCGACAAGAAGCGGAAGTTTAAATAAAAGTTCAAGTGCGACGGCACCGCCGATGACTTCTGCTATATCGGTCGCCATAATGGCAAGCTCGGTCATGATCCACAACACGATGGAAACCGGCTTATTTGTAGCCTTTCGCGTGGCTTGAGCAAGATCCATACCTGTGACAATTCCTAATCGTGCCGACATACTTTGCAGCAGCATCGCAATTAAATTCGAGATCAAAATCACCGACAGGAGTGTATACGCATATTGCGAACCGCCTTGTATCGACGTGATCCAGTTGCCAGGATCCATGTAGCCGACGGCAACCAGAGCCCCCGGTCCACTATAAGCGGCCAGCATTTTCCAAAAGCCCGCTTTCTTAGGCAGCGCGACCGTGTTATTGATTTCTTCCAAGCTCGCTCCGTCTGAGTAATGCATCACATGTTTTTTCCTGCGCCGATGTAAATCGATTGCATCCTCCATTTTCTTCAGCTCCTTTGTTTCGTCTGCATCATTATTTTGCATTAAGGAAACATTTTTGTCAACATGAAATTTGGTCTTTTTTGTTTTTTTGCCCGTCCTTTTTTGAAATAATATTTATTTAGCAAAAAAAAGTAAAAAAATAATGCCCGTGACCCATTGGTCCGGCACATCACTTTTTAAATAAGATTGTAGATTTTTTACAGAGAATAGCCACGCTGCTCCTCTGCGCCTTTGCTTTCTTTTAAGGTTCGCCAATAAATCAGCTCGGTCATCAAATAAGCAATCGTTGACTCGGCACCTTGGTTTCGGTTGATGCCCTTTTCCTCCAAGCCGTCGCGGCCGCCGCCTTCTGCAGCATCTGCAACCGGCACATGCAGGTCATTTGCGCCATGGAACCAGTTGCGGCAATTTTCTAGGACTCTGAGATACTTCTCCGGAGTACTGAGAGCAGAGACGGCTTGTTCTGCGGCAAGCGCCAATTTCATCACTTCAAGCGGCTGCTGATCCCACTGGCTGGCGCATTCTCGCGTGCACCACCCATGATTGCCAATTGGATGAACCAAACCGTCCTCACGCGTCATTTTGTTTATAAGAAAATCAAGCGATTCTTCCGCAATGAGCAACGTGTCACTGTTTCCACTGACGCTGAACGAATGGAAAAGTGCCCAGGGCAACACTCCGTTTCCGTAGGTCATGACCGGTTCAAACCAGCGCCAGCTCGTATCTGAGTTACGCTCAAACAGAGCAAGCAGCTTTGCTTCCAGGTTCTCAATACATTCCGGTGTTTCTTCGCGAACAAAATTTTGAAATTCAGGCGTCCAGCTCAGTTCACCGCAGCGCATGTTGAGCAAGCTTGCTGCCGAAAGTGCATAGGCCGTTCCGCGCGGAAAGTTTAACTTTTTGACCAATGGAAAGGCCTTTTGAAACAGTGCAGCTGCTGCCCAGCGACTGTCCGGATTCGGAAGATCCAAGCAGGCAACCGCGCAAGCCCAAAGCGATCGTCCGAGGCAGTCTTCCGAGGGCTGTTCTTCTTCCAATGTTCGATCATAGGCGTAATTATTATGAAAATGACCATCCGCTTGCTGCGCGTATTCAAGAAAGGACAGGTAAACCGAAGACAACCGACGCAGCTGCAGGCTTTCCATGCCTTTCAATGGATCTCCCGCAATAAGCTTCTGCCATTCCGAGACGAGCCACAGTGCGCGGGCATTATCGTCTGTTGAGTAGCCCTCGCTGCGACGCGGAATGTTTCCGAGCGCATGCTCGACCAGACCTGTATCATCGGTCATCCGTTCCAGATGCGTCATTTTAATCTTGAGTCTTGGCAATCGATTCCACCCCGATTGACGGTTGGTTCAATACTGCTTCCGAAAATACTTTATTGTATTTTTTCCCGACTTGCGGCCAACTCATCGGCAATCCGATATGTGCCATTTTCCGTTGATAAGCGGCAAGCAGCGTCTCATTTGAAAGTAGCGCATTCATCTTTTCGACCCATCCGGCCTGATCATCATACGCAACAAATAATTCTTCACAGCCCTTGAGCAGATCCTGCGCGTATTGATACGGTGTTGACAATACCGGCCTGCCTAAGCCGATCGCATAGGCCAAAGTACCGCTCGTGATCTGATCAAGTCCCGGGTAAGGAGTAATGTATAAGTCGCATGAGGTGATATAGCGGACAAGATCCTGCTCCGTCATGAATTCGTCAATCATTTGTACATGATTTTCCAGATGATGCTGACGGATTAAGGTCTTCAATTCCTCACGATAAGATTCTCCTTCCAGCTTTTTCACGTTCGGATGTGTCTGCCCGATAATGACGTAAAGCGCATTCGGCACTTTTTTAACGACTTTGGGAAGTGCGCGAATGACCGCTTCAATGCCCTTATTTCTACTCAGAAATCCGAAGGTCATGATTACCTTGCGATCCTGCCAGCCGATCTTATTCCGAAAGTCTGCGCGCTTTTTCATATCCGCAATCGGTGTGCCGTGGGAAATAAATTCAATTTTATCTTTATTAATGTGAAAGCTGTCTTTTAAATAGGAAATGGCTTTATGGTTCATTACGACGATTTTGTCACTGCGTTCAGCAAGCTCGCGCTGGATTGATGCATAAGGCTCCTCGGGCTTCTTGAAGACCGTGTGAAATGTTGTAACGAGCGGCTTCTTCAGCGCACGAACAAAATCAAGGATATAATCGCCAGCATTGCCTCCGAAGATACCGAACTCATGTTGAAGTGAGACGACGGACACCGAACTCTTATTGATTTCCTTAGCTACCCTAAGATAATCCGATCTGTTTTCTCTTTCAATGGACCATTTGAAGAATGAATCATTGGGATACGATGTGTCCTTATCCTTAATAACGACAACCGGGTCGGCCAAGGACTTGCGCTTCGCCTTCTGCACATTCTGTCTCAAATGATACGTGTATGTGGCAATACCGCACTTCTGGGGAAGATACGTACTTACATAAGCTACCTGTTCACTCATATCGAAAACCGCGCTCCTTTTAAATTGAACTTCATTGGTGATACAGGAAAGGTAGATTAGCACTCACATTGAATGACTGCTAACAATAGTGTAGTCTTTTTTTTCGGAAAATTCAAGGTGTGCATGTCCGACATCACTCATCCCATAGGCGGCCACATGGACGCTAAGGTAGGCGGATCAATTGAAATTATTATTTTTTAAACGGATTTTAAATAAAAAATCCTTCACCTATTTGGCACAGGCAAAGGATTAATAAGTTTATGCATCTGATTTTTTTCGCATCAAAAAGTAAGGTTCGACCGGCGCGTCGACAGTCATCGTTACGGTCATCATCGGATTGGGAGCACGGTCAATCGGTTCGCCGTCCTCGTTCCACAGATCACGCACTGTCTGTTTGAAATGCGCAAATCCCGGTCCGTAAAATTCAACTTCCTCGCCGACACCGAAATTATTGCGCTGTTCCAGCGTCGCGATCTTTGTATCCGGATCGTAATCTAAAACTTGAGCTGCGAAAGTGTATTTCGGTATTTTACGCGCTTTGCCGAAGAGCTGTTCCTTTTCGGTCGGCACACCATAATAAAAACCGGTCGACAGATCGCGCTGAGCGACCTTCCAAATCTCATCATCCCATGCCGGATCAAAGACAAAATGTACCGGATCGCTGCAGTAAGCGTCGACCGCATTGCGATACACATTGGAAACCGTTGATACATAATGGATCGATTTCATTCGGCCTTCAATTTTCAAGCTGTTAACACCTGCATCAATCATATCAGGCAGATGATGAAGCATTGACAAATCGACCGCACTCATCGAAAACGGCTCATCATCGCGCAGATGACTGTTCGGCTCACCGTTGTCCATGTCGAACAGATCGTATTTCCAACGGCAGGACTGAGCGCAGCCGCCGCGATTCGCGTCACGATTCACCATGTGATTGGAGAGCGTGCAGCGTCCTGAATAAGCAATGCACATCGCGCCATGAATGAAGGCTTCAATCTCGATATCTGTATGGCGGCGCATTTCGCGGATTTCCTCAATACCTACTTCTCTTGCAAGCACCACGCGCTCGAGTCCGATGCTTTTCCAGAACTCAAGTGTCTTGTAATTCGTCGCCGAGGCTTGCGTCGACAAATGGATTGGCAGTCCCGGTGCGGCGTTAAAGCAGACGACAATCAACGCCGGATCCGAAATGATCACCGCATCCACGCCAATGGATTGCAGCGTCTTAAAGAATTCGTCTGCTCCATTACCGTCACCTTCATGCGTCACCATGTTTGCCGCAACAAAAACCTTCGCCCCGTGTTCGTGAGCGAAAGCGACACCTTCAGACATCTCTTCATAGGAAAAGTTGCCTGCACGCGAGCGCAGCCCAAATGCCTGACCGCCAATGTAGACTGCATCCGCGCCGTAACGGATCGCCATTTTCAGCTTTTCTAAATTGCCTGCCGGAGCAAGCACTTCAGGTTTCTTCTCAATCTTTTTCATCTTTGTTCTCCTTCTTGCATGCAATAGTCTAAGAGGCTGTTCTATTAATGAACGTCTTCAGGATTTTTCAAGTAAAAACCGGTACCGAGCGGCCGATGTGCCGGCTGCAGCTTGACTAAACGGTTGCAAAAGCTCTCCGGTACAAAAGCGCCGGATTCAAGTGCTCGTCTTGCCTCAGCAAAAAGCGACACAATTTGAACAAAGCGTTCACCATGGAGCAGCACGCCGTCAAGCTTCCATGTATTCAAGCCGTTCTCGCGCATTAATTTCAGCTGCCCCATCAATGATAGATCATCCGTTGAAAAAATATGAGTCCCGTCCGTATCTTCAAAAATAGGATATTGACTGTCCGGATTTTTCGGATCGCGCAGGTACAGTGTCTGATCGTTCTTCTCAACTCCACCGGTGTACTTAAAATAATTTTTCAGGAGCGGGCGTCCGGATTGATGAATACATGTTGGTCCGTAAACCTGGACCTCGATGGGCTGATCCAATTTTTGCTGCATCTCAATTAATTCTTTTAAAGTTAATTCGCGGGCGGCAACTGCGCCTGAGGCACCTTGACTGATCCAAAAAGCAACCTGTTCCGCCGAAGTAACCAATGTGCCGGCATCATAAATAAAATTCAACGGGAGTCCCAATTCCCTCAAGACAAAAATTGCACCAGGATCTCCAATTGAAACAGTATCCACACCAAATTTTCCAAGTTGAGACAAGTACGGAGCCAATGCACTGATCTGTTCGTTATGCATCAGTGCGTTGCAGGCAACCGTTATTTTTTTCCCGCGGCGATGCACCAAGTCGGAAATCCGACCAATACTTTCTAAACTGAGCGGCTTTGGCAGGCGCAGACCGAATGGATGACCGCCGACATAGAGCCTGTCCGCCCCGGCGTCGATTAGTGCTTCAGCCTGCTCCAATGATTCTGCAGTAGCAATAATTTCAATCAAATGAAAACCTCCGTATACAAACATTTATGCTTTTCATTATATCATGATCGTTTTTAGGTCAACCAGCTTTCTAAGCAAGTCAATGTGTATTCACGGATTTTTGTGCTATTCTGACAGTAGGGACTCAATCGAATGAGCCTATTGACGAAAACTTGGCTGAAGCAGGTACGAAATCTTCGTACTTCCTTATTTTGATGAAAAGCGGTGTTGAGAAACAAAACAGCCGCAAGCAAGGAGAGATGATAGATGATTGGATTTATTGGAATCGGTATTATGGGCAGCCGCATGGCTAGACGTCTGCTTGACGCAGGACATGAACTGATCGTTTACAACCGCACCAAGTCGAAAACCGAACCACTGATTAAAAAAGGTGCGCTGCTGGCAGGTTCACCAAAGGAGGTCGGTTCACAAGCTGACATCGTATTTACCATGCTCGCCAACCCTCAGGCGGTAGATGCAGTCGCTTACGGCGACAATGGACTGCTTGCCGGTATGAAACAAGACGCACTTTGGGTAGACAGCAGTACGATCAGCCCGACTCAATCGGTAAAATTAGCTGATGCCGCAAAACGTGAAGGCATTCACTTTTTGGATGCACCGGTCGCAGGTTCAACGGGTCCTGCTGAAAAAGGCGAATTGATCTTCTTCGTCGGCGGTGAATCTCGAGACCTAGAAAAGGTACGTCCATTGCTCAACATCATGGGAAAAGAAATTCATCATAAAGGAGCAAATGGAACCGGTACGGCGATGAAATTGGTCAATAACCTGATGCTCGGACAGACTGTCGCTGCTTTTTCCGAAGCGGTTGCTTTCGGTGAAAGTCTTGGCCTGGACAAAGCTGGTGTGATCAAATCACTGTTTGCAGGTCCAACTGCCGCGCCGATTCTTCATTTCAAGGAGAGCAAAATGATGAACGAAGACTTCGAGAACGCGGACTTCAAAGTAAACAGCATCTATAAAGATATGGAGCTCGCTTCCGAGGAAGCGTACAAGCATGGCTTTGCCCTTCCGCTATCGAACACTCTAAAGGCAATGTACGGATTATGCCAGCAGCAAGGTAAAGGCGAGTACGATTTTGCGACCATTTATGATTTTCTGAAGAAAAAATAACTGCTGAGTATAAATGGGAGCGTGGGGACAACCCCTCGCTCCCATTTTATATATGTCGTTTTCGCCATTTTTTAGCGGCAACGCGTTTCTTCTGGTCAATATGCCTGATCTGGTCAGTGGCACGTCTTATTTTTTCGGTCAATGTGAGCATCGGTTCCGAATCAATCAAGACGTTCACATCATGTATTTTGGCAATTGCGGCCGCCTGCAGAGCGACACCAACTGCTGCATTCTGAAGCAGCAGGATTAAATTGCAACGAGCAATCCCACGTTTAACGATCGAAAGCTCATTTTTTCTCAATTCATCGCCATTGTTTTCAAGTAAGAAAACAGTCGCGATTCCCTGTATTTTACGACTGATAATCAACTGTTTTTTATGCTTAGTAAATCCAGTGTGATCGGATTGCTTCGCACCGATCACCATGATCGCCGGCTTTTTTCTCATGCCGCTCATTTATACTGGATTCGACACAATCAGGTCTGCATGACCGATGATTTGCAGCGTTTCAACAGATGCAGGTACTACAAGATGGTCGCCTTTTTTCAAATCATAGCCCGAATCGTCAATTTGAAGCTTTCCTTCACCGTCAAGCACACTCATCAGCAGGAACGGCCAGTTCTTCTTGATCGGTTCCGTGCAGCCGCGCACTTCCCAGTGAGAGACGGTAAACAGGCTCTCACGCAGTAATTCGGTGAATTTTGCTTCCGTTTCCTGACGCACATGATAGGTCAGCTCGGGATCGACATGCGGACAATTTGCGACATCAATGGACTGCTGAATATGCAGTTCACGTGGTTTTCCATCCGCTCCGGGCCGGTCATAGTCATAGACACGATAGGTTGTATCTGAACTTTGCTGAGTCTCAAGTATCAGGCAACCGCCGCAGATCGCATGAATGGTCCCGCTCGGCACATAGAAAAAGTCACCTGGTTTAACCTTTACCCGGCGCAGCAGGCTGTCCCATTTCTTCTCGGCAACGGCCTTGCGGAAGTCCTCTCGTGTTTGGGCCGTATGTCCGTATACAATTTCTGAATCTGCATCACAGTCAATAATGTACCAGCACTCCGTCTTGCCGAATGGCACATGCTCCTTAGCCTGTGCATAGGCATCGTCCGGATGAACCTGCACGGAAAGATCCGTACGTGCGTCAAGAATTTTGGTCAGCAGGGGAAAGTCATCTCCGGCATAGTTGTCGAACAATTCCCTGTGCTGTGCCCATGCGTCGGCAAGCGTTTTACCTGCAAGAGTCCCGTTTTTGATTACAGCCGGGCCATTCGGGTGCGCTGAAATCCCCCAGCATTCACCAGTTGTTTCGCTCGGTATGTTATACCCGAACAAGTCGCGCAGCCGCGTGCCGCCCCAGATCTTATCGTGAAGCGCCGGCTCTAGAAAAAGCGGTGTTTTATCCATAATAGAAATCGTCCCCCGTTCTGTTCAATCCACTTCTATTATACCATGCTTTTTGTTGCAAAATGGTGGCGCTTTATTTTAGCGGAAAATTAGATTTTTCCGCGATGTCTCAGCTTGGCTTTCTTTTTTCTCAATTGATACTCCTGCTGCTTTAAAATCTTTTTTTCTTCCTTACTGCGCAAGCGGTGTATTTTCTTTTTTTGTTCGAATGCTTCTTTCAAAGCTTTTTGCGCTTTTGTACCAATCCCTGAATTACGGGATTCTTTTTTGACCATGCGCCTTAATCGCTTCGCATTGATGCATTTACGGCGATGAATAGCTTCCTTCTCTCGAGCAACAGGCAGACTTCGATCAATGAGTTGATCCAAGCCACAACAAACAAAAGATAAAACATCAGGATTGCTAGGCTCCGGTCCGAACACATGCCGCGCAACAATCAATACCAACCGGATCGTGTTTTTTCATTTCAAAGATGATTGAAGCATTTCAAAAGAATGCTGTCAACGCCGTTTGCTGACACATGACTTGCGAAATTAAAGACACGGAATTATAATGACTATACAGTCAGTGAGTGAGGAGTCATTTAATGAATAAGCGAGAGCAACAAAGACAGCAGACACGCGCAGCAATTCTTACGGCCGCCGAACATGTTTATGCAATCAATGGCTTTATACGTCCATCAACACAGATGATTGCCAAAGAAGCCGGTGTCGCTCATGGCACTGTCTTTCTTCATTTCCAATCACAGGAAAAATTAATCCTGGCAGTGATTGACAATTTAGGAACGGCACTAACGGCACAAATCCATGAATCATCGGAACCGGGACATTGTCTCAGTGACGTTTTGCAAACACATCTAACCGCGATTGAAGCAAGTGAATCACTTTACACCCATTTGATCATGGACTTGCAGCAATTGCCGGAAGAAGCACAACAAACAGTGATTGGTATTCAATCAGTGATTGCCCATCATTTGGATCAAGTCATGACTCAATTGAAGAATGAGAAAAAAATAAAGGATCTCCCCTTTTCGTTCCTATTCAACACATGGATCGGACTCATTCATTACTATCTGATGAACCGTAGGCTGTTTGCACCGCAAGGATCAGTCCTTGCTCTTTATAAAAACCAATTAATAGCAAATTTTTTAAAACTACTGGAGGTGGATTGTAAATGAATATGATGAATTTTTTTATGAAGGAAGCCCCTGAAGCCGCGCAAGCGTTTAATGGGCTCATCAGAACGCTATCAACATCAACAGGACTTGATCCAAAGACGAAACAGCTCATCTATATCTCCATGAAAGCATCGCAAGGAGATGCTACCGCTGTTACCGCCCATACCCATATGGTGAAAAATCTTGGTGCTTCACGTGATGAACTAAAAGAAGCAATTTTAATGACGCTGACCGTAACAGGAATTAAAGGCGTCGCCACCTGTCTGGAACCGGCGCTTCATGTGTTTGATAAGGAGGTCGATGAAAAATGAAGCAATGTATTGCATGCGGTATGCCTATGAAAAATGTTGACGATTATCCACTTGGCGACACAACGAAAGACTATTGCAAATATTGCGCACGGCCAGATGGGAGCATGCAAAGCTATGATGAAAAACTGGCATCTATGACCCAGTTCATCATAAGAACCCAAGGGCTCAATGCCAATGTCGCTCAAGAATCCGCAGCGTTCATGATGCGTAAGCTTCCTGCATGGAAAAAGAGCGATTCTCATGACTGAGCTACCCAGCCTCCCCAACCTCGGACCAGTACTTGTTAAGGAATTACATCGAATCCATATTCGCACTGCGGAAGAATTACGCGCTATGGGAAGTGAACAAGCCTTTCTAGCTATGAAGGTAAATGATCCATCCGCTTGTCTATGCAAGTTCTATGCACTTGAAGGCGCTGTTCGAGGAATACGCTGGCATGCGTTGTCCCCTGAAAGAAAAAAAGAGTTGAAAAATTTTCTTGAAAATCATAAATAATACGGACGAATGTTCGAAAAAAAACATGAGTAAGCAGCAGCTCACTCATGTTTTCGTCCTATCTATTTATCTATAAAGTTAGGAAACCTTTACTCCGCTCCGGAAAATTCAGTGCTTGCGGCTACCTGTTCGCTCCGCATTATAGCACCATAAACGATTCCTGTGATCAGCACACCGATCGGCCATGAGAATGCGGCAACTGCTGAGAATACAGGGATGAGTGCCAGAGGAACCGTGATAATGATTCCTACAATAAATGCGATGAACGCTTTTACATGGTACCCGTTCTTATACCAGTATTCACCCTTTTTCTCTTCATACAATGCTTGCACATTGATCTTACCGCGCTTAATTAAATAGTAATCAACAATGATAATTGCGAAGATCGGTCCGAGAAAAGCGCCAAGTCCGCCGAGAAAATAGTTGACGGCAACCGGATTGCTGTACACTTGCCACGGCATGACAACGATTGAGAGAATCGAAGTAATCATCGCTCCGCGGCGAAAATTGATATGTTTCGGTGCCAGATTGGCAAAGTCATAAGCAGGAGATACAAGATTAGCAACGATATTCACACCCATTGTGGCAATGATAAAGACGATTGCGCCGATAACGAGGAAAAACGGATTGCTCACACGCTGAATGAGGAGAACCGGATCCGTTATCGCTTTCCCAAATACAGTAATGGTCCCGGCTGTCACAACAACAGAAGCCAGTGAAAAAGCGGTAAAGTTAACGGGCAGCCCCCAGAAATTCCCCCGTTTCGTTGTCTTCACTGAAGGTGAAAAGCGAGTAAAGTCACTGACATTCAGAATGATTGTTGAAAAATAGGCAATGACAAGTGAAATCGCACTGAAAAATTGAATCACTGCCTGTCCTGAAGAAATCTTTACAGGGCTGACACCGATGTTTATTTTTCCGCCTGCCTTGATCGCGATCCAGACGATTAAGATCAGCATCATCAGATAAACAACAGGACCGCAGAAGTTATCAAATTTACGAATAAATTCCATTCCATAATTAAATACAACGAACTGCAACAACCAAAGAAAGAGAAAACCGATCCATCCGGGAAGTGAAAGTCCAAGGAATGTGTAGCCCATCATTGATTTCATGTCCGGAAAGATAAGCAATAGAATCGCGACAACGGCAACTGATGAAAGGTACGTCTGAATTCCATACCAAAAAATAGCGATGAATCCGCGAATCAATGCAGGCACATTCCCGCCGAATACGCCAAATGAAATGCGCGACAGAACCGGATAAGGCACACCAAGCTTGGTTCCTGCAACACCGGTCATATTGGCAAGATACATGACAGCAAAAGCGCCAATGATTTCTGCAACAAGGACTTCCCAACCGGTCAATCCAAGAAAAAATAAGCCGGCTGCAAAAGTATAGGTACCGATACTGTGCACATCGGACATCCACATCGACAGTAAGCTGTAGGTCGTCCAGCGTCTTTCTTTGGCGGGAGCCAAATCTTCGTTATACAAGTGTGAACTCGGTTCCGTGATCGTCCCTTTAAAAATTTCATTTGAACCCATACTCATACCCTCCATCATCCAGAATATTTTGATATTAATAAGCAAATCAATTACCCAACTTCAGCCAATCTGTTTTTGGACATCCTAATCCCTTTTGATGAATCGTGCAGAAAATAATGTTTCTTCAACTCACAAAGTACGTTAAATAATATTACATAGATTATATTAAAGAGCATTTCTATGTTTGTCATTAGCTATAATATATAAAAAAGTAATTCTTTTTTGTACTAAGTTAACTATTCTCCTAGATGTATATATAAAATATGTCATATTTTATGACACAAATAAACCGTGTACACTTTATACACGGTCAATCCATTACTATAGATAGAGGCTATATTACAATTACTTTCCTGGACGGATCCATTTTCCCGCCGCTGCGCCGTTGATGCCATCCGCATTAGAGTAGACAACTGTCCCTCGATTAATCGTTGTCTGAATGCTCGAAGGGAAAACATGGCCCTCGTACAGGCTGAATTTATTCTTTTGATAAAGCTTATCTGTTGTTACCTGTTCAGGCTTATCAAGTGCTACAACCGCAAGGTCCGCATCAGCGCCTTTGCGGATTTCTCCCTTTTGCGCTGTGAGCCGAAAACGCTCCGCTGGTTGCTTCGCCGTCCAGTCTGCTACTTTAGTGAGCGGAAGATCATGAGTCAAGGCAATCTCAATCGCGCTTAATAACGAAAACTGACCGCCGCTAATGCCGCCCCAGGCGGTAAATATGCTGTCTGTCTGCTTGTCTTTCCATTCACATGGCGAATGATCAGAGGAGACCAGGTCAATCTGTCCTTGAATCAGAAGATTGACCAAACCACTCCGTTCAGCTTCCGAACGAAGCGGAGGTGCACATTTCCCCACAACACCGATCTTGCGAAAATCCTCATGACTATAAAGCAAATAGTGCGGGCAGGTTTCAAGCGTAACGTCCTGCCCTCTCTTTTTGGCGGCTTGAATTAATGCAACGGCCTCAACCGTACTGATATGAACAAAATGTAGTGGACAGCCGGTCACCTCAGCGAATGTCAAGGCTCGTGAAACAGCCTCAGTTTCCGCCTGGACAGGGCGAGATTCTGCATAGTCATCATACCCCGTTAACCCTTTAGCTTCTTTTTCCTTTTGAAGAAAAGTGACGAGCGGGGCGCTTTCCGAGTGAAGGGCGAGCACGGATCCGGTTTTTGCAATGCGCTTCATCCCTTCAAGGAGTGATTCATCATCAACAGAATGAAAATAGGGATTTCCTGAAGGAGATAAAAATGCTTTAAACCCGATCGCGCCAGCATCGGCCAGATCAGCCAAGTCATTCAGGTTCTCCGGAACAAGCCCGCCCCAAAGGCCAAAGTCAATGTGTGACTTTGCTTCACCAACAGCCACTTTATCAACAAATGCTTCTTTAGTAACTGTTGAAGGAATACCATTAAGCGGCATATCAAAAAAGGTGGTGCAGCCGCCGGCGGCAAGCATTGCCGAACCGGTTTCAAAGCCTTCCCAATTCTCTCGGCCTGGCTCATCAAAGTGAACATGAACATCAATCATTCCAGGAAAAACGGTCATCCCTTCAGCATTGACGACTTGTTTTGCTTCTCCATCCAATACCTGACCCAGTGCTGTGATTTTTCCGTTGTTAATACCGATATCGAGTCTTTTCACTTCATTCGACAGCACAACATTGCCATTTCTGATCAGTAAGTCGTAAGGCACAGCCTTCATCTCCCTTAAAATGAAAACAATCCGAATCGTTGTTTATTCAGCCGCCTCATCATATACATCCATCGCCGCCTGCAAGCCCTCGCCACGATTGACAGAGACACCGCAGCGAATCAGTGACGCTTCCAATCCCGCAAGAACCGCGAGTACATTATCTTTTCGGCAGCCGTAGCCCATTGTACCGATTCGCCAAATCTTTCCTTGAAGTGATCCAAATGAACCGGCAATTTCAATACCGAATTGGTTCAACAATACGCCGCGCACATCATCTGCATTCGCGCCTTCAGGAACTGACACGCAAGTCACTGTCGGCATTTTGCATTCCGGATCCCCGAACAAATCAAGTCCCATGGCTTCGATGCCTGCCATCAGCGCTTTTTCATTTAATTTGTGTCGAGCAAAACGCTTGGTCAGACCTTCATCCAAAACAAGCCGTAGTCCCTCATGCAATGCGTACTCCATCGACGTGGCTTCAGTATGATGATTCAACCGGCGTTCACTCCAATAATCCTGAAGCTGGCTTAAATCAAAGTAATTACTTCGAATCGGCATCACAGCAGCCGAATTGTTGTCTGATTCAGTCGCGATACCCCGTTCAACTTTTTTCCTGCTCAAAATGACGCGTTCGACACGTTCGTTGTACGTAATCGGTGTAATTCCTGAAGGAACAGAAAGACATTTTTGCGCACCGCCGATCACCGCGTCAAGGCACCATTCATCAACGCGAACATCGGCACCGCCAAATGTCGCAACACTATCAACAACAAGCAGCGCATTCAATTCGCGGCATGCATGACCGATTTCAGACAGAGGCTGCATCCGCCCGGTCGACGTTTCTCCGTGAACAAGTGCTACGACTTTAGGTTGAACCTTCTCGATCTCCGCAATGACATCCTGTGGATCGAAAACAGTTCCCCACGGACAGGTCATCGTATGAATGTCCGCACCGTAACGCTCACCGATTTCAACAAACAGATCGCCAAAACGACCATAGATTGGGACCAGCATACGATCCCCCGGTTCTATGAGACTGGCAATGACCGCCTCGAGTCCGGCACGCGAAGTACCATCAATCGGATAGGCCCAATGGTTTTTTGTTTGAAAAGCCTCGCGCAGCATAGCCATCACTTCATTCATAACCTGCGTAAATGCTGGATCAAACTGGCCAAGAATCGGCATGGACATCGCACGTAGCACACGTGGATCGACCTCAACCGGCCCGGGAGTCATAATTTTACGCGGAGGCACTTTTAGCATTCGTTGTTCCATTGTTGTTTCCATAGTTTCACTCTTTTCCGCAAATAAATGATTTAATAAGCCATTTCGTGCAAGATTTTCATCAGCATACGTACACCGGTAGCCAAGTCTTCTATTTTTGTAAACTCTTTAGGAGAATGACTGATTCCATCATGACTTGGCACAAACATCATCGCCGTTGGGCAATAAACGCCGAAGATTTGCGAATCATGACCCGCACCGCTGACCATTTTTTTAAATGGTATTCCTGCCTTCTGCGCAAGTTCCACATGGCGCTGTGTCATCGCCGGATCCATCTTCACCGGTGCATCATCAAGCCATGTTTTAATATCAAGAGTAACCGCTTCTTTTTCTGCAATCAGCCGGAAATTCTCAAGTTCTTTCGTGCAGAAGTCATGGAGAACATCATATTCATGGTGACGGACATCGAGTGCAAAGGTACATGCACCGGGAATGACATTACCGACATTGGGCTGAATACTTATCTGACCAACCGTAGCAACCAATCCGTTGTTCTGTTCTTTCGCATGACCAACTACATCAGAAATCATTTGAGATGCGGCGTAGAGAGCATCCCGGCGACCGGCCATGGGTGTTGTCCCTGCATGATTGCTTTCTCCGGACAGACGAATGATCATGCGTTTCATCCCAACGATATGGCTGACCGGTGCCCATGTCAGATGCTCGTGTTCCAAAATCTGCCCCTGCTCAATATGCGTTTCCAAAAAGCAAGCAATATCTTCACGTCTTGCCGCGGGATACGCTCCTTGACCGAATCCCATTTGATGCATGGCATCTTCAAGAGTTGTGCCTTGTCCGTCCGTCACCGCACTTGCATCGTTCAAGTGATAGCGTCCGGTGATTGATCCGGAGCCCCAAAAAGCTAAGTGAAAGCGGCTGCCTTCTTCTTCGCAAAGGGCGACCGTCTCAATTGTCTTTTTCGGTGCCCCATACTCCTTCTGCAGTCTGCTGACTGCAATCATCGCCGCAAGAACACCGAAGGCTCCGTCATATTTTCCTCCGTCAACAACTGTATCACTATGCGATCCTGTAAGAATCACGCGATCGTGTTCTTCTGTTCCTTCTACTCTTCCAAAGACATTGCCGACATCATCAAAGCGAGCGGAAAGTCCCATTTCTTCCATTTTTTTCTTTATAGCACTTTGTGCTTCCATCCATGATTCGCTATAAAGTAAGCGCGTTACGCCGTCATTTTTGGTTCGTCCAATCTGTCCTAACCAGTTGATTCGTTCAGCGATCTCTTCCTTTAATGGCGCTGAGGTTCGAAAAGCCATCCGACGAGCCCTCTTTCTATGTGAAGTTACATAACATTTATAGAACAGCTTCATTTTAGCAAAATTTCAAATTGCAACCATTGACATAATTTCTGTTTTTTTAATCTAAATTCAGTTAAACTGCACAATGGATTATTGCGGATGATTCATTGTATTTGTTTCATCGAGAAGCGACTTCAAGCGAAATGCGAAGCGAATTAAAAAACCTGTCTCAGGATCCTTCAAGTCCTTACCAAGTAACTGTTCACATTTATCAATTCGATAGATAACGGTATTTCGATGAATAAACAGTTTTTTAGCAGTCTCTGATATTTGGCAATTCGACTCAAAAAAGACAATCAGCGTATGGAACAGTTCCTCATCCTCTTCCCTCTCCGGAAATGCAAGCCTTTGAAACGTTTCACGATACAGCTTGTTTAAATCATCCATTGGTACCATACGTAAGAGGTCGGAAAAACCCTTGGATTGATAAATTTGGATAAATTTGCGACGTCCGGAACGTAGGCCTGCTTGCAGCGCATCGACCGCGGATTGATACGCACGCGACAAATCAGAGAGATCCACGCAAATGTTGCTGACACCGAATGATAAGGTTTCGGAAAAGTATTGTTCCACTCGCTCCTGAGCATGTTGGAGATAAGGAATCAATTGACGCGAGTCATTCGTCCACCCTTCCCCAACATCAAGAAGACAGATACAAAAGCTGTCTTTCACGAAAAAATAGCCGTGAAAAGGCAGATTTTCCATTTCCCCTTCAATAAACTCGCTGACTTCATTCGTTTTCGTTCTGAATTTCATAAAACTTGTTCGACTGTCGTCAAGATCAAGCTTCCCAACAACCGCAATCAATTTCTGTTCATCAGACATGTTAAACTCTCGTGCCCGATTAATGATCCCATCTTTAGATGTAAACTCGCCCGCGACAAGCTTCGATAAGTAGGCATCGCGTATTTTTCGTTCACTCTGCCTTAAAGCCTCATCCTTCATGAGTTCGAAGGCAAGAACGTTGGCCGCCTGCTCAATCGTCAGTACCATGATTCGTTCTTCCTGTGGGACGAATCCTTCTATAATTAAAAAATGCTGCTTCATTTTATACGTATAAAGAGGGAATAGCGTAAACGCCTGATGTGTTTTCATGACGCAAAATGCATGATAAGGTTCCTTCATTTGTGCAAAGGATGAACCGACTTGTCTGAGTATGCGAAAACGATCCGCACTATCTTTTTCACTCGTATCACTTGAAGCGGCAATTGGCTTGAAAAACGAGTCAAGAAGAGCGGCAGGGCAGCCGATTATTTTCGACAAGTCCAGCAAAAGGCGCTCAACTCCCTCTCCATTCATAATATGATTGGAAAATTGCTGATGCGTATCAATCGCGAGCTGCAGTTCTTCCGTGCGCGCATGAAGGATAGAGGTCAATGTTTGATTAACGATATCAACCAATGGGATGCGATTTGGAATAAAGATCAAAGGAAAGTTAATCCGATCCGCAAGTTCAATCACTTCATTCGGTATCCCATTCATGAATCGATCCGTTTTGATGCCAAGTGCGGCGCAGCCTTTCAATGCCATCTTGTCGACGAGCTCAAGGAAGAAATCATTATGATTCTGCAAATGGTATCCGGAAGTAACGAGCCAGTCGTCCGGCTTCAGATAATCGATAATATCCGGCGCGTCCATCATATTGATGTTGCGAATTTCCCTTTCTCCGCCTTTTTCTCCTGCAATCCATTTAAATCCTCTGAAAACGGGTTCGGAAAAAATATCGCGCACTTTCAAAATGAACACTCCAATCCACATCCTTGTTACTCATCATTGAACCATTTTTCGAATGTTTTGTCGATTACACATCAAAAAAGGTTACCAAAACAATTTGCTTATAGAAAAAACGCGCCTTATTTACACGATCAAAGACGCGTTTGATTTCTATAGATACTCATCACTGTTCTCTTCTAATCAACCTGCCTTCTCCTGACTTTCCAACCACTGTCCCGTTTTCTGTAATCACTTGACCACGCAGAATTGTACAGATTGGCACCCCAACTCCCTTATAGCCGATAAAAGCGGATTGTTTATTTAAATAAGCTAACTGATCTTCCCTGATCTCCCACTCTTTTTTGGGATCAACAAGAACAAAATCAGCATCGTATCCCGGAGTCAGTTCGCCTTTTCGCGTTTTCATGCCAAAGACTTTAGCAGGATTTCGAGACATCATTCTTGAGAGAATTGTTGGTGACCATCCTCTTTTCTTTATTTCGTGAAACATAACCTGCAAGCTCGTTTGAACACCACTTATCCCGCCCCATGCTTTAAAAGAACCTTCAGATTCCGACTTTTCTTTCGGCGCACAGGGAGAGTGATCACTCGCGATTAAATCTAAGGTACCATCTTTTATATAATTCCAAAGCGCCTCACTTGCTTCTTTACTTCTTAATGGAGGGGCGCATTTAAAATACATCCCTTTTTCAAGAAATTGCTCAGTATTGAAAACCAAGTAGTGCGGGCAAGTTTCAGCAGTAATCTGAACACCTTCATATTTTGCACGTTTGATCGCTTCGGCTACTAATGGATGTGACACATGGCAAATATGCACATGCGTGCCAATTTCACGTGACAGTTCGATGATTGATTGTACAGCGATTAATTCAGCAACCACAGGTCTCGCTTTTAAGTAGTCCTCTCGCGATACGTTTCCATTTTTAACAGCAGTTGCTTCATTATAAGAAATAATCCCAAAATCTTCACAATGAAAACCGGCAAGTCCATTAAACTCCTTAATAATTTCTAGGCCTTTTCGGACTCTGCCATAATCAAGCGACGTATAATCGCTGGATACAGGAGCCAAAAATGATTTAAATGATGTCACACCGCACTCATTTAATTCATTAAGCTTGTCAAGATTATCATTAATCATTCCGCCCCAGAATGCATAGTCGATATAGGCCTTATTCTTTAACAACAGATGTTTTCGATCAAAAATGGCTCGATCAGTTAATGCCGGATCATTTTGAAGCGGCATATCGACAACAGTCGTCACTCCCCCAAGCGCAGCAGCCTGCGTCGCATGAGAAAAATCTTCACGCCATTCAAAACCAGGATCATTAAAATGAACATGTGCGTCAATAAGTCCCGGAAAAAGCAAGGCGTGATCCGCATCAATGACTGAATGTGCGGGTTCGATCGTATCCGCCGGCAGCAGCGCTCCGATTTTTTCTCCGCTCACCGCAACACTGCCTGAAAATACGCAATCAGCAGTAACAATTTTTGCGTTTTTAACGATTAAATCAAACAACGAGGGTCACTCCTGTTTAGTCATTTACTTCAATTAATTTGCTGTCCACTTTTTTAAGCACACTGGTTGTGGAATAACTGCTCAATGCCGGTACTTCTTTAATGTTTTTATTTGCCTTCATGAAGTTTCCCATAACACTCGCGCTATCTGTGAAATCTTTGCTCCAGGCCATTGAATAATTATTTTTTGCCATAATTCTTTTTGCGTCGCTCTTTGAAATTTTAATCTTTTTTGCAACAATTTCTGCCGCCTCATCCGGATGTTCATTAATAAATGCTGTTGCTTTATTTAACGCCCGTAAGAATTTCACTGCTTGATCCGGATGCTCTTTATAAAAATTATCAGACACGGCCACAGTCATATAAAAATTGAGCCAATTGACATCGCCTTGTTTATCCGGCAAATATGATTTTTTACCCGTAAACAAGATCTTTCCTCCGGCAGCAACTGCTTTCCCTACCCAAGGTTCCCATACTGCTATCGCATCAACGTTACCTTTTTCAAGAGCAGTCAACTGATCAGCGGCTTGCAGATTAACAAATTTGATTTTATTGTAATCGACGCTAAGTTCCTTGCACATGCTCTGGATAGCGATAATGACTCCAGATCCGGTTGTGGCACCGATTTTCAAGTTTTCGAGATCTTTGGCAGATTTTATTTTCAGACCTTTGCGAGCAACAATACTTTGTGTGTTCCCGGCATTAGCAAGCGGAGCAATTAGTTTTGCGTTGACACCATTCGCAGCTACCGAAATATTATTGTAAATGGATCCGAAAATCACTTGAGCACTTCCGCTTGAAATGAGCGAAGCATTCTGATCAGGACCAGCCATCAGGTGATTTTTCACCTTCAGACCCTCATCCTTAAAATAGCCTTTTTCTTGAGCGATAATTTGTTGACCGGAAACTTGCGGATCAAGTTCACCATACGCTTGAATGACATTTGAACTTTTATTTGATGAATTTCCCGATTTAGTTGATGATGATGAACACCCCGCCGTAAACACAGAGATGACGAGCAGCAATACGGTTACTAAGATGAGTGATTTATGCTTCGTAAATGATTTCATTTTTGTGATTTCCCCTTTTCGTGTTTTCTTTTTAACGTTCAACCGCGCTCTGGATTCCGTCCTTTTTCCAACGGAAGAGAATAGATTCCAAAAATAACAAAATATAATTAAAAAGTGTATAGAGCAAACCAATCAGCATGCATGACATAAACATGTCATCCAATTTAAACCAGTTTCTTGCATTCACAATGATAAAACCGAGTCCCTCACTCGATCCCATCATTTCAGCAACAATTAAGGCACCAAAAGCGAGAGCAAGACTGATGCGCATACCAACAAAAACATTGGGAAGTGCCGCTCGTAAAATAACACGGGTAAAGATTTGATAACGTGTCGCTCCCAAAGTCATTGCGCTTCGGATCCATGTCGGATTGACGTTTTTGATGCCATCCATCGTATAGGTTAATACAGGTAAAAAAGTCGCATAGGCAATGAGCATGATCTTCGAGAATTCACTGATTCCGAACCAAATCATAAAGATTGGGAGAAAAGCGAACACAGGAATGGGACCAAGCATATTAAGAACAGGACTAATCAAATCGTTAGAGAGTCTTGATTGACTCATCATAATACCAAGAAGAACGCCAACGAGTGAGCCAAATGCAAATCCGAGCAACACCCTAGTCACACTGGCTCCGATTGCGTTGATCAGCATTCCATCAAGCAAATAGCCCCAGGTTGTATGTAGAACAATCATCGGTGATGGGAAAAATTGTGGATTGAACCAAATAAAATGCGCATTCATAGAGCTGAATAATTGCCAAAGTAAAAAAAATACGACTAATGAAAGAGCCTGAACATATTTTGACCTGGATTATTCACAGTACTACACCTGAGAGGCGATAAACGCTGAGAGAACAAGGGTAACTTGCAACTTTACTGTTCACCCATTAGGTGAAAAAAGTTAATGAAAAAGGAACCATTCCTTTGTAT
>Ga0334901_1000830_pt1 | contig 37927 bp, 27 predicted proteins | sample GraSluR3_MG_3_FD_207216 | JGI IMG/M metagenome (GOLD analysis project Ga0334901, IMG submission 207216) | Sludge microbial communities from methane-producing bioreactor in Wageningen University, Netherlands - Granular Sludge_15_08-R3 | ecosystem: Engineered > Bioreactor > Anaerobic >...
ACGCGAGGGGGGAGTCGCCCCCTTGTTTTGCCGGCCATTGCCCGCCGGTTCTTCGTATTATTCCGCGCCCCCCGTGCAATGGGGGAGTACATGCACCAGAAGCGAGTTATTCGGTGGCGTTTGCTTCAGGAGTTTTCGATTTCTTGGCAGATTCTTTGTCAGGATTGGGCATCGAAAAGCGGATTAGGGATAGAGGAGAACGGATCAGGGATCGAGGAGAAGGCGGCGGGCGCCCGGGACACGGATCATCCCGGCCTGCGAGAACCGAGAGGAGGGCAAGATCCCCGAGTGAGGGCCTCGGGAGCTAACGACACGGAACCCGACGATGCCGATGATGATGGTGGAGATGTGTTGCCCGATCTGTGGGCGACACTGGGAAGTGGAAGCGGTCTGGGACGACGATTCCGCGTGGATTTCCGACGACCTCTGTCCCGAATGTCAATCGCAGGGCGATCCCTGCGACTAAGCCGCGATACTCTGAGCCGGGGTGCTCCCGATCGCGCCCTGGTCGCTACGGGACGCGGCGATCTTCCGTCAGGGCAAGCCTGACCACGTTCAAGGCTCGCTTCGCGCAGTAGACCTTCAACGTGGCGGGATGTCCCGCATAGGGAAAGGGCGTGACCTCCACGCCTTCGGACCGCGCCAAGCCGACGAACACGGGTTGCGGCTCCGGGGCGGCGGGATCGAACGCGGGAAACGGCCCGACCGCCAGCCCCAGATCGGCGGCGAACATCCGGCGGCAGCTTGCGGCCATCGCCCCGGTCGACTCGGCAGTCGGGATCGAATGCCCGGCGGGAACGCCGAGAATCTGTAACAGGGCCGCCTCGCCGGCGACCACGACGCCGCCCCGATACGGGCCCTGGGCGTCGGGCGCGTCGTTCATCCAGTGGGCAATCGTTCCTCCCGTTCCCCATTCGGCCGTGGCCAACGTCTGCTTCCGATCGCGAAGCAGCCGGCCCACGGCATCCTGCAGTTCGTCGTCGCCCTCGCCGAAGACCAGGCTGCCCAGACACGCGCGGATCGTGGCCGCGGTCGACTCGATCAGCGCGTCACACTCCGGCTCGCTGGCCCCTTCGGCCAGGATGCGCAGCAGGATCGTCGTCTGGCTGGCGTTGATCCCCACGGTCGGAGTCCGGCCGCGGCGGATCAGGTCGGGCAGCATGGCCTCGACGTTGCTCTCGCCGGCCCCGAAGCACTTGATGACCCGCCGCTTGACCACGCGCCCGCGCCCGAGCCCGCGCAACGCCGGCAGCACCGTGGCGTGCCACATCTCGCGCATCTCCGCGGACACGCCGGGCAGGGCAAATAGCCGGCACGGCCCCTTGCCCGGCCGGGCGACTTCCATGGCGATGCCCGGCGCCGTCCCGTGTGGGTTGGGGATCGGCCGACTTCCCTCGGGAAACAGGGCCTGTCGCTCGTTCTGCGCGGCCATGATGCGACCGCGCCGGGCGAACAACTGCCGGATGTGCTCCAGCGACCCCGCATCGAGCACCAGGGCGCGGCCCGCCGCCTCGGCCATGGCGTGCCGGGTGAGATCGTCGGCCGTGGGGCCCAGCCCGCCCGTGGCAATCACCACGTCGGACCGCCGCGCCGCCTCCCGAAACACCTCGGCCAGCGGCCCCAACTCGTCGCCCACGGTCGCGTGGTACAAGACCCGGATGCCGATCTCTTCGAGCCGTTGGCTGAGCCACTGGCTGTTCGTGTCGAGAAGCTGTCCGCCGGCCACTTCGTCGCCGATCGCGAGAACCTCTGCGTGCATGGAGCCTCACCCGTCACGGGAATTCGGGAAACAACGGCAACGACTGGTCTTCGACGCCCTGGGCCTCGAGCCATCGCCGGATCACGCCCAGCACGTGCTCAACCTCGGCGGGCGAGAGGTCTTTGCCCCGCGCGATGCCATGCCACCTGGCTAGGCAGCCTCGGCAGCAAGTGGCCGTGGCGTGCTGGGCGATGAAGACCGGGTGGCCTCGCATGGGCGTCTGGCGCCCGTCGTTTTCGGGCCGCGCTGGGGCCAGGCGCTCGGCCACGAACCGGCCCGCATGGTCGAGCACGACCTCAAGCGTCTTGTCGGCCAGATAGCTCCGCTCGGCGGGCCCCAGCTTCATGCGACGGCGAAACTTGCTGCGGGCCAGGGCGGAGAACAGGTCGTCCGGATCACGCATCCGCGCGCTCGACGGGTCATCAATCGGGAAACAGCTTGGTCGACAAGTAGCGCTCGCCCAGGTCGGGAAGAATGACCACGACGACCTTGTTGTTGAACTCCTCGCGCCGAGCGATCTGGAGGGCCGCCCACGTGGCGGCCCCGCAACTGATGCCGCACATGAATCCTTCCTGCTTGGCCAGTTGCCGGGACGTCTCCATCGCGTCTTCGTCGAGCACCTTGACGACCTCGTCGATGACGTCGACGTTGAGCACGTCGGGGATGAACCCGGCGCCGATGCCCTGGATCGTGTGCTTGCCGGGCCGGAGTTCCTCGCCCGCCAGGGTCTGGCTGATGACGGGGCTGTTGGCCGGCTCGACGGCCACGATCTTGACCGAGGGCTTGCGCGCCTTGAGCACTTCGCCAACGCCGGTAATCGTGCCCCCCGTGCCCACGCCCGACACGAACACGTCGACCGCCCCGCCCGTGTCACGCCAGATCTCTTCGGCGGTGGTCGTGCGGTGGATCTCGGGGTTGGCCGGGTTCTTGAACTGCTGGGGCATGAAGTAGTGGGCGTTCGCGGCGACCAATTCCTCGGCCTTGCGCACCGCGCCCGGCATGCCTTCGCTGGCCGGCGTGAGCACCAGCTCCGCGCCGAACGCCTTCAAGATCCGCCGCCGCTCGACGGTCATGCTTTCGGGCATGGTCACCATGAGGCGGTATCCCCGCGCCGCGCAGACGTAGGCCAGGCCGATCCCGGTGTTTCCGCTCGTGGGCTCGACGATGACCGTATCGCTGCCGATCAGACCGTCGCGCTCGGCCGCATCGATCATGGCGCGGGCGATGCGGTCTTTCACGCTCCAAAGGGGATTGAAGTTCTCGAGTTTCCCCAGCACGGTCGCCACGCAGCCTTCGGTGATTCGCTGCAGCCGGACGAGCGGCGTGTTCCCGATGCACTGGGTGATGTCGCCATGAACTTGGCCCGCGGTGGCCATGTCAATCTTCTCCTTGAGGCGATTTCGTCTGGCTCAACCGGAGGACCTCGCCAAACGTCACACCGGAAGTCGGATTTCGCGGCACGTGATACCCCCTTGCCGAGTTATTTTAAGCATCTTGCCCAAAGTGGTCAACTCCGGGTAACGTGAGAACGGCCGACGCGCATCTTTGCCGGCCCCACGTCGCCTTTCGCCCGACGAAGGAAGCCAAGGTGAACGGTCGTTTCTTCCAATGCCTCTTGATTCTCTCGACGATCGCCTTTGGCTGGCTGGGGATGATGGCCGTGCACGAATTGGGCCACGTACTGCACCTCTGGGCATCGGGCGGAACGGTCGAGCGCGTGATTCTGCACCCCCTGGCGATTTCTCGAACCGATGCCGGAGAGAACCCCCATCCGTTGCTGGTGGCGTGGGGCGGAGCCGTATGGGGCACCGTGATCCCCTTGCTGCTGCTTGCCGTCGTGCGGGTCGTCACTCCGCGGCATGCCTACCTCGCCGCTTTCTTCGCGGGATTCTGCCTGGTCGCCAACGGGGCGTACCTGGCGGGCGATGCCTGGGTCCGCGGCGGCGACGCTCGCGAGCTGATCGCCCACGGCACATCGCCCTGGGTCGTCGTTGCGGTCGGGCTGCCCTTGATCGCGGCGGGACTGCGGCTCTGGAACGGCCTGGGAACCCACTTCGGCCTGGGCAGGGCCAACGGACACGTCGACCGCCGGGCGGCGATTGCCGTGACCGTGGCCGTGACGGTTCTTGTCGCTCTCGAACTGGCACTCTCGGCGGCGCCTTGAGGCGCGCGTGTGCCCGCGCGAGAAGCTCCCGAACGCGGCCCGTGGCCGCAACCAAGCAGAAGATACGCCATGAGGGAACGCTGGGAGTGATGGAATGGTGGAGTGAGGGCCCCCATCCGAGCCGAATTCCATTATCCCATCACTCCAACACTCCATCCCTCTATCGGCCCACCACCTCACAACATGCGCGCACGGCGCGAAGAAGTCGCGGCGTAAGGCTCTAACCGGTGGTTTCGGAGGCTGGCGGAGCGACGGGAATGCTGAAACAGAAGCGGGCGCCCTTGCCGGGCTCCGAGTCGAACCAGATGCGTCCGCCGTGGCGTTCGACGATCCGTTTGCAGACGGCCAGCCCCACGCCGGTCCCGGGGTAGCTTTCCGAATCGTGGAGCCTCCGAAAGAGGCCGAACACCTGCTCGGCGTACTTCGCGGGAATGCCGATGCCGTTGTCGCGGATTTCGAAGACCCAGTCGCGCTCGGTTCGGCGGCACGCCACGTGAACGCGGGGCGGCTGCCGTCCATGAAACTTGATCGCGTTGCCGATCAGGTTCTGAAAAAGCTGCATCAATTGGGTCCGGTCGGCGGTGACCGTGGGCAGATCGTCGCGCGTGACTTCGGCGTGGTGCTCGCCGATCGCGGCATCGAGGTTGGCCACGGCCTCGTCGACGACCTCGTTCGCGTCGACCGGTCGAAAGGGGGCGGCGTGGCTGCCCACCGCGCTGAACGACAGCATCCCGTCGATGAGCCGCTGCATGCGCGACACCCCCCCTACGGCGAAGGCGATGTACTCGTCGGCCGTGTCGTCGAGCCGGCCCTGGTAGCGCTGTTGAAGCAAGCGGACGAAGCCACCCACGGCCCGCAAGGGTTCCTGAAGATCGTGGGAGGCCGCGTAGGCGAACTGGCGAAGATCTTCGTTCGATCGCTTCAATTCGTCGACGGTTCGTTTCAGGGCCTGCTGGGCCCGCTCGCGCTCGGCGATCTCGGCCTGAAGCCGGCGATTGGCCTCGGCCAACTGGGCGGTTCGCCTGGCCACTCGGGCCTCGAGATCGGCCTGGGCGTGGCGCAAGCCCGTCTCGGCCCGTTTCCGGTACAACGCCTCGACGAAGGCGACACCCAGCGCCTCGACGTCGGTCACGTGCCTCGGTTCGTACCCGCCCTCACGGTTGGCCAAGGCGATCTGGCCCACCGTCTTCTCCGCCTGTTTGAGTGGAACGGCAAGAAAACTGGCGATGGGCGGGTGGCCATCGGGCTGGCCGAGCCGGTCGGGATCGCCGTTCAGGTCGTTGACGATCGTCGGCTTGCCCTCGAGGATCGCCCGCCCCAGGACGCCGCGCACCTCCATGTCGCGCAGGGCGACGACGGCCTCGGTCTGGGCAATTCGGCAGGCCGTCCAACCGGGATCGCTCAGGGCGATCGTGTCGAATCGCCCCTTGGCGTTGATCTCACCGATCAGGCCGAACCTGCTCTGCGTGAGTTGCTCGGCCACGTCGAGGCAGACCTGGGCCACCTCGGCCTCGGAGTCGCAGGTCAACGCCTCGCGAACGACGCGGTTGATTCCGTCCAACAGTGAATTGCGGCGCGAAAGCTCGCCTGAGGCCAGCGACGATTCGACGCGATCGGGGGGCGATGGCACGGTTCCTTGCCCCTTCTCAGGCCAACGTGGGCAGAATCACCTCCGACAGCCAGAACCGGCGGAGCGAACGCACAACATCGAGAAACCGATCCAGGTCGACCGGCTTCATCAGGTAGGTATCGACCTCGAGGTGCTCGCGTTTCAAGATCTCCTGATGCCCTCGGGAAGACGTCAAGATCACCACGGGAACACCGGCCAGCGACTCGTCGGTGCGAATCTCCCGCAGAACCTCCCGACCGTCCTTCTTGGGCAGATGCAGATCGAGCAGGATCAGATCGGGGCGCGGCGCGCGGGCGTAGACGCCCTCTCGGCCCAGAAAGCGCAACGCCTCCTCGCCGTCGCGAACCAGGCTCACGCGACATGGGACCTGCCCCTCTCGCAAGGCAGCCATCGTGAGCCCCGCGTCGGCCAGGCTATCTTCGACCAGAAGGACCTCCATCGGCCTGCCTACCGTGTCGTCGTTTCTGCCCATCTCGTGCCTCGCTCGCCGCTCTGCCGAGAGCCGCAAAAGGTGGTTGTGCGCAGCGCCCCTCCAAGCATACCGGCGGAAGGCGGCCAGCCAACCCCCCCTCGGACGAGGCGTTTGTGGTATCCGGCAAGGAGTCTCGCCCGAGCGGGCCGGCCCGCCCACCCCCCCGCCTGCGGGCCGCTCGCCATGCGGCTCGACAGGGGAATGCGGTCCGCCCGGCCGATTTTTTCGGCCCGGAGCCCCTCCAGGTGGTTGACTGTGTACACTCGTATATTGTACGATTGTCCAGGAAGAGTGTCTACCAACCTGCCGTGTCTAATCCCAGGAGAGTTTTCGATGGAGCCACCAAAACTGACGGATCGCCAGCGAGCGGTTTACGAATTCGTGCGCGACCGCATCGAGAATCGCGGCTACGGCCCCACGGTCCGCGAGATCGGCCAGCACTTCAAGATCCGATCGCCCAACGGCGTCATGTGCCACCTCAAAGCCCTCGAAAAGAAAGGGCTCATCCTCCGGGATCGCAGCCCCTCGTCGTCGCACGGGTTATCGCGGGCCATCCGGCTGTCGGACGAATACCAGGAACCGAAGGGGTTCCCGCTGGCCGGCCAGATCGCGGCGGGCGTGCTGCACGAAGCCATCGAACAGGGCGAGCGCGTCGATTTCGACGAGTTCTTCAGCTCCAGGAACAAGAACCTCTTCGTGCTCGAAGTCCGCGGCGACTCGATGATCGAAGACCAGATCGCCGACGGCGACTACGTGGTGATCCGCAAGCAGCGGACGGCCCGCAAAGGCCAGATCGTCGTCGCCCTGACCGACGAGAACGAGGCCACGCTCAAGCGGTGGTTTCCCGAGCGGAACCGCATCCGCCTCGAGCCGGCCAACTCGTCGATGAAGCCCATCTACGTCAAAAACGCCCGCGTTCTGGGAGTCGTGGTCGGCGTCGTGCGGAAGGTGCAGTAGGGCAGCACTCGCCCATGCCCACGACAGGGGGTTAGCGGCACGCGGCGGCTCCTTGACATAGGTAGTCGTCAGGGCTACCATCTGCGCTGGTGGGTGGGTAGGCGCGTGCTTCTCGGGCGGCAAGTTTTGCCGGCCCCCCACTTCTTCAGGGGGAAGGCCATTTCTGCTCATCGCCGACTCACGGTACGGAGGAGCATCGGAAGATGGGGATGTCGATTTCGGCAAACCGCGGTCCCGCGGCCTTGGCCGCGGGTCTGGCCTTGGTCGGGTTGGCCGCTTCGACGCCAACCGCGTCGGCATATACCCCCCAGAGCAGAGAGGTTCGGCAGGCCGTGGATCGTGCGGTCGGGTTCCTGGAGCAGAACGTGACCACCGACCCGAGGCCCGGAGCGGTCGCCTTGATCGGAATCGTTCTGCTGAAGGAGGGCAAGCATCCCAGCCATCCGGGTATCGTGAGGGCGGCCAACTACCTTTCGCAAAAGGCCCTCGCGCACGACGACTCTACCAAGCTGGGGCTGGATATCTACAGCACGTCGCTGATGATTGTCTTCTTCTCTTTGTTCGATCCCAACCGCTACAGCGTTGAGGTGGAGACCCTGCTCGCCTATCTCGAATCGAAGCAGAAGGGCCACGGAGGCTGGGGGTACGACGATTCGATCCGAAAGACCGGCGACACGTCAATGACCCAGAACGCGATCCTCAGCTTCTGGGAGGCGACCCGCGCCGGGTTTCGCGTCTCACCCACAATGATCGACCGCGGGATGATCTGGCTTCTGAAGACCCAGGATCCCAGCGGCGGGTTCGGCTATCAGGGCAACCTTTCGAACGACTTCACCCTCGTGCAGCAGACGATGATCAAGCCCAGCATGGCCACGGCGGGTTTGGGAAGCCTGTACATCTGCGCCGAACTGTTGAACGTCGGCAAAGCCCCGAAAAAGAGAGAGGAGGACGGCCGGCCTCAGGCCCTGCGCGAGAAGAAAAGAGAGGCCGCGCCCGCCAAGTCCCAGGTCAATCCCGATCTGGTGCACCGGGCGTTGGAGCGCGGCAAGGGCTGGGTTCAGGCCAACTACACGATCACCCAGCGCGACTACAATCTCTACTACCTCTACACCCTCGAGCGGTATTTCAGCTTTCGCGAAATGGCCGAAGCCAGAGCGGAACAGCAACCCAGGTGGTACGACGACGGCGTCCGTTATCTTCTCGAAAACCAAGCCGACGACGGGAGCTGGACCGACCAGTGCGGCAAGGTGTCGGCCACCGCGTTCGGGGTGTTGTTCTTGATTCGTTCGACCCGCAAGAGCATTGAGCAGCAGCAGACCTTGGGCGACGGCACCCTCGTCGGAGGAAGGGGCCTCCCGAAGTTCACGGCCGGGCTGACCATCCGCGGCGGCCAGGTCATCTCGAAGCTGGAACTCGGGTCGCTCGATCAGGTGCTCGATTCTCTGGGCGAGACGGAGAGTCTCGACTACGACGCGGCGCTCAGCGCGCTCGAGGAGCTGCCCTCCGAGAAGCTCGAACCCCTCGTGGCGAAACACGCCCGAAAGCTCCAAGAGCTGGCCGGCGATCCGTCGCCCAAGGCGCGATTGGCGGCGGTCCGGGCGCTGGGCCGCCAGCGGAATCTCGACAATGTGCCCGTGCTGATCTATGCCCTGACCGATCCCGATCCCGTCATCGTGCGCGAGGCCCGCGACGCGCTGCGGCGGCTCAGCCGCAAGCTCGACGGTTTCGGCTTGCCCGACGACCCCACCGAGACGCAGCGGACCGCGGCGATCCGGAAGTGGCAAGCCTGGTATCGCGCGATCCGGCCCGACGCCGTGTTCGAGGACTGAGGAGACGGGGGCATGAGCACGGGATCCTCCGGCGTCGACTCGGTGCGAACCGATCTCGCGTCCTACGGCCTGGGCGTCTCGAGGTACGATCGGGTCGCCAGCATGCTGATCGCGCTGCTGGTCCTGGTGGGAACGAGCGTCGTGATCCTGTTCATCCTCTGGTTGAGCAGCCAGATCTTCGGCGGCACGGTGGCCGTGCCGGTCACGCTCGAGGAGATCGGCACGGGCGACGGCCCCTTGGGCGGCATGCAACTCGACGCCGCCATGGCCGAGGAGCTGGGGCAGGAGACCGACCTCGACGAACCGGCCGTCGAGAACACCCTCGCCGCGATCGCCGACGCCGTGGCCCATCAACAGGCCCTGCTCGACGATCCCTCGTTGACCGAAGAGGCCGTCGCGGGGCGCGGGGGATCGACGGGCGACGGGCGCAACCCGGGAATCGGGTCCGGGCCGGGCGGCACCGGGCGGGCCCGGCGCTGGGAAGTCCGCTTTCGCGAAGGAAACACCCTCGACACCTATGCCCGGCAACTCGACTACTTCAAGATCGAACTGGGCGTGCTGTTGCCCAACAACCGGGTGGCCTATGCCTACAACCTGACCAAGCCCCGCCCCGACTCGCGCATCGGCCCGGCCGACCAGGAGAAACGCTACTACTTGACCTGGAGCAACCAGGCCGGGCTCGAGCAGGCCGACCGCGCCTTGTTGAAGCAAGCCGGCATCGAGGGCGGGCAACTCATCCTCAAGTTCATCCCTCCCGAACTGGAAGCCGAGCTGCTCCGATTGGAGCAAGCGCGGGCCCGAACGGCCAACGAGCCGCCCGAAAACGTCCGCACGACCTATTTCGGCATTCGTTCGGCTCGCGGGGGGTATGAGTTCTACGTCGTTGATCAGACCTACCGATAGTGGTTCGACCACGCCCATCTCACCCCAACACAAGTTGAACCATGGACCTGACGGCAGTAACCTGGATCGCCGGCATTGTGGACTACATCGCCTTGGGCCTGATTGCCCTGTGGGGTGCTTTCTGCGTGATCCTCGTTTGGCGGCGCGTCGCCCAAACCCGGTTCCGCAGCGAGCAAGAACAAGACGAGTTCCTCGACCGCCTCGACCGCTGCCTGGCGGCGGGCGATTTCGAGGGGGCCGTGCAGCTCTGCGACGGCGACGAACGGGCCATGCCGCAACTGGTGACGCTCGCCCTGGCCAATCGCAACATCGGCTACGCCAAGGTTCGCGGCCTGCTCAGCGACCGTTTCCAGCGCGACGTGCTGGCCGAATTGGAGCACCGCTTGAGCTGGGTCTACACGGTCATCAAGAGCGCCCCGATGCTCGGCCTGTTCGGAACGGTGCTGGGCATGATGGGGGCGTTCAGCAAGCTCGCCTCGAAGGAGAACGTCGATCCCACCGCGCTGGCCGACGACATCAGCCTGGCCTTGATCACCACGGCGCTCGGGCTGGCGATCGCCATCCCCCTGGTGCTCTCGACGGCCAGCATCAACGTGCGAATCCGCAAGATGGAAGACCTGGTCGGCGCGGGCCTGACGCGCTTCATGGAGTCGTTTCGCGCGGCCATGACGCGCGGACCCGGCGGGAGGACGTAGCACGATGGCCACCGACGTCCCCCTCGAAGGCGATTGGCGCGACGACGACGAGTTGGCGGGGCCGGTTCTCCCCCATCGCCGCGTGCGCGACACGGCGGAGCTGGACATCACGCCGATGATCGACGTCGTCTTCCTGCTCTTGATCTTCTTTCTGGTGTGTTCCACCGCGGCGGTCCAGTCGGCGGTCGAATTGCCGCCGGCCCGCCACGGCGGCGCCGTGAGCGAGCGTTCCGCGGTGATCATCACGATCGCGGCCCGGGAAGGCCCCGGCCCCGCCCGGGTGTACCTCGGCGACGGAATGCAGGGGGCTCCGCTCCCCGACGACGAAGACGAGCAGGCGGCCCGAATCGCCGAGTTCGTCGAGTCGGGGTACTTCGAAGGCAAGACGAACGTGCTGGTCAAGGCCGAGAGGAAGGTGAGAAACGGCGACGTGTGGCGCGTCGAGTCGGCCATCGGGCGCGCCGAAGGGGTCGACGGCCTGTACGTGGGGGTGTTGGAGATCGAATGACTCGTAGCCCGGCCCGGGGTGCCCTTCGCCGTGACGATAGCGTTTCGCTGCGATTATTGTTCCTTGTCGATGACCGTTCCCGACGAGCGGGCCGGCGCGTCGTTCCAGTGTCCGCGGTGCGGGCGCGAGGGAACGATCCCCAAGCCGCCGACGCCGGCCCCCAAGGCGCCCCCGGCCGCACCGGGCCACGCAAGCCGCGCCGCGCACCCGTCGGCTCCGCCCCGCTCGGACGAGCCCCCCGACGAGATCGACGAGATTCGCTTCGGCGGGAAGCGCGAGGAAGACGAGGGGATGGATATGACTCCCATGGTCGACGTGGTCTTCCTGCTGCTCATTTTCTTCATGGTCACGGCGGCCTACAGCCTGCAAAAGTCGATCGAGGTGCCCGCGCCCGACCAGGAGGAGGCCTCGACTCAGGCCCGGCCCCTGGAAGAGTACGAGCAAGATGACGACTACGTGATCATCCGCATCGCGCGCGACAACACGATCTGGGTCAACGAGCAGGAGGCGCCGAGCGAGCAGGAACTGCTGGTGAAGCTTCGCGAGTCGCGCGAGGCCCCCGCGAGCGGGTCGCGCGGCCCTTCGAGCCTGCTGATCCTGGCCGACAGCGAGGCGTTGCACGAAACGGTCGTCATGGCGCTGGACGCCGGCAACGCGGTGGGCATGGAAAACGTTCGATTGGCCTGCGTCGACGAAGAGGACCTTTAGGAACGCCCGAAGGACGCCCATGATCTCTCCCGAAGAATTCATCGACGTATTGCAGAAGAAAGACCTGGTGGCCCCGGAGCTGATCGAGCACTTGCGCCAGCAGATCGCGCGCCCGTCGGCCCGGCTCTCGGCCGCGTTGATCGCGAAGTGGCTGGTCGATCGAGGCCACCTGTCGCGATTGCTGGCACAGCGACTGCTCGACCGCGCCGAGGAAGACTCCCCCGCCGACAAGCTCAAGGCCCAAGGAGAGCTCAGTTGGGAGAAGCAGGCCAAGGAAGACGAGGAAGAACTCGGGCTCGCCCCGCTGGACGATGAGATTCCCTCGCCGTCGATCCGCAAGAAACGCCCCAAATCTGCGCCGGCGCCGGATCGACCCGCGGCGAAGCCGAAGACGCCGGCGCGCCCCGCCGGCTCGCGCCCCGCTCCGCAGCCCCCGCCGTCGGGGCTCGACCCCCTGGAAGGTCTGATGGATCGCGACGACCTTTCGGCCGAGACGATTCCGACCGCGGCGCCGCTGGCGCCGGTCGGCCGGCGGCGGCGCCTGTTCGGCCTCGCGCGTCGAAGGGGCCGCCGCAACTGGGACTCGCCCTTGATGCTGCTCGGCGGCGGCGGCTTGCTGCTCTTGGTGATCGCCCTGGCCGCCCTGATCTGGTCGCTGCGGGGGCGAGGGGCCGACGAGCTGCTCAAAGCGGCCGAGGAAGACTACCGCGCCGCCTCGTACACCCAGGCAATTGCCAAATACGAAAAGTACCTCGAGAGCTACGGGAACCGCCCGGGTCCCGAGCCCAGCCTGGCGCGGGTCCGTTGCGGGCTGGCCAAGCTTCGGCAGGCCACCGACTATTCGACCGATTGGACCAAGTCGTTGGCGATTGCCCAGGAGGTGCTCGGCGAGATCGCCCAGGAGGCGGCGTTCCAGGTCGAGGCTCAGCCCGAGCTGGTCGCCATGTTGCCCAAGCTGGCCGAGGAGTTGGCCGGCCAGGCGCACAAGGAACGCAACCCGACCCTGGTTCAAAAAACCGAGGAAGCCGTTGCGCTGGTGAACAAGTATATTCGCCCCTCGTCGCGGCCCGTGACGAAGCTCGCCGACATCGACGCCCGGCTCGCCCTGACCAAGCGCGAAATCGCCCGCGGCGAGGAACTCGAGAAGGCGGTCGCCGGCATGAAGCGGGCCGTGGCCGCCCAGCAGACCGCCGAGGCGTATCGCATCCACGCCGACCTGCTCAAGCAGTACCCGAGGCTCATCGACGATCCGAAGCTGCGCGAAACGGTGGTTGAGGTCTCCGAAGCGCAATTGTCGGAGGTCACGATCGTCGACGAGCCCCGGGCGGCCGAAACATCGGAACCGCAGGCCGGCACGCTCGCCTCGGTGGCCTTGGCTCCGCGGACCGCGAACGCCCCCGTGCCCAACGCCGAGAAGCACGTGATCTACGCGGTGGCCCAGGGCGTGGCCTACGGGCTCGACGCGGCGTCGGGCAAGATCGTGTGGCGCCGCCGCGTGGGGTTCGCCGACAACGGACGCAGCCTCGCCTTTCCTCCGACCGCCATGGCGCCGACCCCCGGCAGCGACGCGATCATGGTCGACGCCGAACGCAACGAGGTGCTGCGGGTCGAGGCCGGCACGGGAAAGCCGCGTTGGCGCCACGCCGTGGGCGAGCCCTTCGACGGGCATCCCGTGGTCGCCGGCGAACGCCTGCTCGTGCCCACGCGATCGGGACGCCTCGTGCGAATCGACTTGCAGACCGGCGACTCGCCCGGGTACGTCCAGTTCCCCCAGGCCCTGCGGGTCGCGCCGGCGGTCGACGTCCGGCGATCGACCATCTACCAGGTGGCCGAGCACTCGAACCTGTTCGTGGTCAACCTGAGCGACGGGCGGCCCAAACAGGTGGTCTATCTGGGGCACGATCCGGGATCGGTGACGGTTCCGCCCGTGATCCTCGACAACTACCTCATCGTCGCCGAAAACGACGGCGTCAAGCACGCGACGCTTCGGGTGCTGACCCTTGAGCCCGGCAAGAAGGACGACCCGCCCGTGCGATTGATTCAGAGCGCGCGGCTCCAAGGGCACGTCGACGTGGCCCCTCAGGTATCGGGCGTCCGCGTGCTGGTGGCGACCGACCAGGCCGAGCTGTACGTGTTCGAGATCAGCAGCAAGGATCCGGAAAGCCCGCTGGCCCAAGTGACCCAGGCCCGGGCTGCAACCGAGCAGAGCCTGGACGATCGAACGAGCCCCGAGGGATTGATCCGTTTTCCGCTGTTTCTGGGAGCCCAGGTCTGGATCGCCGACAGCCAGTTGACCCTCTACGACGTCCAGTCGTCCAAGGGCCGGCTTCAGCCCCGCGCGGTCCACCACGGGCGCAGCGCGACCCTCCAGCCTCCGGTGATGATCGGCCAGACGGTCTTCCATGTGCGTCGCCGGATGGGTTTGCCCGGCGTGCTCGTCTCGGCCGTCGCGCCCGAGGCGGCCGAGCCGCTCTGGGAAATCCACCTGGCTGCACCACTCGCGGTGAAGCCGATGGTCGACGCCGCGGCAGAGCGAATCACCGCGGTGACGGCGACCGGGGCCGTCTTTCACGTCGAGACCCAGTCGCTTCAAGGGCAGACGGTTGCCGATCGGCCCACGGTGGCGTTGAAGCCGACGGAGTTGCGCGGTCCGGTGGGCGCGGTCGCCCCGTTGCCGGGCGGCGCGGTGGCCCTGGCCGTGGGCAAGGCGGCGGAGCAACTGTCGATCTACGATCCCCAAGACGGCCCGCGACTGCGTCTGCTTTACCTGCCCGATACGACGCTGGCCGCCCGCCCCTTGGCGTTTGCCGGGGGGCTTCTCGTGCCTTGTGCCGTGGGGCAGGCCTATCTGCTCAATCCCCGGTCGGGCGACTTCCTTGCCGATCCGTTCCAGCCCGCGTTGCCCGCGGGCGCCCGCGTGGCGTGGTCCGATCCGATTCCCTTGGGCGACGACGAGTTCCTGCTGGCCGAAAACGGCAGCGGCCTGTATCGGATCGCCGTCAAGGCCGAGCCCCGGGCGCATCTGGCCGTCGAGGCCCACGCCGTCCTCGCTTTGCCGCTGGCCTCGCCGTTGGCCGTGTTGGGAGAGACGGTCTACGGGGTCGACGGTTCGGGTTCGCTGGCGACGTTCAAGCTGCCCGACCTGACTCCGGGCAAGCCGCGCGCCCTGGGCGCCCGCAACGACTGGGGCCCCGGCCGGGTCGGCGAGCGGGTCCTTCTGGCCACGGCCGACGATCAGTTGCATTGTCTCGATGCCGAGGGCCAGATGGCCTGGCAGGTGGCCCTGCCCTACGGTCCGCTGGCCGGGGATCCGTTGGCGACCGAGGGCGGTTTCGTGCTGGCCTCGCAGAGCGGGGTCGTGTGGTGCGTCGAGGCCGACACCGGCAAGGAGGCCGGCAAGATCGAGGCCGGGTGTCCTTTGGCGACCGGCCCCGTCGCCCTGGGCGATGCGCTGTTGGTGGGGGGCGACGACGGCAGCCTCTTCAAGATCCAGAAGCCGTGAGCAACGTTTTTCATCCCATGATCCGTGCGGCCCGTCGACGATCGATGGCCTCCAGCCCCGCCGGCTCGAACGCCCCGGCGACATGGGGTTACGCACCTTTGCTGTGCTTCGGAGCCTTTCTCGTTCTCGTCGCGGCGTGGGGATGGCTGCCCGCCGCCTTCGCGCAGCAGCAGGACCAGCCGCAGGACCAGCCGCAGGACCAGCAGCAGGAGCAGGAGCCCGAGCAGCCCCTGTACCGCGCCGAGCCCTTTGATCGGATCGTCCTCGACGAGGACAACGACAACGCGGTGCTGCGGGTGATGCCCATCGACTTTCCGAACCGGCGGGTCCCCGATCCGAGGCCGGCGGTGGGCAGCCTCACGATTCGCCTGGTCGGCGAGCCCGAGACCGAATACGAACTCGACTGGCGCGCCGTGACCGAGATCAAGCTGTTCGACGAGCTGGTGCTCGACGAGGCGAACCGGCTGGTCGAGGCCGGGCGTCTCGACGAGGCGTACGACTATTTCCAGTTCCTCCGGACGACCTACCCGAACGTGCCCAACCTGGAGGGCTCGATCCAGAACTACCTGCGCGTCGAGGCCGCGACGTTCCTGCAGAAGAAGGATTTCGAGTCGGCTTTGGCGATGCTCCGCGAGCTGTTCCGGAGGAATCCCGACATGCCGGGGTTGGAGAATGCTCTGGGGGTAGCCACGCAGGAATTGGTGAACCAGCGGATTGCCGACGACGACTATCGCACGGCTCGGCTCCTGCTGCGCAATCTTGCCGAGTTGTATCCCGAACACGCAGTGGTCAAGCAGCGGGAAGAGGGCTTCCAGGCCGAGGCGGCCAGGCTGCTCGAGCAGGGGCGCCGCGACGTCGACGAGGGGCGTCTCCGCGAGGCCCACAAGGCGGGGCGCCGTTTGCTGCACATCTGGCCCGACCTTCCGGGCGGCAGGGAGTTCATCGACTCGGTTCAAAGCCGGTACCGCCGGCTCGTGGTGGGAGTGACGCTGCCGGCGGTCGACGTCGCCCCCGGGCAGCTTCACGACTGGGCCGCGCGCCGGGCCAGCCGGCTTTTGTGCCGCGCGCTCATGGAATTCATGGGCCCCGGCACCGAGGGCGGAAAATACGAGTGCCCCGTGGGCCAAGTCGAAATCGAGGAGTTGGGCCTCCGCCTGGCGTACCGGGTCGATCCGAGCCGATCGCCGGCCGGGCTGCCGGTGACCGGCTACGATCTGGGCCGGCAACTCCTCGCGATGGCCGACCCCGACGACCTCGCCTACCGCGCCGACTGGGCCGGGCTGCTCCAGCAGGTTTCCGTCGAGCCGGAGGTGGACTCCGAGGGCCGTCTCGTGCATCGGGTGCGTGCCGACTTGCGCCGCGCCCACGTTCGGCCCCACGGGCTGTTGCGCAGCGTCGCCGTTTCGTCGATCGGGGCGAACGCTTCCGACGAAACGGCGGCTGCGGGGGAATACCGTCTGCTGGAGCAGTCGGCGGAGGGCGCCGTGTTCGTCCTCCGGGAGCACGCCGTCGAGACCGGCTCGGTCCGCCCCCACGAGATCGTCGAGCGGCCCTTCGCCCGGTTGACCGACGCCATCGACGCGCTGGCGCGCCGCGAGATCCACGTCCTCGATCGGATCAACCCGTGGGACTTCGATCGGGTCCGGGCGGTCGACGGCGTGATCATCGAGCCCTACGCCGTGCCTTTGGTGCATTGTCTGGTGCCGAACCCGAATCGCCCCCTGCCGTCGCGTCGATCGTTTCGTCGGGCGTTGGTGTACGGAATCCATCGCCAAGCGGTGCTCGACCATCTGACGCGGGGCGAGTCGATCTCGGGCTGCCGGGTCGTGAGCGGCCCTTTCTCGCCCGGGCTGTCGCACGACGATCCGCTCGATTACGCCTACGACAGCAGCATCGCGCCCCGCGCCTTCGAGCCGCGCCTGGCGATCGGCCTGGCCGAGGTGGCCTTTCGCGAGGCCGCCGCGATCGAGAAGAACAAGGGGGTCGCGTGGGAATCGATGCCCGAGGTCGTGCTGGCCCACCCGCCCCACGAGATTGCCCGCACCGCCTGCCGTTCGATCCAGCGGCAACTCAAGCTGGTGGGAGTTCCCGTCGTGCTCCGCGAGTTGGAGCCCGGCCTGCCGGCCATGATTCCCGACGACGTGGACCTGCTCTATGCCGAGTTGGCCATGTGGGAGCCGGTGGTCGACGCCCGCCGTGGGTTGGGCGAAGGCGGCCTGAGCGGCCGTTGCAGCGCGTACATGAGCCTGGCGCTGAGGCAGTTGGACCAGGCCGCCGACTGGGCCGAGGTCCGCGGCCGGCTTCGCCGCATCCATCGCCTGGCCCACGACGAGGTGTCCGTCGTGCCCCTGTGGCAGTTGCCCGACCACTTCGCCTACCTCGGCACGCTCGAGGGAGTGGGTTCCCGGCCGGTCACGCTGTACCAGGACGTCGAGGCGTGGCGTCCCCCCGCCCAGTATTCCGTCGAGGAGAAATGAGTTTGGCCCGCTTGCAGCCTTTTCGTCGATGGGCCCGGGCAACGGCCGCATGGTCGGCGGTCGTGCTGCTTGCCGGCGCGCGCCCGGCGCACGCCCAGTCGGTGTGGGAGCTGACGCCGTACCGGGTGCAGGTCGTCGTTGCCGCGGCGCGCGCGCCCGAGTTGACGGCCCGCCTGCAATCCGATTTGGCCGAGGGACTCGTCGAACGAGTCAACGCGGTGATCGGGGCGGCCTGGGATGTCGACGTGCTCGTGGCCCCCCCGCCGTTGCGACGGGCCATGCTCGACGACCTCGAGTCGGTCGCGGTCGAGTCGCTTCCGGAGGAATCGATCGCCTCCGAGCCGTTCGACAAGGTGTTCCTGGTGACGGTCGCGCCTGGGGACCCGGGCTACGACGTCTCGGTGCGCGAGCTCGACGTGCGCACGCGCCAGTGGGGCAACGTCGCGCGCGTGCCCGCATGGCAGGCGGCCAAGCTCCGCGACGCCGCGTTTCAGGGCATCCACAACGCCTTTTCGCCCTTGGCGCAGATCGTGTCGGTCGACGAGGACGCGGTCGTGCTCCGACTGCGCGCCGGCGGGTTCCCGCCCCGCGACGGGTCGGTGCGCACCGTGCAGCCGGGCGATCTGTTCCGGCCGGTGATCCGGCACAACGAGCGAAGCGGTAAGCTCCGCGGCGTGAACGCCATCGACTGGACGTTCCTGACCGTCGACGCGATTGCCCCAACCGGCGTGCGATGCCGGCTCGATAGCGGGTTCCGTAGCCCGATCAGCGGGCGGCGACGAGGCCGCTTCGAGCAGCTCGCGCTGGGGGTCCTGCCGTCCAACGCGACCACCAAACTCACGCTTCAGGCCCGGACCGCCCCCCATCAGCCCCTGGCCGGATACGACGTGTACAGCCACGCGCCCGGCTCGAAGACGACCGAGTGGATCGGCCGCAGCGACCGGGGCGGGAGCCTTGAGATCGGGCCAGGCGAGCCTCCTTTGCGGATTCTGCTGGTCAAGCACGGAACCGAGTTTCTCGCCCGACTGCCCATGGTGCCGGGCCTTCGGCGCGCGTTGACGGCCCAGATCGCCAACGACGATCAGCGCCTCGAGGCCGAGGGGTTCGTCACGGGGCTGCAGGAAGAGCTGATCGACCTGGTCACGCGGCGCGAGGTGCTGCTGGCACAGGCCCGGCGCAGCCTGGCGAACCGGGAGCTCGACCGGGCCGGCGAATTGATCCGCCAGGTGCGCAGCCTCGATACGCGCGAAGACTTCTCGCTGTACCTCTCGCAAGAAAAGGCCAAGATCTTCTCGCCCGACAAGCTCGTCCAGGCGAAGATCAACTCGATGTTCAACAAGACCCAGCGCCTGGTCAACCAGTACCTCGATCCCGCTCCCATCGATCAGCTTGCCGGCCAACTGCACCAGGCCCGAACCGCGGGAACGTTCTGATCCCCGGGCGCCCGACGCGATTGGGCCGCGCCCCGCACGGCGCCACCCGGTGTGCCGGCCACGGGGCGGCGTTGCCGAACCGTCAGGATCGGAGTCTTCGGCAAATCCCGGGGTCTCATGGTCGGAAATCGCCGGAGCCACTTTTGCTTTCCCGCCCGATTCAGACTACGTTTTCTATGGAGGAGACATTTCCGCTGAGGATCGTCATTCCGCATCGCATCCGCTGGCGGCCGCCCCGGTCTCATCTTGCGTGGGCGGAGACGGCTCCTCGGTCTCATGGAACACTCTCGATTCAGGCAATTGTGTTGCCGGGAGGTTTACGATGTTCGGCACCTACGCTCCTGCTACGCGCCTGTGGATCATTCGGGGTCTGCTGGCGATTGTGGTTCTCGGCCTCTCGTCCGCCGTCGTCCGGCCAGAGGAACAAGCCGTCGTCCGCGTCGAAGAAGATTGGGAGCTCGTCGTCGGCCAGCCCGACGTCGATACGAACGCTCCCCAGGTGACTTGCGTCATCTCGCCTTTTGCCGATGCCAATTCGCTCCACTGCACCTTCGACGTGAATTACCAGAGCCTGCTCGAGTACGCCGCGGGCGGATTGCAGCTCCAAGTCTGGGAGGCCGAGGTTCCCCTGATCGAGCGCCGGGCCCCCGTCGACGCCGTTCTCGCGTATCCTGGCGAAACGATCCGCTGGACGCAGTCCATGCGGGTGCACGAGGGCTGGCTGTGCTTCGAGATCACGAACGGCGAATCCACCACCTGGGGCGACTTCGGCGGATCGAGTTACCTCAAGGCATGGATTTGGCGTGGGGTGTATGACCTGAACGCCTACTCGCCCGACGTCTCGGTCGGGAACTCGGGCGTCGGCTACGCGGCGAACCGGGTCACCTCCCTGACGCTCAAACGAGTGCGGCGGTTCCTGGCCGACGGCGAGGTCTTGGTCGACGACGCGCCGCGCGTCATCCGCACCGACCTCTAGTCGATCGAGTCCCATCCCGACAAGCACCGCCGTTCAGGAGACCCTGCAATGAACCCGCGACAACGACGCCCGCGCCGATCGGGCAATATCCTCGTGCTCACCGCCCTGATGATGGTCGTCTTGTTCGCCCTCGTGGCGTTCGCGGTCGACCTCGGTTACCTTCACGTGGTCTCGACCGAGCTTCAGCGGTCGGCCGACGCCGCGGCGTTGGCCGCCGCGTGGGAGCTGCTCGGCTCGACCGCGGCCGGCGGAGGGACCCTGCCGGAAGGCGGGGTGGCAGCCGTGCAAAACAGCGCCTCCCAGTTTTCGGCACTGAATATCGTGGGCGCCAGGTCGCCCTTGCTCGCCGAGTCGGACGTCCAGGTGGGCTACCTGAGCAATCCCTCGGATCCCAACGCCGTCTGGCAATTCGACGATCCAAGTCGGTTCAACGCCGTTCGCGTTCGCATCCGCAAGACCTCCGAGATCAACGGCGAAGCACCGCTCTTCTTCGCCCGGGTGCTGGGGGCGACGAGCTGCGGCATGCAGGGCGAGGCCACCGCCGCCTTTCTCAAAGGTATCTCGGGATTCCAAACGCCCTCGGACGGCAGCAACCTCGATATCCTGCCCTTCGCGCTCGACTGGGAGACCTACGAGGCAGCCTACGGACCCGATGGGACGGAGAACAACGACGGCTTCCAGGACAACTGGACCTGGGTGGAACCCGGGAATGGGCAACCGGGGTACGTCACGTCCGGATCGGACGGCATCGTCGAGGTGAACCTCTTCCCCCAAGGCACCGGCTCCCCCGGTAACCGCGGCACCGTCGACATCGGCTCGTCGAACAACTCGACCGCCGACCTGGCCCGCCAAATCTTGTACGGGATCAGTCCGGCCGACCTGGCCTATCACGGCGGCACGCTCGAGTTCGATGAGAACGGCGAACTGGTGCTCAACGGTGATACGGGAATCAGCGCCGGCATGAAAGACGAGCTGCAGTCGATCATCGGGAAGCCCCGCTGCATCCCCCTGTTCACCCAGGTCGTCGGGCCGGGCAACAACGCGATGTACACGATCACCGGGTGGATGGGCGTCCGTATCCTGGAGGTCAAGTTGACGGGAAGCATGAGCAGCAAGCGGGTCATCATCCAGCCCGCGCCCTGCCTCATGAAGGGAGGCATCCCGTCGGCCGACCCACAAACATCGCACGTCTACTCGCCCGTCTGGCTCGTGCGGTAATCGCGACCGGGCGTCTCCGGCGGGGACCGCAAAAGGGCCGCTGGGAGGCGAAGGAGATCGAGGCTCGTCGCGGCCCGGCACGGATTGCCGACATGCCGCCATCCGCATGGAAGGCGCCGCTTGACGGAATCGTCAGGGCTGCCTGCTCCCTTCGGGCAGGCAGCCCCGGCAAACGAGTTCGACGTCATCGGGCGCCGCGCGGTGACCCGGTCGCAGCGGTCGCGCCAGGTTGAACTCGAGCCCTTCCCGAGCGCCGCACTTGGCGCATCGGCCGCGCGAGCGGCGCCAGACCACACGCCGGACGTCGTCTTCGATGAAGTCGGCTTCGCGCATCGCGGCGGAACCGGCGTAGCCGTCCCCAACGCGTCCGTTTCCATGCCGTTGCCCGGCGCCCGACATCTGCAGAAACAAGACGACCAGCCCTTCGTCGCTCTGGCCGGTTTCCGATTCGTGGAGTTCCCAAAGCGACTCTCCGAACAGATAGCACGGCCTGTCGTGCGGTCCCGATTGCCACCAGCGCAAGGGTGCGTCTTCGCAGAGAGCCGCGTTGACGCGCGCCAGATCGTGCTGGTCGCGGAAGGCGAGCACCGTGTGCAAGGGCACCTCGAGATTGCAGTGGAGGATCGAGAAGGGCGCGCGAACGGGGCGGTACCGGGCGAAGAATCGAGAGACGGGCAGGAACGCGGGATCCTGCCTGCACGCCTTCAAGCCGTAGTGCGATCGGAAGGAATCGGCCAGGTCGCCGACCAGCGCGTCGAGCTCCTTTTTGCGCTGTCCGACCTCCGGCGAAAGAGGCAGGCGGTCTGCGGCTTCCCGTGCCGCGCGCCACTGGTGCAGCAGGCGATCGGCGAAGTCAAGATACTCGGAGAACGCCGCGCTTTTCGGCGATTCGGGCGCGTGCACGAAGTTGCCCGAGTCGAGCCCGCCGGTCTTGGTAGGCATTGCCTCCCTCCGCGTGCCCGTCTCTTGGGGCAGCGCCAATCGAGGTGAGAGGTGCCGGACCGAGCCGTCGAGGGTGGGGCCGCCGAGTCGAATCCGGCGATCCGAGGTTTCCATTGAAGTCTACGTCACATTTCGCCCGAGACGCCGGACGAACGCCCGAACCGCGAGCCTTGGACGAAGTCTCTCGGCGGCCGGTGGCGACCCGGCGGCGAACCCGGCGGGCATTTGACTTCGCCCGGGGATGACCTAGGCTTCAGGTGGGCAAGTCTCAAGACTCTTCGGTCGATCTCTCTTCTCCGAGATGCTCCTGGCGCGTGGGGCTTTCGTCGAACCGTCGCCTCGGGACGGATTCGATCGGATCGTGCCGTCGCGTCGAGGCGTCTCTCGTTCCAGAAGACAAGGAAACCGCCGGGAGCTACCACCATGCGTTCCGTCGACTCGGTCCGGTGTCGTGAGGAGCGATCCTCGTTCGGTCGTGCGAGACTCCAGGCCGGCGGACGGCCTCCACGAGCGGGAACCATCGTCATCCTCTTTGCCTTGATGCTGATGCTCCTGCTGGGCGTGGTGGCGCTGGCCGTCGACTACGGTTATCTCTGCGTGGTGCGGGGCCAGTTGCAGCGAACGGCCGATGCGGCCGCGCTGGCGGGAGCCTCGGCCCTGTACAAGGTCGACGGCTCGCTCGAAACCAGTTGGTATTGTCTGTCGCCCGATCCGGTCGACGCGCGTCTCCAGGCGCGGCAGTACGTGCGGGCCAACCCCGCGGCAGCCAAGGACGCCGACGTCGGGCTGAACGTGGAGAACGCGCCGGGAGGCGACATCCTTTTGGGCCATCTGTTTTATCCCCAGGATCTTCAAGAATCGCTGAATCTCGCCTTCGACCCGCCCAACAGCGTGCGGGTTCGCGTCCCCTTCACGACGTCGCATGCCAACGGTTCGGTGGGGCTGTTTTTCGCCAAGGCCCTGGGAATCTACGACGCCGACGTCGAAGCGGCGGCCACGGCCACGACCTGGTATCCCGCCCTGTTGCCGTTTGCCACCTCGGCGGAGAACTGGGACAGCCTGGCTCTGGGCGGGGTGGGCGACAACTACGCCTACCGCCCCGGCCAGGGGAGCCTCGGCGTCGTGGCCGGCCCCGACGGGGTGTCGGAAATCGTCATGTATCCCGGCGACTGGGACGGAACCGAAATGCCGCCGGGTAATTTCGGCTTGATCCAGGTCGGCCCGCCGGGCGACGTGATGACCGTGGTGCGCCGGCAGATCGACATGGGGCCCAGCGTCGGCGACATGGACGTCCACGGCGGGGAACTGGTCTCCGGAGACCAGTTACCGGGGCGAACGGGAATCAAGTCCGACGCAAAAAAGGCCTTTCTCGGCGGCCAGGCCGACGGCCGCAACTTCGCCGGCATGCTCGGCCGGGCCCGCATGTTGCCCTTGTACGAACACGCCAGCGGCCCTGGTTCCAACGCGGTGTTCACCTTGACGCGTTTCGTGGCCGTGCGGGTCATGGCGCTGAAGATCGACGCGACCTGGCGCATCGACCGCCTCGATTACGAGGGCAACGAGATCACCGGAATCGTGGTGCAGCCGATCACCGATGCGAATCGCCTCATCGAGGTGCACCTGACGCGATAACATCCTCCCAAAACCGGGAGGTTGCTTCCGATACACGACGTGAGGAGTCTTGGCGGCTTTGTCCAACGTGCCCCAATTGAGGAGGATCGAATTCCATGTCACGGGTCTGGCAAAACCTTCGAGGAGGATGGCAGCGGGCAGCCCGCGCGTTGTCGACGTTGCTTCAACAAAGCGCGACTTGCCGGGAATGCCGAGAAAGGGTGAACCCGCTCGAAGACATCTGCCCCCACTGCGGCACCTACGGTCCGGCCAGGTTTCCCGTATCGCCGAGCTGTGCAATCACCGTCTTGGGCTGCGTGGCCCTCCTGTTTCTCATGCGCCTAACGTGATTCGCCGCTGAGCCCTTCGATCGCGTCGGCCACGCGCCGCCGGCGGTCGAACAGGTCGGCGGGGTCCTTGGTGTAGTCGGTCATCGAACGGGTGATCGCGTCGGGAACCCGGCAGAGGTCTTCCGCGGTCTCGAACGACGCCGGCCGCCGCTCGGGCGCGAGGGCCCTGGCCCTTTCGACCAGCTCGGCGAGCAGTGCCAGGTATTCGTAGTCCTCGACGCCGTCGCGGATGACCTCCAGCCGGATGCTCGAGTAAGGCGTCCAGTCGGGGCCCGGGTAGACCAGCAGCCCGTCGCCGTTGCACTGGTACTTCTGGTAGGTCAGCACGTCGGCCATGTCGATCGGCTTCTGCGGGAAGCAGTCGTCGCCCGCGCCCGGCGCGGGCAGCCCCGGCCACCAGCACGCGCACCAGTAGAGCAACCCAGTGGCGCCCAGCTTGCGCACCTGCCAGAAGAGCACCCGGTGGTCGACGGCCGGTTCGTCGATGAAGAAGTTGGCGTGGGGCGGCTTCGGGCCGCAGCAGACGTACGTCCATAGCGTATCGCCCCCGGCGAGACGGTCCCGGTAGAACTCGGTCTCCGACCGGGCCGTCAGCGGGCACCAGATATCCACCAGCCCCACCAGGTCGTGCGGGGTCGGATCGCCGATCGTCTGCATGATGGGGAAGTCGGGCACCGCCTTGCGCAGCCGCGCGTACAGATCCCGCAGGAACGGATAGTCGGTCGTGCGGGGCTCGTCGGGGCCGTAGATGTACACCTGCTTCGGCAGACCGTGCTCCTCCCATGCCGCCGCGATGGCCGCCGTCTGGTCGACCCACGCCTGCACGTCGGGCCGGGGACCGTCGTGCCACAACGTGGCGGCCACGGGCAGTCGATGCAGGCAGAAGCCGTAGGGAGTGTAGTATTCGGCCAGCGACGTGACCGTCCGATCGAGCGGGCTCAAGTCGACCTGCCACCGGCCGTTCTCGCGTTTCACGTCGATGTACTCCCGCGCCACGTTTTTCGGCGTGAGCCGCCGTTGGCCGAGAAACCGGCACCATTGCCGAAACGTCTCGAGGGGCATGGCGTCCCGATAGGGAGCCTGCGTGTCGTAGCCCCTGGCCAGCGCCGAGGCGTAGAGCCCGAAGGCCGTGGCCAGGCGCCCCGGCCGGGGCAAGCGGAAATCGCGAACGCGCAGCTCGACGTCGACCGACCTGGCGACGCCGCCCGAGCGGACCGTGATCCGGCCGACATATCGGCCCGGCTCGGCGTCCGCGGGAACGTCGACCCGCACCCAAAGGGGCTGACGCTCGCCGGCCTCGACGTCGAACCGGCCCGGCGGGAACAAAGGATCGGGCCACCAGCCCACGTAGTCGACCGGATAGGACGGCGGCGCCGTCTTCACGTAGCCTACCCGGTTCCACTTCAACTCGATCTCGCCCCCGGGCCCGCGAAGCGGCGCCGCCTCGACCTCGACGCCTTCGAGGCGCGTGCCCTCGGGGATCACGACCACTTGGAACGCCTCGGTTTCGTCGCGGGCCGCGTCGAGCTTCGCCTCGTCGATGAGAAATCCGTGCGCCACGCGCTCCCGACGCGGGATCTTCTGGAGCGAGTGGGCCAAAACCAGGCGGAATCCGCCGTCGCCCCGTTCGGGCACCTCGAACCGCGCCCGAACCGCGGCACGGCGGGCCGTCGCCTCCGGATCGGGCGCGACCGACACGTCGTCGTACCAGGTCTTTCCTTCGTCGCGCCCGTACAGCACAAAGCCCATGGTCTTCGCGCCCGCCGGCACGTCGACCCTGCGCTCGACGCGCGTCCATTGGTCGGCCCGTTGCGGTCCCCGAATCGCCACGAAGCCGAGATGTTCGCGCCGCTGGTCGTAGAAATGGCATCCCGCCCCGGCCGCCGGCACCCCCTCGGTCTTCACGTAAAACGAAACGTCGAGCACCCAGGCGTCGTCGACGACGATGCCGTACCGGTTCCACTGGATGGGCGCCTGCCCGGTTGGCCTGGACGCGACGTTCCACAACAGCGCGCTGGCCGTGCCGCAGCGGAACGTCGACGTGTCGCGAAGGTGGCGGTTGCCGCGCTCATCCTTCGGGGGAAAACGATTCCACCAGGCAGGCAGCTCGTCGCCCTGCTCGAAGCCGCCATTCTCGATGAGTTGGTCCGGCTGGCCCGCACGGGCGGGCTGTCCGGAATACACGATCCCGACAACCGCCAAAGCCGGCACGACCAGCCCGCACAATCGCCGCGAAATCCATCGGTCCCTTCGCATGATGGCGCTCCCCGTGCTCGATCCCTACGGACCACGGAACTCGTCCCTCTTCCACGCCCCAATCTTGCGTGCGCGGCGGCGGCGCGTCAACCGGCGAACGAACCGGCCATGCCGACGCGACGCCTCGGATCGTCGAGCGCCGCCACGGCGCCACATCGAGAAGCACGCACGCCGCTCAGGGGCGAGCCGCGGCCAGCACGGCGTTCACCAGAAGCCGGAGGAAACTCGGCTCGCGAAAGTCGGCGGGATGTCCGAGCGAGGTCAGGAAGGACTGGCCGCCGGGGCAGGCCCGAATCCACGCGACCGGCTCGGTGTGGTCGTCCGACGTGCCGATCAACAGGGGTACGGTCGCCTCGGACGGAGTCGCCACGAATCGCAGGCCGGCCGACGAGATCAGCGGCGCCACGCCTTGGAGGACGGGATGCCCCAAAGCCGAGGCCGCGGGCCGAACCAAGACGCGTTGCGAGCGGACCTGGCTCGGCCCGATCTCCGCGCCGAAAACGTCGCGCACCATCACCCTCCAGCCCGGCGCATCGTGGCCGCCGAAGCCGATCGCCACCACGGGGCGGCCCTGCTCCCAGTACCACCGAACGGCCGGGGGACAGCGGCCCCACGCCGCCACGCCGCGGGCCTGCACCACGAGGCAATCGGCGGCGTCGATGCGATCGAGACCGCCCATGCCGGGGCAAAGGCTCACGGTATGACAGTGCACGTGGAATTCCGCTTCGAGGCGCCTCTGCAAATCGCGAAGCCGCCGACGAGCCTCGGGCCGCTCGACGGCAAAGCAAACGCGAAGCCCGCCGCAACGGGCCCGAGGATCAAGACGCGGCACGGGCGGCTCGCCGGTCAAGGCGGTGCGGCCGCCGGCGACTCCGACGCTCTTATGGGCCGCGTGCGCGAAAAGCCGGCGACCCGGTGCAAGGGACATGGCGGACGTGTCGACCCCAAGGAAGAATTCACGGTTCAAGACAAGGAACCGTCATTTTCCCGTCCGGCCGGACGGTCGTCCACCGGGCGAAGCGTTCGACGCGGCGATTTCACCGAAATCTCGCGGTTCTCGTGCCGATGATAGCGCCGGCGAAAAACGTAACGGTGGCGAAGGCCGCCGGCCCGGCCGCCGAATCCGATCGAGACGGTTTCGTCGCGACCAGCGTCAAAGCCCGCCGCGCCGTCCGGGTCGCGACAACCGGTTGAGCTGCTCGCCGACCCACGCCCGCAGCGCGTTCCCGAGGGCCTCAAACGCCTGATCGACGCCCCCGGGACGGCGGACGCCGATGCGCACCGAAGTCGCGCCACCGGGCCCGATCGAGCTGACGCCAAGGCCGCTGCGGCCCAGCGGCCGCGATTCGAAAGGCATCGTGTCAACGCGTCGCGGTGCCGGGGCGGCGGTCGCCGGCGACCGGCTCCACGGCAATCAGGTTCATCAAGGCCAACCCGACTATCCACGTGACGCCCGCCGACCAGCGGTTCTGCTCGTGGGCGACCGCTGCCGCGTTGGCTCGACCGGCTTCGACTTCCTTCGTCGAGGCGGCCTCGGAGCGACGAGGGGCGGGCGCGCCCGACTCGAGCACCGCCGTATCGAGAGACGGCGCCGGCTCGGGCGGTTTCGAGTCGGGCCAATTCAGCGGCGACGCGGTCGGCGAACCGGACCCGGGAACGGGGCGTTGCGCCGGGCCCTCGGGCAGGGCCGCCGTCTCTCCCGCCGCGGCCGCCATGGCCAACTCGAACGCTTGCGATCGGCCGCGCGACGCATCGAGGGCAAGCGCCTCGGGTGAACCGCGCCCGTCGACCAGCCCGTCGGCCGTCGGGATTGCGTTGCATGCAAGCCGCACCGGCTCGTTGACGACGCACGTCAGGTCGATGAACCCGCCCTCTTCGTCGTGGACATCCAAGTCGGCCGCGGCGATGGCGGTGAGCCGGGTTTCCGGGGGAGCCTCGACGTTCTTCTCCGATGCCTTCTGGTATTCCAGGGCGTCGGCCGCTTCGCCCGGCTCCTCTCGATCCTCCGTCAGGGCGAGCTCCTTCTCCGAGGATGCGGCGCTCGGCATGGCCAACGTCCGACTCGGCGCCGGCGCGTCGGCGGGAACGCCCGCACCGCGCGTCGACGCATCGGCATCGTTCTCCTCCGCCCCGCGCGACGTGCCTTCCGCGATGGTCAGGGCATTCAGTCGCATCGACGGAATCGCCTCGCCGACATTCGCGCCACGACTCTCCAGCTCGATGAACCCTCCCTCGGTCCGGTCGACCGGAGAAACGGCCGAAGGGAGCTCGGTCGGCGAGCGGATCGTTTCCAGCGGAAACCCGATCGACGAAACCGGGACGAACCTCGTCGCGGCGTCCCAGGACGTCGTTTCGACAAGCGCGGCGTCGACCGCCACGAACTCGACCGGATCGCTCGTCGTGGCGGCGGAGGCGTGCCCTTCCGTCGGGGAGCCCGCCGGCTCCGCGACGCGGCCGGTCAGGAGTCCGATTGCGGCCCACGCGGGTTCTCGAGCGTCCGGGTGGGCCGGCTCGACGTCGGCGGTCGCCCGGAAACCGATCCATCTCACGGCCACCCGGTCGGTCCTTCCTTCCGCGTTCAAGGAGTTCGTCGGCACCGGCGCGACGTCAAGATCGCGCGGCGTGAAGCCGTCGACGCGCGGCGTCCCGCTTGGCACGGCGTCTTCACCCAAAACGGACCAGGCATCATCGAACCACAGCTCGCCGGAACGGCCCATGAGTTCATCCTGGGCCAGCACGGCGACGAGGCGGTCAGTCGACGGGTCGAGGCGGAGACGATCGTCTTTCCCGAGGAAACCGTTATCGGGCACCGTCGAGTCGAGGATGGGCGCGACGACGACCAGCGCGCGGCTGGAGACCGAAGCCGGGGACAGCGAGGGTCCATGGACCACCGTGGCCCCGCCGTCCCAAGTTCGTCGCCCGATTGTCGACGAAGCGAGCCACTCGCCGAGCTGGGTCGGATTTCCGAAGCCGCCGCCGGGCGGCCCGACAAGGACGGCGACCACCTCGCGTTTCACCTCGGCGGCGGCCTGCACGTCGAAGGCCGACGAGACGAGGTCGGCCAGCGGTGCTGCCGAGAGCAACATCCGCTCTTCGGCCGCCTCGACGGCCAGCCGGCGATAACGTTGGCCGCCGCCCGCGAGTCGACGCGAACCGCGGCGCCGCGGACGGAGGTTCCAGCGAGTGCGTTTGTTGATCATGGCTTTTCTTCGACAGGCCTTTTGCCGACGTGCTATGGGGTGTTCTCGGTCTGCGCCAGCTTGCGCATCAATTCCCGAAACTCGGGGAACGGACGGATCCCGTCGAATGCCGGGTTCGCTTCGATCGCTCTCGGGTCGTCGAAGCCCGCTTCGACGGCCTGCTCGAGCGAGGCCACGGCGGCGACGGCGAGGTCGCGCTTGGCGCGGGCGGCCTCGCGGTCGAGATCGACCCGGCCGGCTTCGAGGTCGCCGGCGGCCATGGCCAACTCGCATGCCACGCCGAACAGGCGCTGCGGATCGCCGGGCCACAATCGTTGGCGTGCCAGGGCGACCTCGCCGGCTTCTTCGGCGCGGCCCAGCGACCGCAGGGCCTGGCCGTAGTTCCAGTACTGCTTGCTGAGAAACTCGCGGTATCGCGCCACCTTCGGGGCCGCTTCCAGGGCAAGCCGCTGGTGCTCGATCGCCTCGCGGAAGGCGTCGACCGCCTCGTGCTGCCGACCGAGCTTTTCCAGCGCCATGCCCCGGTTGTTCAGCACGCCGCCCAGGGTGCTGTGGTAGTCGACCTCGTTGGGATAATCGTGCACGAGCCCTTCGAGCAGGAAGGATGCCTTGGAAAACGACGCATCGGCCTGTTCCCACTGCTGCGACTTCGAGGCGACCCGGCCGAGGTTGTTGTAGGTGACGGCCAGGTTCAGCCGGAAGTCGCTGACCGCCGGCGCCTTGCGAACGAGCTGCTCTTGCACGCGGATCGCCTCGCGGTAGGAAGCTCCGGCTTCCTCGAGCCGCCCCCAATGGCTCTGGAGCGCCCCCAGATTGCTGTGGCTCAGCGCCAAGTCGCTCTGGTAGGCCGCTATGTCGGGATGGGACTCGACCAGCCGGTTCTGGATCGCCAGGGCTTCGCGGCACCATCGAATCGCCTCGTCGGGATCGGTCTTGCCGTGAAGCACGCTGAGATTGTTGCAGCTCAACGCCAGGTCACGGAGATATCTCGCCTTCGTGGGATGGGCCTCGACCAAGTCCTTCTGGATGCGGATCGCCTCGCGGTAGTCCTCGTCGGCCGCCTCGATCGCGCTGGCCCGGCTCTCGACCTCGCCGAGGTTGTTGTACGACAAGGCCAGGTCGCCGCGGTACTCGTCGTCGGGGAACTGCTCGACGAGGCTCTTTTGAATCTCGATGGCCCGCCGATGGGAAGCCCGCGCCTCGGCAATCTTGCCTTGACGCATCAACACCTGCCCGGCGTTGTTGTGGCAGGTGGCAAGTTGGGCCCGCGGCTTCTCCGCGTCGGGCCGCTCTCGGACGAGGGTCTCGAGAATGGTCTGCGCCTGCCGGTAGGCGACCAGGGCCCGCGCCGGATCGCCCGTCTGCTCGGTCACGCTGCCGACCTTCGCATAGGTCAGGGCCAAATCGCCCTGGAACGTGGGATCGTCGGCCGCCTCGGCGATGAATCCGCGATAATACCCCAAGGCGTCGGTGAGGATCTCCTGGCGAATCTGCTCCGCGCCCGGGATCTTGGCGAGACGATCGGCGTACTGGGTCCCGAACAGGTCGACCACCTCCCGAGCCTGATTGAAATGCGATCGGGCCTGCGCGAGGCTCTCCTGGGCAATCCGGCGATTCCTTTCCGACTCGCCCAACGCGTCGGCGAGCGACGCGTTGGCCGCCTTGACCTGCCAGTGCGCCCGCGCAATGGCCAACGTGCTGATCGCCAACGCCACGAACGCCACCGCCGCCAGGGCCAGCGCGAACCGCACCGCCGTTCTGTGCCGCCGGGCCCATTTGCCCGCCCGGTCGAACAGCGTGGGGCGTCGAGCCAGCGTCGGCTTGCCTTCCAGAAAGCGACGCAGGTCGTCGGCCAACTGCCGGGCCGTGTCGTACCGGTGCTCGCGCGACTTCGAGATCGCCTTGAGCACGATCGTCTCCAGGTCGAGCGGGATCGACGGACTCACGCGGCGAGGGGCGAGGGGCGCATCGTGGAGGATGCGTCGCGTCAGATCCTGGCCATCGGTCCCCTCAAAGGCGTCGCGCAGCGTGAGCAGCTCGTAGAGCGTGATTCCCAGCGAGTAGACGTCGGTCCGCTCGTCGATCGCTCCCGATCGCCCCGCGGCTTGCTCGGGACTCATGTAGCGGAGCGTCCCCACGACGTCGCCGGTCATCGTCACCCGGGCGTCGGCCTGGAACCGCGCCAGCCCGAAATCGGTGATCCAGACCTTTCCCTGCCCGTCCAGAAGCAGGTTCGACGGCTTGACGTCCCGGTGGATGATGCCGTACTCGTGGGCATAGTGCAATGCCTCGGCCACCTGGATGCCGAGTTGGGCGACCGCCCGCGGATAACTCGGCGTTCGATAGGAATCGAAGAGCAGCGCCGATCGCCGGTCGCAGCGGGCGGAGCCGGCGCGCGAGGCCGGGACGCCGGTCTGGGCCACCGTGCTGAGCCGCTCGGCGTCGGTCGGCGCGCCGTGGATGCCTTCCGGCGGCATCCCGTGACGGAGCTCTCGAATGGCCACGTCGAGCGATTGGCCCTCCACGTACTGCATCGCGTAGTAGTGGACGCCCCGCTCGCAGCCGACCGAAAAGACCGGCACGATGTTCGGATGGTGCAACTGCGCGGCGGCGCGGGCCTCGGTCTTGAATCGCTCGATCTGCTTCTGGTCGAGAACGGCCGCAAAGGGCAGCACCTTGATCGCCACGCGGCGGTCGAGCGAGATCTGCACGGCCTCGTAGACGAGCCCCATGCCCCCCCGCCCCACCTCGCGGAGAAGCCGATAGTCGCCAAGCTGCTTCTGCGAGAAGTCGGGGGCGCTCGAGCGATCGTCGGCCGCCAAGGGCGTCGGGGCCCCCAACTGATACAGCAGCCGCAGATTCGCCAGGTGCGCCCTCAACGGCTCGGCAAGATCGGGATGCTCGGCGATCAGCGCATCGGCATCGGGGGCGAATCCCCGCTCAATCTCCTCGACGTATTTCTCCAATACGTCCACCAATCGCTGCTGCATTTCGGGCGACAGCGATTCCGCGGAAGCCGACGCGACGGCCGAGCGTTCGGTCATGCCGATTCCTCTCGATTCATCAATTCGCGCAAAACCTCCAACGCTCGAAGCCACAGCATGCGCACCGCTCCCGACGAGCGGCCCATGCGCTCGGCGACCTCGGCGAACGGCAGGCCCTCGAGGTGACGCAGCACCAGCACTTCGCGATAGTCGGCGGGGAGCTTCTCCATCCGGTCGGCCAGCAGAACGGCGTCTTCCCGGCGCCTGGCCTCTTGGCTGGGCGAAGCGCCGTGACCGGCAAGCATCGACTCCAATCGCATCGTCGACCGCCCGATGGCGGCGCCGATCTCCTCGACCGACAACTCGCGGTGGACGTTCCGCTTGCCGGCCACGGCGTGCTGCTCGACGATTCGCCCCAGATGGTACACGAGGATCTTGCGCAGCCACCCGCGGAACTCGGGCTCCGTCTGCCCGCGAAACTTCGGGAAGCTGCGATGGGCCGAGAGGAACGTATCCTGAACCACGTCCGACGCGCTGAATCGAGCCTGAAGCTTGCCCCGAAGCTGGGCCTCGGCCAAGAGCTTCAGATAGCTGCGGTACGTCTGAAGCAATCGGCCCAGGGCTTCCTTGTCGTGGGCTCGCGCGGCAGCGAGCAAATCGTGGGAGGTCACGTTCAGATCGGTCGGCATGCTTCGTCCAGAGATCCCACGAGTGCTGTCCGGGGGGGCCTCGCCCGCTGCCTCGAACTCGCGCGACGGCGAACGCCACCGCTCCAACCGCGAACCGAGACGTCGCCCGGAACGTCTAGCCTAACATGGAACTGCAAATCTCGCGCCGCATTTTCTTGCCTCAACCTCCTATTTTCAATTATAAGACGCCCCCCATTCTCCGCAAGTTCGATTGCGGGCGAGCCCATGCGGCCGGCGCGTGGGCAGATCGCATCGGCGTCGCGCCGTCCCGCCTCACGACGATTGGACCTGCCCTCGCCGCCCAATCACCGAGCGCCCCGCATGCGAGGTCGTTCCTCGGTTCTGCTCGATCGTCCAGGAAACGACATCGACGTCTGGGTTGCTTGATGTCGCGTCCGGATTTCGCGTGACACAACCCGCAAGAACCGGACTTGCCTCGTAGCATCCACGGTCGTAGCCCGATGCCAACCCCGCACCTCCCATCCGGAGCCCGGCGAGATGCTCGTCCTCTCCCGCAAGAGCAACGAGAGCTTGCTCATCGACAATCGCATTCTGGTCAAAGTGGTCAAGATCCGAGGCCGGCTCGTCCAGATTGGGATTGAGGCCCCCCCGGAGGTCGTGATTCGCCGGGCCGAGTTGAGTGCCCCCCATCGCTTTGGCAACGAGACCACAGGCGGACGCGCCACGGGCCAAACGGGGCAAGAGGCGCCCGACTTGGGGAAAAAGGGCCTGGGCGCGCCGCCAGCCGTGCTCGACATTCCGTAAACCCTTTCCAGGAGGAGCATCGCGCTTCGGGAAAGAAGGGGATGGCCATGATCGATCGAAGCACCATGCCCGCCGAACTTGTCGCGGAGGGGTCGCGCCCCGATCCGCTCTCCGAGGCGTTGAAGGGTTTCACGTCGCGATGCCAACGGATCCGGCAACTCGATTTCGAGGCGCCCTGGGCGTTTTCGGCAGCCGACGCGTCGCCGGCGTTTTACGCGGTCCACGAGGGAAGCTGCCAGTTGATCCTCGATGGCCACGAGCCCCCCACCATGCTGTCGTCGGGGGATCTGGCCGTCGTCACGCATCCGGTGGCTCACCGGCTGCACGACGGGGCGGGCGGCCACACCGGTCCCCTCGACCCGCGGCCTCGATGCCATGGTCCATCCCCGTCGGCCGAGGGCCCGACGAAGCAGCACGTCACCCGATTGACCGTCTGCCAGTTTGCTCGATGGCAGCCGTATCCCGCCATGCTCGAGTCGGCGCTGCCTCCGGCGGTCCGGGTGCGAGGCCCGAACGGTCGAACGCCGCCGTGGCTGGAGGAGATCCTGGCCTTGATGAGCCGAGGCTCCGGCTTGCCCGCCCAAGGGGCTCAGGCGATCCTCGACCGATTGACCCAGATCGTCTTTATTCAAGCGGTTCGGGTCTTCCTGTCGGAGCTTCCCGAGAACGCGCAACACCGGGTCCGCGAGTTGCTCGATCCCGACATCGGAACCGCCCTGAGCCTGATCCATTGTAACCCCGCGGAGCCCTGGACGGTGGCCTCTCTGGCTTCCCGGGTATCCATGTCGCGGTCGGCGTTTGCTGTCCACTTCGCCCGACTGGTGGGGATGTCACCCATCCAGTACGTGACGGAAAATCGAATGCGAACGGCATGCCGATTGCTCCGCGATCCGAGCGTGGGGCTGAGCCGGGTGGCCTCCCAGGTCGGCTACCGTTCGGCGGCGGCGTTCAGCAACGCCTTCAAACGATGGGCGGGGGTTGCCCCGGGGACGTACCGGCGCCGCACCGGCCCCGCCTAACGGCAGGGCGCGCCCGCAATCGCGACTTGAAAACCGGGAAAGCCACCCTCGCGTCAACCCCTAACTGCTTTTCAAACAATCCGTTGCGGCGAGACCGGTCAAGAAGGGCTTTCGAGTTCCAAGTGACATACCGCCACCGGTTCCGGACTAGTTACTTTAGGACGAATGGGAAGACGCGTTGGTAGTTGCTTCCCATTGTGGAGTGCGGCATACGTTATCGTGACTATTGGCCTCACGTTTTGCCGAATGCTCGTGTGTCGTAGCGGCTCGGAACAGGATGTGGCCTTTCCGAAACAACCGGGGTCGCCGCCGGGAGTTCCCAAGCACTGCTTCCGTAGCACAGACTGGCTGAGAAGAGGAAACCGATGAGCTTCTGTTCGCTGTTTCGCCGCCGCTCGAACCGCGGCAAATCTTCGCGGAGCTGGCGCCGTTCGGTCGAAACGTCGCTTCGCCTGGAGCCGATGGAAGAGAGGCATTTGCTCGCCGTGACCCCGATGATGGTGGCCGACGTCGAGGTCGGCGCGGGCTCGTCGTCCGCCAGCCAGTTCGTCGAGGTCGGGACGACGACCTTCTTCGTTGCCGACGATGCCATTCGCGGCATGGAGCTCTGGAAGACGGACGGAACCAAGTCGGGCACCGTGCTGGTCAAAGACATCTACCCCGGCGGCCACTCCTCGTCGCCCAACCATCTGACCAACGTCGACGGGGTGCTGTACTTCACGGCCGACGACGGCGAGCACGGCGTCGAATTGTGGAAGAGCGACGGCACCGCGGCCGGAACCGTCCTCGTCAAGGATCTCGATACCGGCACCACGCACGACTGGTGGCTGGGAGACCTCCCCAACTCGTCCGATCCCCAGAACCTCACCGTCGTGGGCGGCACCCTCTTCTTCACGGCCAGCGACGGCGAGAATGGCGTCGAGTTGTGGAAAAGCGACGGCACCGCGGCCGGAACCGTCCTCGTCAAGGACATCCGGCCCGGGTCGACTTACGACCCGTCGACCGACGACGACGTCCCCAACTCGTCCGAACCGGCCAATTTGACGAACGTCAACGGCACCCTCTTCTTCACCGCCGACGACGGAGAGCACGGCGTCGAACTGTGGATGAGCGACGGCACCGCGTCGGGCACGCGCATCGTGAAGGACATCAACCCGGGGGCCGATTCGTCGACTCCCAGCAACCTCATCCACGTCGGCGACACCCTCTACTTCACCGCCGACGACGGCACCCACGGCGTTGAACTCTGGATGAGCGATGGCACCGCGGCCGGGACCGTGCTCGTCAAAGACATCCGGGACGGTTCCGCCGACTCGAATCCCGGCCACCTGACCAGCGCCGGCGACTTCCTCTACTTCACCGCCGACGACGGCACCCACGGCGTCGAACTCTGGATGAGCGACGGCACCGCGTCGGGCACGCACATGGTGCAGGACATCAATCCGGGGGCCGACTCGTCGAGTCCCAGCAACCTCACCCACGTCGGCGGCACCCTCTACTTCGCCGCCGACGACGGCACGCACGGCGTCGAGCTGTGGCGGACCAACGGCACCGCGTCGGGCACGCTCATGGTGAAGGACGTCAACCCGGGAGCGAACTCGTCGAGCCCGAGCAATCTCACCCACGTGGGCGGCATCCTCTTCTTCACCGCCGACGACGGCACGCACGGCGTCGAGCTGTGGCGGACCAACGGCACCGCGTCGGGCACGTACCTGGTCGGCGACATCCGCGCCGGCGGCGCGGGCTCGAACCCCTCGTACCTGACCGGCGCCGCGGGCACCCTGATGTTCGCCGCCGACGACGGGCATTACGGCTCCGAGGTCTATCGGCTCATCGACACCGATATCGTCGAAGAGGCCGTCGCCACGTTGAAGATCATCATCGACGGCACGCCCGTCGACATCCCCGGCGACGTCGGCGTCGACGCCGACGGCAAAAACCTTGCGACCATCTACACGACCGACGACCAGGGCACCCTGCAAATCTCCCGCGTCGACGGCAAGCCGATCACGCAACACGTGACCCTGGGCGACTTCTTCGACACCTGGCGCACCAACGCCGGGGTGGCGGGCAACAACGCCGATGCCGTGTTCCACGACGGGCAGATTCTCGGGTACGCCGCCGGCGGAGACTACCGGATCCAGATGTTCGTCAACGGCCAGGCCGACCGCCGGTTCGACGAGTACGTCGTCCAGGACGGCGACGAGATCGTCATCGTCTACACCGCGAACGAGGTCGTGTCGCTGAACACGAATCTGGGCTCGATTCTGATCGAGCTCTACGAGGACGACACCCCGATCACCGTCGCGAACTTTCTCAGCTACGTCAACGACGGCGACTACGTGAACTCGTTCTTCCATCGCTTCGTGCCCGGCTTCGTGATTCAAGGAGGTGGATACACCACATCCCACACGTATTTCTACTACCCGTCCCAGTTTTCCGAGGTGCCCACCGACGACCCGATCCAGAACGAGCCCGGCATCTCCAACACCATCGGCACCGTCGCCATGGCCAAGCTGGGCGGCGATCCCAACAGCGCCACCAGCCAGTTCTTCATCAATCTCGGCGACAACAGCGGCAACCTCGACACGCAGAACGGGGGCTTCACGGTCTTCGGGCGCGTGCTCGACGCGACGATCATCGAAGCGATCGCGGCCCTCGAAGTCAACGACACGAACGAATCGCCCTTCGACGAGGTTCCCGTCACCGACGACGGATACCTGGTGGTCTTCTCGTCCCTCGGCGGCGAGGGTACGCTCTCGGGTACGTCCTTCGAAGACGCCGATTACGACGGCGTCCGCGACAGCGGCGAACCGGGGCTCGGCGGCCTCACCGTCTTCGCCGACGAAAACGACAACGGCCTGCTCGACCCGGGCGAGC
>Ga0334901_1000838_pt1 | contig 37654 bp, 35 predicted proteins | sample GraSluR3_MG_3_FD_207216 | JGI IMG/M metagenome (GOLD analysis project Ga0334901, IMG submission 207216) | Sludge microbial communities from methane-producing bioreactor in Wageningen University, Netherlands - Granular Sludge_15_08-R3 | ecosystem: Engineered > Bioreactor > Anaerobic >...
ATTGCGCTCGCTCTTTTTATTGGCATTCTTTTTCTGGTTAGAGGCGTTCGAGGTTTGCTGTTTGTCAACATGCTGGTTGTGCCTCTTTTGGTCGGTTTCGTCCTGGTTACTTTTTGGATAAACAAAGCCGGTGCTCAATTTTTTCCTGAAACCAGCCATATCCACTGGCTGTTTTCTGCGTTCAATTACTCAGCATTTAATTTGTCCACCGCACTTATTGTGCTTGTACCGATGGCGAAGGAGTTTAAAGATGAACAGGTGATTCGTCTTGGCGGCATTCTCGGGGGATGCGGGCTTGCGATGATTTTGCTTATGTCCCATCTCATGATGCTTGGTAGGTCCGATATCGGTTTGTTTGAATTGCCGATGGCAGAGATGGTGCGCCCGCTCGGAACATTAATGCATGCTGCATTTATCTGTGTTATTTTCGGAGAAATACTGACCACTTTTGTCGGCAATATTTTCGGCTTGACTCGCCAGCTGCACAGCGTATTTCCAACACTGTTCACAATTCGCTTTGCCATGCTGAGTCTGATCATCTGTACCTTTTTTATTGGACAATTCGGCTACGCATCGTTAATCTCCACGCTTTATCCTCTCTATGGCGCACTGTGTGCCGTGGTTTTTATCTATATGTGCTTCGTGCGCCTTCCTGAAAAAAACCGCTGATTTTGTAAAAATTATGTTCTTTTATTGAAATAAATTTTTTACATAAGACATTTTTGAGTAAAAACTAGTTGCATTATGTAAAAGAATAAAGTAGGTTATTTATAGGCACATAAGTTTCTCTGGAGAAACTTATGTTCGCAGAGCGAAAAAAGGAGGAGTGTCATGTCCGATCAAGAACAGCAGAAGACCGGACTGAACCAATTCGAACAAAAGACTATGAACAAAAGACAATCTTCCGATGCGGTCAATTCTGAACCGCACCCGCAATCATTTGAACAAGCTGTTGGCGGGGCAAAGGGATGGAGACAAATGCTTCCATTCATTGGCCCTGCTTTCATCGCGGCAGTCGCCTATATTGATCCAGGCAATTATGCAACAAATATTCAGGCAGGCTCGCAATTTGGCTATTTGCTGCTCTGGGTGGTGGTCATCTCCAACTTAATGGCAATTCTTATCCAAATGTTATCTGCCAAAATTGGAATCGCAACCTCACACAATCTTCCGGAAATTATCCGTGATCGCTGGCCGAGAAAAGTTTCGATCTTTTATTGGCTTCAGGGTGAAATCATGATCATGGCAACGGATCTCGCCGAATTTATTGGTGCGGCACTTGGCTTTCATCTTGTTTTTGGTCTGCCGATGATCCCATCTGCGATCTTGACGGCGATTTGTGCACTGTTGATTCTCATGTTTCAAATCAGAGGATTCAGACCGCTTGAAATGGTTATCGCCCTGATGGTTTTTATTGTTGTCATTGCATTCAGCTTTGAAATACTTTTTGCTTTACCGGAATTTAAACCATTTGTTCAAGGCTTTGTTCCTCAATTTCAAGGAACCGAGAGTGTGCTGCTTGCGGCAGGAATTCTCGGGGCTACGGTTATGCCGCATGCGATTTACATGCATTCGGGGCTGACCTGCCGGCGTGTTATTGGTCGGAACTCGGAAGAACGTAAGAAAATTTTCCGCTTTGAACTGATTGATATTCTGATTGCGATGATTATCGCAGGTGTGATTAATGCTATTATGCTTGCCGTCGCAGGATCCACTTTCTACGGCAAGGAAGTCATCGATGATTTAACCGTTGCTTTTCACGGATTCAGCACTTATATTGCACCGATTGCCGGTATTCTGTTCGGTGTCGGCTTGCTTTCTGCAGGCTTGTCGAGTTCATCCGTCGGTACACTTGCGGGTGATATTATGATGCAGGGTTTTATTCATAAACGTATTCCGGTCCTCCTGCGCCGTGTCTGCTCGATGCTGCCGCCGCTCATATTGATTATATCAGGGGCTAACGCGACAAAAGCACTTGTCATGAGTCAGGTCGTCTTGTCCTTCGGCATTGCACTGGCGATCATCCCGCTTATTGTGTTTACCAGCAATAAGAAGCTTATGGGCAAGCTCGTGAACCATAAGCTGACAACTGTCACTGCTTGGTGTATTGCGGCTGTCGTGATCTGTCTGAATGTCTTTCTACTTTATCAAACATTCTTTGGGTAGGATTTATTCAATGCTTTTGCACTGTGAGAAAACAGGTGTAAAGCAGTAAAAATTTTGTTCACAGGATTATTGAATTTGTGAAATTGACTTTATGACGGAAAATGACGTAAAATGAAGATTGTGAGATAAAAGCGATAGGCCACCTGATGAAGGTGCGACGGTTGTTTGTCGTTTGTTTATAATGTATCGGACATGTAAGTTGTCCAATAAATTCTTGGAGGTTATCGGTAATGGTTAAAATTTCCAAAGGCAAGTTTGAATTTCTCGAAAAATTGTCTGACAAAAACGGTGTGATTGCAGCATTGGCAATTGACCAACGCGGTTCTTTGAAGAGAATGATCGGAGCAGCACAAGGTAAAGATGCTACGGTTGAAGAACTGGCAGATTTCAAAACGCTCGTATCTAAAGAATTGACACCATATGCAAGCGCCATTCTGCTTGACCCTGAATATGGTATTCCTGCCGGCAAAGCACGCGCAGCTTCTTGCGGTCTGTTGACATCATATGAAAAAACAGGCTATGACGCTACGGAACCTGGCCGTATTCCTGACCTTCTTCCTAACTGGTCTGTAAAACGCATCAAAGAAAACGGCGGTACTGCTGTTAAACTGCTCGTATACTTTGATCCGGATGAACCCGATGAAATCAACGATGTTAAGAAAGCATTCGTAGAACGCATCGGCTCTGAATGTAAAGCAGAAGATATTCCGCTGTTCTTTGAAATCGTAACTTACGATGAAAAAATTACGGACAAAGAAGAATATGCTAAAGTTAAACCTCAAAAGGTTCTTGACTCAATCAAGGTCTTCACACAAGAACGTTATGGTATTGACGTTCTGAAACTGGAAGTTCCTGTTGACATGAGCCGTGTAGAAGGCGTTGGCGAAAACGCTCCTGTTTACACTGCTGAAGAAGCTAAGAACTACTTCCTCGAAGTTGACAAACTGACAACGATCCCTTACATCTGGCTGAGTGCAGGCGTTTCAACTGAACTCTTCCAGAAAACACTCGTGTTCGCTCACGATGCAGGTGCAAAATACAATGGTGTACTTTGTGGCCGTGCTACATGGCGTGACGGCGTTGAAGCTTACGGCAAGGGTGGAGAAGAAGGCGCTATTAAATGGCTTCGTTCTCAAGGTAAGGCAAACGTTGAAGAACTCAACGCAATCCTTGCTGAAAATGCAACTCCTTGGTATGAAAAATTCGGCGGCAAAGACAAGATCGAAGTCGTTGACTAATTTATTGCTCAATTAAAGAAAGCGCGGCGGAATTATTCCGTTGCGCTTTTTTTATAAGTAAAGTATATGATTTTTGAAAAAGCAAAAGGTTGTGAACCAAACGCGCAGGTGTGAGACGCTTGCGGGTGCGGCTCTGTTGATCGCACGAGACCCCGCAGATTCCTGCCTGTCTGAGGAGGTTCGCGACGATTCAGCACCGAAAAAGACACAAAACCATCACACATGGATGGAGATTAAGGACCAGGCAGCGCCCAGTAGTTTTTCTTGGTATCAAAATAGAGTCAGCAAAAGATAGAATTAGGGCAATATAAGTTGAGACTGATTGACTGGGTTTCAATGCAAATGAAACCTAGATGATGCAGTGGGAACAACGATCATATGCTTTGTGATTAAAAAGACTCTGGGAGTTTCTATGATTACAAAGAAAATCACTGTTGACCCCTCATTTTTAAAATAAGCAACGAAAGATATCTTTCAGTAAGAATTGGGTGGACTAGGAAATTGTTCACATCAACGAAAGGGCATGTTATGATTTCTCTATAAGTTCAGTGATGCAAGCATCCCGACTAAGAAAAAAAGATAACCTGTTCGAGGTGGCCAGTCCAAGCTGTGCTCAATAACTAAGATGAATCTACAAGGAAAAGGGAAGAGATCATGAAAAAGAAAATTTTACTGACGATCGGCAGCATTATTGTTGTGCTTTTTGCTGCAGGGGCAGGTTATGTTTGGTGGATGTATCACTCGGTTGCGTCAACAGCTGGCGATATGTATGAGACAGCTGGCGGCAAGGGCAACCACGATGCGATCACTCAGAAAAAACCGATAAGTCTGCTTCTATTAGGCGTCGATGAACGTAAGGGAGACCGCGGGCGTTCGGACACTATTATCGCAACAACGTTAAATCCGACAACAAAAACGATGCAGATGATTTCTATTCCGCGTGATACACGAACCGAAATTGTCGGTCGCGGCACAATTGATAAAATTAACGCTGCGTACGCGTACGGTGATACAAAGATGGCGGAAGATACGGTTCAAAAGTTTATAGGCGATATTCCATTCGATTTCTACATAAAGATCAATATGGAAGGCATGAGCGACCTTGTTGATGCGGTCGGCGGGGTTACCGTAAATAATAAATTGGATTGGCATGATGAGGGCTACTATAAAAAGGGTTATCACTACGCGCGCGGCAACATTACTCTGGACACAGGGGCAAAAGCGATGGGCTATGTACGGATGCGCCATCTGGATCCACAAGGAGATTTCGGACGGAATCAGAGACAACGTGATGTGATCATGGCGATTGTCAATAAAATGGCTAATGTGTCATCGGTATCTCGCTACTCACAGATTCTCGATGCGCTTGGTAGCAATGTGAAGACGAACTTGACCTTTAGTGATATGAAGAATCTCGCGTTTAATTATCGTGATGCGCGCAAGCATTCGATTGATTATGAAGTAAAAGGCCAAGGACAGAAAATTAACGGAATCTATTATCTTGTTGTTGGTTCTGCTGAAAAGCAACGCGTTCATGATATGATTAATGATCAACTGAATAACTGAAATTCAAAGTGAAACAATAGTGAAAACGGGAAGCCTTGAGCAATGCTAATGCTACGCTCTGACTTCCCGTTTTTTTATGTAGAAGAATCATGCTCCCATCTTCTTAGCAAATAAGCGCTTCATATTGGCGATTAGTTCACTCAGGTTTGTGCTGAACAGTAATTTATTTCTTTTGGATTCTTTTGCGAGTTCTTCTTGGTTTCCAAGGACAAAGATCGTTAACTTGGGAAACTCATTTCTCAAATGCTTTAGTAAACTAAAGAGGTTGGTCGCGTGCTTATTTGTACATAAGATGGCAAGATAATGTGCCTGTTTTCTTTGAATTTGATCTTGTATTATGCCTATTTCATTAATTTCAGGAAGGAAATCGGTTTTCCAACCGCTGATTGTGAAAAGATCATCCATCAATTTTGCTCGTGTCAAGCCGCTAAAGGATTCCAAATTTGCGATGACAATCTCGCCCATATCGGTGTTCGGAAGCTGGTGCGTTATTTTCAACATTTTCCAGCTGAGCAATCTTAAGATCGTGAAAGCAGCGACCATATAATCTGCTTGCAAAAAGCGATTCAGTAAAAATCCTTTTTGCACTTCATCCAATGAACGCTCAAAAAGCTTCACAAATACATCCTCAATACGCATTCCGTCAGACAGTGCATCGAGGCAATCAACTGCCCTGACACTGTCGCCCTCAATTAAATACTTAACGTAATCGTTCCATGTCTGCCTTGCCTGCAACACCATCTCACTGCTATCCCAGCTGGTGATCGTTTCGACAGTAAGAGACAGGTCGCTTGGGAGTTGGATGACCTTGCCGCTGCTTTCAAGCTTAACATGCGGTAAGATGTCAGAACCTGATGAATTAGCAAGAATAAAGCCCTTCTCACCGCTTGTCAATAACACATGGGTCGCAGGAGGGAAAATGTGTATGAAATTAATAAATAAATAACAAATTTTTAAATCAAACAAATCATTGTTATAGCTGTCATTTAGGATGATCTGCATTGCTTTTGTTGTGTGCATCGGTTTTCTATAGGATCGGCTCAACGTCAATGCTGAATATACGTCAACAATCATCATCAATTTAAGATCACGGTCAGATGGTTTCACATGCAGGTGATCCGGATAACCGCTGCCGTTTAACCGTTCATGATGAGAACGTGCAACTCGGCACGTTTCTTCAGGAAAATTCATTCGATCGAGTAATCTACAGCCGTCCACGGTATGCTGCGTTATTTTTTCATACTCACGTTGAGTAAGTTTTCCGGTTTTCAATAAGATTTCAATCGGCGTATAGAGTTTGCCAATATCATGCAGCAGGGAGCCGAGAAGAAATTCCTGACTTACCCGCCAATGAACATGCTTAAAGTAGAGGCTTGTTAATACAAAGACGTCAAGTGAATGGATATAGCAAATCGGATCCCACTGTTTCAGACAGTCCAGTAGAAAACGAACAGTCGGATTTGAGTAGAATTTCAGATAAAGTGATTGGAGCCATAGGTATGAAGTTTCCGAATGCAAAATTCTTCCGTAACGTAATTCATCAGCAATTTGAGCCATTTCATTTTGAAACCGTTCAGTAAGCTCTTTCCGCTCATGAGCAGTCATTCGCGACTTTGGTGTAAATGTATTTCGAAACGGTGCGATCGAAGGACCATCGAAAATGGCTACGGCACTCACTTTTTTTCTTTTAAGATAATTAATAAGCTCAGAAGTGATCAGCATTCCCGTTCTAAAGAGAACAGAGGAATTTATGTAGATATCCTTGGCGAGAATGCTTCCGTCCTTCAAGTTCTCAAGCTTTACGACTTTTGGCATAAGTGCCGTTCACTCCCGTTCAATAGCTCCTAGGAAAAATCAGGATACGTTCCGCGGTAGACAGACTAACGCGATAGTCATTACAAGAGGCGGTACCTAATGTAAGAAATAAAGAGACTGACTATATTAGCGTTTTTTCGACAATAAGCTACAAATAATATTTTAACAAGTGATGTCAAAAAACGGAAGTGAAAATTATTTGATACTCATATACGATTGAACTTTTCAATAGTAAGATAGGAGTCTGACAATGCATTCACTTGTAATCTGTTGGATTAGGTAATAATGCCTATTCGCATGGAGTCGTTCATAGGTTTGCCGCACCGAATTTAAGAAACTACTTTAATTCAGCGCGAAAATAGCCGATAAAGAATGAGAATGGTATTAGAGCAGCGGAAAGGGTTGACTTACATGGATGTGGCAACAGTCATCGGCTTGCTGGTCGGATTGCTATCTTTACTTGTTGGATTTTTACTTGAAGGCGGAGAGTTAGTTGCGTTATTAAAAGTCACCGCTTTTCTGATTGTAGTCGGAGGCACAATCGGAGCGGTGGTTGTTAGCTTTCCGGGAAAGATTTTGGCAAAAACGCCGTTTATTTTAAAATATGCATTTACAAAACCTAAAGAACGCCAGGATGATACGATCATTGAACTGATTAATCTTGCCAATATATCCAGACGTGAAGGTTTACTTGCTTTGGAAGGTGAGCAGCAGAAGTTTGAAACAGATGCGTTTATGTCGAATGGTATTCAGATGGTCGTCGACGGTGTAGACTCCGATGTTATTGACGACATATTGAATCGGGACATTGAACTTTATGAACAAAAAATACTCTCCATTGCCCGCATATTCGAATCTGCCGGCGGTTATGCGCCGACAATGGGCATCATTGGAACTGTTATGGGGCTTGTACACGTTCTCGGAAGCTTGGAAGACGCCTCCGCACTTGGCCCGGCAATTGCTGTCGCATTTATTGCAACACTTTATGGCGTGGGCAGTGCGAACGTGATTTATTTGCCTATTTACACGAAGATCAAAAATAATTTAGCCAGTGACATTTTAATCCGCCAATTGAAGACTGAAGGAATATTGTCTATTCAGTATGGAGAAAGCACGATGATTTTGAAGAAAAAACTTTATGCTTTCCTAACAGAAGAAGAATCCCGAAAGGTTGAACAGAAACTGACGAGCGGATCTGGCAGCACAACCGCAGATCGGGAATTCCAAGAAGCGGGTCAGCCATGAGCAAGCCAAGAAAAAAGCGGTATACTCGGCCGGAAGAATCAAGTCATAATTCGGAGCGTTGGCTGATCACTTACTCGGATTTGATCACTTTGTTATTAGTCTTTTTCATTGTCATGTTTTCGATGAGCAGTATTGAAAACCAGAAATTTAATGCGCTTGTCTCATCTCTGAAATCATCATTTCAAGGGGATTCAATTCTTCAGGGCATCGGCTATCCGAGTGCGGATAAAGGCCAAACAAAGCCGAGTGTGCCGCTGGTCAAAAAGTCACAGTCCATTAGCGATTCGGAAAAACAAAAGGACAAAAAAAAGCTGGATGCGTTGTACGTTCAATTGGATCAGTACATCAAGAACAATCACTTAAGCCCGGACGTGTCGCTTACGGAAACGCAGCGAGGTGTGCAGCTCACTTTTCGTGAAAAGATTCTGTTTGATCTTGGAAAAGCTAACTTGAAGAAGGATGCTAAATCAGTATTGGCACGAATTGGCAACATTCTTAATAGTGTACCGAACGAGGTCAGTATCGAAGGGCATACGGATAATACTCCTTTTCGGGATCAAGGCAGGCCCATTCGTTCGAATTGGGAATTATCCGGTCTGCGGGCGCAGACAGTCATGAATTATCTGATCAATAAAGACGGACTCGCACCGCAGCGCATGCATTTTGTCGGATATGGGGAATACCGACCGATCGTAAAGAATGATACGGCGGCGCACAAGGCGATGAATCGACGTGTGAATATTGTTATCGTCCGGGAAGAACAGCAAGATTCCGATTAAAAGTATTGAAAAACATTGATTTATCTGGTAAATGATTGCAACATGGTCTGCCAACCGATATATTATATGCATGGGGAATTTTTCAATATACATAATGGTATAGAGTTGAGGGTGGGCGGAAGTGAAAAAAATTTGGCTGATTTTGGTTTGTGTGCTGTGCCTCGTGAGTGTGGTGGGAGGTAAATGGTATTGGAACCATAAATTGGATCGAATAACATTGCAGGCTAAAAACGATACAGCTAGTATCGAGGGACTGAGTGCTGATCAATCGGAAACATTGATCGAGAAGAACATTGCAAAATTACCAAAAGAGCTGCGGAATGCTGCCGAGAATGCTTATAAGAAAAACGGACAAGTTCGGATTGTGATGATCGGCAGCAGCAATGAACAAGCTCTGGCACTATTGCTGCAAAAGCAGCTCGATGATACGTTTGGAGAAGGCTTTTTCCGAGTAACCGTTCAGGATCTGGGAAAGTCGAACTCGCTTGTGCTGAATCAAGCAAAGCTTGGGGATTTGATGAAAAATGTGAATGGAAGCCCGGACCTTGTGATATATACTCCGTTTATCTATAATGACGATCGTCAAGTAAGTACAGATGATACGGAGACAGTGGCCACTCTGCTGGCTGAAAAAGTAAAAAATAAGTATCCCAAAGCTGCATTTTTGGTCAATCCGCCAAACTATTCATCAAAGCAGCCTTATATGAATGATCGAATCGACCAGATGAAAACGTATATTCAGAAACAGAAGATAGCGGTGCTTAACTATTTATCTGAATGGCCGAAAGGATCAAAACGTGCGAATGCTGTTGGCGATGACGGACACACGATGAATGTAACCGGACGAGAAATATGGATTGACTATATAACGAAACAATGGCAGCTAAAATAATGAAATCAAATAAATCACCAGTGAATGGCTTTCACTGGTGATTTTTCGTTTCATTAATAATGTTGACTTGTAATAAGAGAGGCACAACGTAGATCCGGCCGTTTATTAACGATTACTTTTTTTAGCCACTTGCCAAACGCGAGCAACATTAGAAATCGTACGGACTAGATTGATGCGTGCGTCTTTTAATGCCTGATCAAGGGAAACGGTACCGGGAACAATCGCCTCACTTTTGTTAGTCCTTCCCGTATGGATTGTTCAACCTCAAGTGCAGATAAACTTTATTTAAATAAGTCCGGTGCGATGACTATTTTTTTCTGTTTCATCTCGATCTTCCTTTGCCAGCCTTTTTTCTTCATTGTAGCAGATTTAGTGATTTACAATAGCTTAGAACATTATTTCCGGGGAAATGACAAAATAAGACATCTATTCCATGGAAAAAGAGATCCCGCAGAATCCTCGGAATCTCCTAATTTCTTTAAAGATCATTTTAGATTCTATTATTTTCGGCCATAAATGCTTCTATTTCATCGGTCGTGCGCGGCAGACCGGTGGTGAGAACTTCAGAACCATCCTCTGTAATCAGCAAATCATCTTCGATGCGGATGCCAATACTTTCTTCGGGAATATAGAGTCCTGGTTCGTTCGTGATAATTTCACCTGGAACCAGCTCCATTTCGCGATAAGGACCGACATCATGCGTGTCTAATCCAAGCGAATGGCTGACGCCATGGAAGTAATATTTGCGCAATTCCTCAGGTGTTTTAATTAATCCAATTTTCATGAGTTCCTCAGTGTAAAACTCGATTGTAAATCGGTTCAAGTCCATGAAGGCAACGCCTGGCTTTGCCATTTTCGTTATTTCTTGGTTACAACGTAAGACAATGTCATAGATTATTTTTTGGCGAGGTGTAAATCGTCCGTTTACAGGGAATGTGTAGCTGATGTCGCCATTGTAATAGTTGTACTGTGCGCCAAGATCGAGCAGCACAAGATCTCCATCAGCAGCAGTGCCCGTGTTTGCCGAATAGTGAAGAACGGTACCGTTGAACCCACTGGCGAGAATGGTTGGAAACGCGAATTCAGTGCAGCCGCGGCTCTTTAATACGAAATTAAAATAAGCCTCCAGCTCAAATTCTTTCATGCCGGGTTTGGCGTTCGCAAGCACATTTTTGATTCCGTCTGCAGTAATTTTTCCTGCTTTCCGCGTTTGTTCAATTTCTTCAGACGTTTTAACAACGCGAAATTTACAGATGACCGGATATAGATTATGAATGGTCAAGTATGGATAGGTGACAGCGGATTCAGCAGCAAATTTGTTCGACGGCTTTGCTGGAAATTCCCATGATTTTGTCTCAAGATCCGCGTACAGATGGTTGCACACACGACTGTCCATTAATGACCGGATGTAACTGTCAAATTTGTCTAGAAGTTCAATGTTTTGAACACCGGAGGCTTCTTGTGCTTCATTAGGCGTAATGGTTTCGCCAACCCATCTGGCCATCCACGGATCAGCACGCTCAATAAATAGTGTCTCTTCAATTTCACCGCCGAATTTTGCTGCAACGAATATTACTTTTGGCTCGGCGATGCCGGTCATATAGTAAAAATTGCGGTTGGGATAGAAAGGATAGCTCTCATCCGCAGACTGATGTGCCGCTTCACCGGCAAAAAGAACAGTCAGCGATTGATCTTCCAAGGTTTCATAAAGCTTCCTACGGTTTCGAATAAAAAAGCTTTTCTCCATGCGGATCCTTCTTTCATTTAAAGTTTTTCCATTATTATTCTATCATTATTATAAAACTTATCTTCACCGAACCTTAGTCGAAGGCGAAGACTTAGTTCCGACGGCCATGGACGGCCTAGTGTCCGGTGAGCCGCAGGACGCTCTTTCGCAGGATGCGATGACTTTTGCGTTTTGTACAAGGACGTACACTTAGTAAGCGAACGTTCCCTTATTGGCGGATCGCTTATGCTAACTTACGCTAATCTTTTACGATTTTATACTTTCTTTTTGTAGAAAGCCAAGAAGTTGTCCGCATGACTTCTTGGTTAAACAACATCATTTCAGCGATTATGCTTCCATTTAAGCCAAATGACTTTTGAAAAAAATTGGGCATGTCCGACCACATTGCGCTTCCACATTCTTCGTGGTTCCAGTGCCATGCGGAACAGCCATTCAAGATTCAGCTTCCGCATGATTTTCGGCGCCCTCGGCTTTACTCCGGATGCGAAATCAATAAAACCGCCAACGGCGATTCGAGCTAACGGTTCAAGAGATTCGGAGTTGCGGTCAATAAATTTTTCCTGAAGAGGCATGCCCATACCAACAAGTAAAATATCCGCATCCGATTGATTAATCGTTGCAACCATCTCTGATTCTGATGAAAAATAGCCGTCATGAGTACCGGCAATGACTAAATTCGGCAACTGTTCAGTAAGCTTTTGAGCAGCAGTCTGAGCGATATGCTGCGAAGACCCGAGCAAATACACCGACCAATGGTTCTCAGCGCATTTTTGCAGCAGCAGGGGAATAAGATCCGTTCCATTTAAATTTTCTTCAAGGGAGACGCCCCAAAGCTTTGCTCCTAATTTGATTCCGATGCCATCGTTAAGCAAGTAATCTGCACGATTAAGAACCTCGTTATAATTGCGGTCTTTTTGAGCAATATTATAGCCGTGGTCATTTAGAAAATATAAGTTCATGGGTTTACGATCCATAATGCGGTCAGTAAATACATCCGTAAATTCCTTTTTTGTGTGAAATTCATTCATACAAATCGTACCAACTTGCTTTTTTTCATTCATAAATTGATCCCATCCTTAAAATAAGTGAAGCAATCATATTCATTTTGCCTTTTTTGCTATTTTTTTAATCCTATTAGAGATTCCAACTGTTACTTTGAATCATCAAAAAAATACCGAATTTGATGCGTAGGGCTTCTAATATTGTAAACTAATTTTAACGGATTGTGTTGTTTGTTTAGATATCGTAAAGTTACCAGTGGTATTGTCTTTACAATGTGGTATAATTCCGTATAAGAAAGCTTAAAAGATTGCTATCTTGTTGGACACGAATCCGAATTTATTGATAAGGGCGGGGCTGAAACGATGGTCTATGTGACGTTCTTGATTTGTTTTCTTGCTGCGGTTGCTGTAACACCTCTTGTTAGGAAACTGGCGATTCGCATTGGCGCGACCGATCTTCCGAACGCCCGCAAAGTACACAAAAAAATAATGCCGCGAATGGGCGGCTTGGCTATTTATTTAGCTTTTATTATCGGTATGCTGATCATGTGGCCGGACAGCAGTTTTACATTGCCGCTGATTATCGGCAGTGTGATTATCATTATTACAGGCGTACTTGATGACATGTATTCGCTGTCGCCAAGGGTAAAGATTGTGGCCCACTTTTTTGCTGCTTTAGTAATTGTCAACAGCGGGATCAGTGTCACATTTATTAATCTTCCGTTTAACGGCGTGCTGCATTTGTACTGGCTCAGTATTCCACTGACCTTGCTATGGATCATGGGCATTACGAACGCGATCAACCTAATTGACGGTCTTGATGGTTTGGCTGTCGGCGTATCGAGCATTGTGCTTTTAACGATCGCCGGACTATCACTGACAGAAGGAAACTTTTTCGTTTTTACGGTGAGCGCGATCCTGCTTGGAAGTACGCTGGGCTTCTTGCCTTATAATTTTCATCCGGCGAAGATTTTCATGGGAGACACCGGCAGCTATTTTCTTGGATATATTATTTCCGTTCTTGCGTTGCTCGGATTTAAAAATGTGACTTTGTTTTCACTCGTTGTACCAATCATTCTCTTAGCGGTTCCGATTTCCGATACGTTATTCGCAATCATCCGTCGATTGGTAAATAGAAAGCCGTTAACAGCACCGGACAAGTCACACCTTCATCACTGTCTGCTTCGCTACGGGTTTACCCAAAGCCAGACTGTGGTTCTTATTTACGGGATGAGCGCGATGTTTGCTTTAGCGGCAATCCTGTTCTCGACATCAACTTTGCTCGGTTCGTTGCTTATAATCGTCAGTGTCATGCTCGTGATTGAGCTGGTTGTTGAAGGTGTTGGCCTCGTGAGTGCGAATTACAAGCCGCTGTTGAACACATATAAGCGTCTGCTCAGCATGGCTAAAGTAAAATAAGAAAAATAGATTAAAAAATGGAGCGGTTCATATGAGCCGCTCCATTTTTTTAAAAGCTTGTATTTTTAAGTGCAACACTTAGAAAATTAAAGGACTCATTGCTGAGTCTTCTCTGTAAAATAGGGTTTGCGAGAAATAACTGAAAACAACGGAAAACCGCAAAGAAGTTTGGTTCATGCGTTATAATGAGTCAAAATAAGAGAATATCGCACAGTCCCCGAGCTGAACCGGGAGTTAGATTAGGTTCAAAACTTATTAGACGAAGAGGATATAGATATGAACAAATGGATCAAATTATTCATGGTTTCAGTCCTTGCCGTAGCGAGCTTATTGACTATAACATCATGCAATACAGCAACAATTAAAGTGGGTTACACGCCTTTAAAGACTGCCGAATCCACTCGTAACGTGGTTGCTACAGGTAAATACGCCCTTTATACGAAACCCGGCACGGTAAAAGGGGCTAAACTAGTGGCTTCCAAGAACCAAATGGAAAAATTTGCTTCTTATACTCGTGCAGATGCTGACTATCACGAGTTTCGTCGGAAGAACCCGGCTTATAAGGGTTCAACTTATTATTTCCGTGCCTACGGTTATAAGGTAACCCACACCGGTTCCGTTTATTATCGTGTCGTGACGATGAATGGTAAATATCGGGGGTACGTCTATGGGGGCAAAAAAGTCGGTTCATTTGCTGGCGGAGTTAAAAGAGCAGCGACTACCCAAGCCACAACAATTCCTGCTAACTTTAAGGATTACGTCGGGGTTGTCATTCCAGGTACTGTTTGGAATTATCCTCCCTACACGCAATACAAGACTAAGAGATTAGGTAAAGTAAACTGGACCATTCCAAGTCTGGCTAAATTTAAAGTCATTAAGGCTGTAAAACGGACTCGTGAACAAGATATTTACTACTACCTTGAACCTCAAAATAGCCCAGCACCTCCAAATTTTCCATTTCTTACTCCGTCAGGAGTTCGGATTAATAAAAAATCTCAATATATCCAAGTACCTTCAGGTTGGGTCAGTAGCCGTTACGTTATTTCTTACAGTGAAGTTGAAAGCAATGAAGGCATTATTGATAATTGATCACTCTAATGCGTCATTACATGTTACTCATCAATGATCAAATAAAAATGAAGTTGCTTCATAAATAGTCAAGTTTCAGAATTAAAAGATGGATCATTAATTTTGAATGTAGTGCTCCAAAGGGACAGGGCAGTTCGAGAATGTGTCAAAATGAGCCCAATAAATGAGTCTAAGGAAAGTGGTAGGGTAGAAATTGGAACTATGCATCATTCAATTTAAAGAGGCTGTCATAGTCAACTTCTTGACTATGACAGCCTCTTTAATAAGTGGTCTTTATTTTATTATTGATTACTGCTCGTACCATCGGATGATTCATCGACCAATCCGGAGCTATCGGAGGCACCACTGCTGCTTGATGTACCGGACGTTGCTGATCCGCTGCTTCCGGAATCACTGCTGCTGTCGCTGCTTTCCGCTGTTGATTCATAATTTAATTGCTGTTTAAGATCAGAGCGAACTTTATTTAAATAGTCATCATCTAAGGCAAAATAGTATACTCCGGAGCTCATATCGTCTGTACCCTTCAGCTGAAGTGATTTGATTTCAGAAAGAGAGCCCGCATATTGACGTAGGCTGAGCAATTGTCCGAACGTCAAGTTTGTTTCAAAATTCTTATCGAGTGAATCAATGACTTTACTGTATTTAGTTACAGAAGAAAGCTTTGCACTTTTCTTCACGATTGCTTCAATCATCGCCATCTGACGTCTGCCGCGGCCGAAGTCTCCTCCTGCCCCCGGCGACTTGCGGTTACGAACGAGAGACAGAGCCTGTTCACCGTTAAGCAGCTGTTTTCCGGGCTTCAGGACAATGGCGTCTTTACCGGTTTTATCTTCGCTGTTCTGTGTGCGAAGCGCGACTGGGACATTCATTTCAACACCGCCAAGGGCATTAATGATCTTAACGAACGCAGCGAAGTCCACTTGGACATAATAGTCAACCGGAACCTGGAATAAATTCTCAACGGTAGCAATCGTGTAATCCGCGCCTTGGTTGTTATTGGCGTCGCCATAAGCATGTGCATGTGTAATTTTAGAAATGCCGTAATCGCGCGTGTGCGTCGGATCTATGATCTGAACTTTCGAATCACGCGGAATGCTCACCATATGCACCTCATTCGTTGAGTGATTGAAGGTGGCTAAAACAAGGGCATCGGAGCGGCTTGGCTCATTCTTTCGTTTATCAATTCCCATAAATAATATGGAAAAATCATCCTTTACGGGGTCAACTTTTTCTGCGCGAAGATCAGATTTATTGCCTCGTGTAAGTTTATTTTGTGCATGGCTTGTTACATTTTCAAGTTTTTTCGTTAAGTAATAGCCATATGCTACGCCGCTTCCGACTAGAATGAGAAGAACAGCTGATATGATTATAATTATTGTTTTGCGTTTTCCATGTTTTTTCTTCTTGTAGTTTTCTGATCTGCTCAATGCCATCTTCGACGTATTCTCCTTCAGGTTTTCAGTCTTTCACAGATAGGTGCACGTTTCGTTCATTTTTTTCTACGCAATTCTCATTGTATAGGCCAATTGTCATGTTTTTTTACAATAGCTTTATTTTACCTAAGTCTTTCTGTTCCATCAATGTTAAATCCGCGTTTTTTCGGCAAAATTCGCAAATCGGAACTAAAGAAGGCTGAATGCCTGTTTTCTGTTCGCTAACAACAGGATGAAGCAGAACTTAATCATTGTTTGAAAGCTCACCTGGGTTTGGAAGTTTCTCCTGTAAGTACAATTCATGTGATTTATCGGTTTCTGCCTGGCCGTTTGTCAAATCGGTCACCCAATTCAGAAATGCTGGACCGTCATCCTGATTTGTGTACAAATCGAAACTGACCTTGTCACTATAGCGTATATTCTTAATGATGTATGCGGATTCGCGCAATTTATTTTCCAATGTGCCACTCAAGTGATAATCAACAGTCACAATCCACTGATAGGAAGGGACCTGTTTTACAACCTCCGCAGCATTGAGCCCGGCACTTGTTGCATGGGCATATGCCCGGATTAATCCGCCGGCACCGAGTTTAATGCCACCGAAATAACGAGTGACCACAACCAGCACATTACAAATGCCGCGTCGCTTTAATACATCAAGAATCGGAACACCTGCAGTTCCGCTCGGTTCACCGTCGTCGCTTGCCTTTTGAATTTCTTGCTTCTTTCCTATGATATAAGCAAAACAATTATGATTGGCTTTCCAATGTTCCTTGCGCACGTTTTGAATCAATTGTTCCGCATCGGTCTCGCTTTCTACCGGATGAACGGCACAAATAAATCGAGAACGCTTGATCTCAGTTTCAATCAGAGCAGCTTTCCCGACTGTAACATAAGCTGTTAATGTCATTTTCGGCTCCTTTCATTTAATCCTTTGAATCGATGCCGTAGCTGTCTTTTCATCTGTTTAGGATTTTGCTGCTGGTTAAGGAGACGGACTATGTCATTCACTCGATCAAAGTGAACCAGGAGCATATAATGATACACTTTTACATTCGACAAACAACGACACGGTTGCGTCCGTCATTAAAGAAATGCCATGAAAATCGAGAAAAGGTACATAGAGATATGGTAATATTTGCACTTGTCATTTGTTTATCAGTAAGAAAGAATGGGTATAGACACTTTTAAAAGAAATTATATATGAAATTGATTGATTGTGCTTTACTGTTTCCTATATTATGAAATTAATTATATGGGACAAAGAAGATTGAGTCGTGAATTAGTGCATAATACCTATATGCAGATAGGTACAAGGTGGCTAGCACGTTCGTAGTGGTTCGGCTACATTTGTTATGGAGGGAAATTATGTCAACCAGCAGACCAATCAAGACAGAGCTTGATGTCAAGCATCTTGATAAAATTATCAATAGCATGATTGATAATGTGAGCGACAGCAAATCTCAGATTTTCGAGATCGGCGAGGAATCGCGAAAAGAGCATGACGCGCTGGTTAAAGAACTCCAACTTGTAAAGCAAGAGTTAAGAGGAATCATTGATCGAAGCGACACACTCGAGATTGAAGCACGAAAATCGAGAGGTCATTTAGCTGAGATCAGCAGAGCTTTTAATCAGTACGGGGAGGAAGACATCCGCCACGCCTATGAAACGGCGAATTCCATTCAAAACGATCTGTCAATTGTTCGTGAGATGGAACGGCAGATGAAGAAAAGACGTGACGAGCTTGAACGACGCTTGATTCAATTAAAGGCGACCATTCACAAAGCGGAAAGCTTGGTCGGGCAAGTTACGGTTGTATTGAATTACCTGACGAGCGATCTGAAGCAAGTGGGCGACGTCATCGCCAGCGCAAGGGAGCAGCGCGCATTTGGGCTGAAAGTCATTGAAGCACTAGAAGAAGAAAGAAAAAGACTTTCTCGTGAAATTCATGACGGACCCGCCCAGACACTTGCACAGGTGCTGCTTGGTCTCGATGTGGTCGAACGTGTCGGGCAAAAAGAAGGAATGGCGGCATCGCACGAGGAATTGCAAAAGTACAGGGTCATGGTACAAGGCGCCTTGGCCGAGGTTCGTAGGATCATTTATGATCTTCGTCCAATGAGCCTTGACGACCTTGGGCTTGTGCCGACACTGCAGAAATACCTTCACCGAGTGAACAGCGATTATCCTTCTCTAAGTATCCATTTTGATCGTATGGGGAAGGAGAAAAGACTGCAATCTAGAATTGAAGCCGCTTTATTCAGGTTAATTCAGGAAGCGGTTCAGAATGCCTGTATTCATGCGGATCCATCGCACATCAGTATTAGAATTGAATATAGAGAAAATAAAGTACTCATTCTAATTACGGATAATGGCACAGGATTTGATCAGTCAGTGAAGAAAGAAGGAAGTTACGGGCTGATCGGCATGAAGGAACGCGCCGAATTATTGGATGGTGAATTGATTATTCACTCAGAAATCGGGCAGGGAACCAAAGTGCTCATCAACATACCGATTCAGCAGGAAGACATGCTTAGCGAGTAACACAGCAGAAGTGGCGGATAGGGCGAGTCCCAAACCCTATCCGCATGGCTACAGTGAAAAAAGAGAGGTGAAAAACTGTTGCGGCACGGGATATGCGAATAACGACTGTTCTCTTTAGGGTTGTGAATCTAGCATTTTTTCTTATTATCTGGCAGCCTTTATTATAACGAGAGACGTGCACCTAAAGATGAGCATGAATGAAATCGTTTGCTTAGCAACAGAGATAATCGTGACAAATGTGCGACCGAAAGTGACAACGATTGCTTTGATTGACGATCACCGCCTTTTTCGTGAAGGCGTCAAAAGAATTTTGGATATGGAAAGCGATTTTGAAGTGGTAGCCGAAGGTGATGACGGCAGTACCGCTGAAAAACTGATTGAGGAATCGGATCCCGATGTTGTGTTGATGGATATTAATATGCCGAAATTGAATGGTGTTGAAGCAACGAGACAGCTGATTAAAAATCATCCTGGTCTTAAAGTCATCATTCTTTCGATTCATGATGATGAAAGCTATGTTACCCATGTGTTGAAATCCGGTGCACTTGGCTATTTACTGAAGGAAATGGATGCAGATTCGATGATTGAGGCCGTTCGGATTGTTGCACAAGGCGGTGCTTACATTCATCCGAAGGTAACCCATAACCTTGTTAACGAATTCAGAAGGCTCGCAACTCAGGGCTATTCCACAGAGCTTTCCGGCTTCCGCGATCTTGAATACCGGCCGCCGCTACATATCTTGACTCATCGTGAATGCGAGGTATTGCAGCTGATGGCAGACGGCAAGAGTAACCGAGCGATCGGTGAACATCTCTACATCAGTGAAAAAACGGTGAAGAATCACGTAAGCAACATTCTTCAAAAGATGAGTGTAGAGGATCGTACGCAGGCCGTTGTCGAAGCGATTAAGAACGGTTGGGTAAAAATATATTAAGAAGAAAAACGAGAGCCGTTCGCGGTTCTCGTTTTTTTAATAAAGGCGATGTAGGTGTTTAAAAAATTTTATGATCTTGAAGGATATATGGGCAGCTGCTGTCGAAATAGTAATCTAGCGATTTAATTTTCCAAATAAGATTTACTGCCGCCTTTCATTCTATCTGTACCCAAAGTACCTCATCAACACAGCATCTTTTCCACTATGCATTTCAAATTTATTTTTTTCCACTAACAAAACATCTGTTTTTAGCTGCTTCGTCACTCGGTCATTTGTCATCCCTCATTTACTCTCCGAAAGAAGGTTTGTCTATGCTCTTGCTTTCACGCAGTAAAGGTTTGCTCCCGAATGATTATTCCGATGTTCAGCATGCATTGCACGGTAGAGAGTTTCGTGCTGAAGAACTCCCGTTTCCTGAAAAAGTGATTAAAGACTATGTGAAGAGCGGCCATGTTACTGTCCGTCCGGGGATTGTACCGCTTAATGAAAGTATCTTTGATTTGCTGACCGGCCGAAAAAAATGGTTGTGCGCTCGTTGCGGCAATCGTGATCAAGAAACGTTTGCAACGTGCACGTGCGGCCGCTGTCAGAAAAAGTGCGTCTACTGCCGTCACTGTTTGACGATGGGAATCGTGCGGTCATGTACTAAACTGGTGACTTGGTGCGGTCCTGAACCTGCATTAAATCATCGGTTTATTCATCAGAATACCCACCTATGTGCGTGGAACGGTACATTGTCTGATGAACAGAGTATGGCTGCCGAAGCACTGAATCAGACACTTCAGATTGGCAAATCATTTCTTGTCTGGGCTGTCGCCGGGTCCGGCAAGACGGAAATGATTTATCCGGCCATTGAACATCAGCTGCTGAATGGCCGGCGTGTTGTGCTGGCAACGCCGAGAACTGACGTCGTCCGTGAGCTTCTGCCGCGAATGCGTGCGGCTTTCCCGGATGTTCCGATCAGCGGGCTCTACGCAGGCAGCGAAGAATCAAACCCGAATGCACCGCTCGTTGTGTCGACTGCCCATCAATTGATCCGTTATTCTAATTGCTTTGATTGCATCTTTATCGATGAAGTCGATGCATTTCCTTATCATTTTGATCCGATGCTGGAATTCGCCGTTCGAAAGGCAGCTAAGCCGGGTGCTCCGATCGCCTATTTATCAGCAACACCGCCTGCTGATTTGACGAATGATTACGCATCAGGAAAATTGCGAGGTGTCATGCTCGCTAGACGCTATCACGGGCATCCGCTGCCCGAGCCGCGCTTTCAATGGATCGGCAACTGGATGCAGATGATTCGCAAAGGGCAGATGCCTTCATTGCTTTGCGAATGGTTGAGCGAAAAAATAAATCAAAAACGACAAGTATTTGTGTTCGTTCCCTCTGTTACGTTAGCTCGCGATTTAACAGAGCTTTTGCAGCGATGCGGTTTTGAAAGGACAGCAGGTGTTCATGCTGAAGATCCGCATCGCCATAACAAGGTCAGCGATTTTCGCGAAGGAAAAATCAATATTTTGGTTACGACAACTATTCTTGAGCGCGGTGTGACTGTTCCGGGTGTCGAGGTTTGCGTGGTTGGAGCTGATGATCCTGTATTTGATGACCGCGCGCTTGTTCAGATTTCAGGACGTGTCGGAAGATCGGCTGAATCTCCAACCGGTGATGTTCTTTTTTTTCATAATGGCAAGACACTGGCGATGATTCGCGCACGCAAACAAATTGAGCATATGAATCAGATCGGGGGCTTTCATTGATGCGCTGTCTGTTTTGCGGTGCGGATCAGCCTGAGGTGTTGACTTTTCGCACACTGCTTTTAGCAGAGGACAAAACCGGGTTTTGTCGTTCGTGCAGAGAACAACTGGCACCAATTGCTGTTCAAAACAGCTGCCAATTATGCGGCAGAGATCTTTCGATACTCGATCCGAAATTGGTGCATGAACATATCTGTTATGACTGCACGCAATGGAAAAAGAGCGGCAGAAACGGTTTATACGAAAAAAATTATGCAGCTTATCACTACAATGCATTCATCAAAGATATTTTGAATCAATTCAAGTTTCGAGGGGATTCAGTATTAGCAGATGGGTTTGCAGATGAAATGAAGAAAATCTTTCGGAGGATAAAGAAGGAACAACGATTGAAGAATTCCTTCAGTTTATTTCGTCCACATGATGAAGAGTACGTTCTTGTGCCCATACCGCTCAGCATGAAACGGCTTGCGGAGCGGGGATTTAATCAGGCAGAAGTGCTGGCCGAGACACTTGATATGCCGATCCTAAACGCACTCACTCGGGTAAAACATGAACCAAAACAAAGTAAGAAAAATCGCCATGAACGATTGATGATGCGCGAGACACCTTTTCGTCTGGAAAAAGAATATACATCACTCATCTTTGGGAAAAAGGTCTTGTTGATTGACGACATCTACACGACCGGAGCAACGATGCGCTTGGCTGCCCACGCACTGACAAATGGGAATCCATTGAGAGTGGATTCTCTTGCACTGATCCACGGATAAAAAAACTTCGCATCGAAGCAATGCGAAGTATGGTTCAGAATAGAGATGATTTTCGATAGCTGATTGCCTGACTGCCCATCTGTTCCCAAGCCTTTATGAATGATGCGCGGTTCGCAATCGTATCTTTTTTTCTGAGCGGATCATTAATAATAATTTTATTCTGATCGTAGCCCGTAACCAGCACTGCATGTTCCTGATTGGTTACTTTAGCTGTACCCCCACTTGTGCGCCAATAGTGAAAATAATTCTTCGAGAGCGGCTTAAAGGTTACATTCGTGATTACGACTACTGGAATACCATCATTTAATTGTGAAAGTACTGAGTCGAATGATTTGCCGCTTAAGTCAATAATACGGCTGGGAAGGTAACAGCGTCCGAGTTGTGCGAGTGGTTCATGATACACGCCGTATCCGCGTTTTGTGGAATCTTCCATGCTGCCGACAAAGCCCACATTCGGATCTCCGAACTGCTGATTTCGATAATAGGGTACTCGTTTGATTTCATGAGCAAGTTCCATTTTTCCTATATGGATGCCTGCTTTTTGCAGCAGCATCGCCAATGAAGTAACCTCACAGCCCCGTGGCAATTCCGGCTTTTGGAGAATAAATGGGGCATCGATGCGAACGGAATGTTTCCTCGGTTGCCCGTTTGTCTCGTTCTTAATCTGTTCTGCTTCAAAGGACACATCGGAAATCCACCTTTTCCCAATTGATCGGTTTTCAGGTGAATAGAGCACAAAGAGCAGTGCTGCAAGCACGATGTCAAAAGTAAAAAACCAGCTTAACCAATGCTTTTTAAAGCGCAATATGCGATCTCCTTTCGATTCAAGATTGTTTGCCGCATCGTATCGGTTGTGCTGCATTTAGCTTATTTGATTTGTGAACGCATTTTTGCATTGTCTTATAGCATGAGGTAATGGCAGTGCTTTGTTAGTGTACCACCATATCCGTAGCCTTTTCGGCTTAATTTGTAACAGTTCCGCTAAAATTTACCGACTTCATGCCGATAATAAGAGCAGACGAAACAAGCAGCGTTCTTACGGCTCTTAGTTGTTATGCAAGGAGGAATTGAATTGCCGGAACTCGAAAATTGTAAAGGATGCGGAAAACTTTTTGTACGCGTATCTTCACCCTATTGTCGGGACTGCTTAAATGAACAGGAAAAGCAGTTTGACACAGTCTACAGCTATATACGCAAACAAGAAAACAGAATGTCCACGGTGACACAAGTTCATGAAGCAACAGATGTTGATCTTGATTGGATTTATCAATGGATTCGTGAGGGCAGACTAAAAACGGCTGTTTTTCCCAACCTTGGCTATCCATGCCGATCATGCGGGCGAACGATACAAAACGGTACCTTATGCGAGCATTGCCGCAAAAAGCTGGAACGCGATATGCAGCAGGAACATATTGATGATTCGCAGACCAATTTCAAAGGCAAGACCTATCATACGTGAAGGGAAAGGAATAGAAGTTAAAGAATTTCTCTGTATTGCCGATATAAAGTATGAACAGACAGAGAAAGAGACAATGTAAATAAAAATGATAATGATACGGCAAATTCCTCTGAGATGAGGTGAATTCATTGAAAATAAATGGTTACCAACCGGTACAATCATACACGAATAATTATCAGACAGCGAAGCTCGGCGAACAGCAAACGGCTGCATCCAAGACAAATGATAAAGTAGAAATTTCCAGTGCGGCGAAACGTTTGCAAGGTACGCAGAAGCTGGACGAAGCCAGGCAGGATAAAATTGAGCAATTAAAATCGCAAATTGAGAACGGAACTTACCATGTTCCGGCAAAAAGTATTGCGGAAAAAATGTACGGATTCTGGAACAGGCAGTAAGGGAATTTGGTAACGAGGAGTGAAGAAGCTTGTCTGCTGAGTGCATGGAACGAATAGTCAAAACAATGATCAGTCAGCATGATGCGCTTTGCAAACTTGCTGATCGTAAATGCGAAGCGATTAAGAATGGAGACGCGCAGACGGTGAGCGCAATCACGAAGGAAGAAGCTCCATTCGTTGATGAACTGGGCAGGCTTGAGAAGAAACGTATTGCCGCGATTCAATCTGATTTAGGCGGCACACGCTCTGAAGCAACATTTTCAGAATGGGAACAAGCGATTATTCCTGAGGATGAGCAGGAAAAGTGGCAACACCTTTACCTGGATTTGGCAAAGAGCGTGTACACGCTTAAACAGGCAAATACGTTAAATCAGGAACTTCTTCGTGATTCTTTGCTGTGGGTTAAGCTGAATATCGGCTTGCTGAAGCCAAAAACGCGCACATTGAATAACTATCAGAATCCAAGAGGCGGACAATCTCCGTCATCCGTCTTCAGCGGACGTATTGATTCTCGGACATAATTTAAGACGGAGGTGCTAACCGGTGATCCCGATTTTTTCCAGCTTAAACATGATGCAGCGAGCGCTGCAGGTCACACAGTCAGCCATTCAAACAACAGGAAATAATATATCAAATGCCAATACAGACGGCTATTCGCGTCAACGCATCAATTTGGCAACATGGCTCTCTTATCCGGGTATCGGCATTAACGCCGATCGAAGTGCAGGTCAATTGGGGACCGGAGTCAATGACGAAGCAGTTGTTCGTATCCGTGATCAATTTGTAGATCTTCAAGTCAGGGATAGTTCCAACCAGAACGGCTATTGGAGTGCGCTGAATGATGCGTACAGCCAAATGGAAGATATCGTGAATGAGCCGACCGATACTGGTATTTCATCTGAGCTAGACAGCTTTTGGCAGTCTTTGCAGGATTTAGCCAACAATTCCTCGACAAGCGGGACAGGAACGGTTGTTTTAGAGGATGGCGCGGCATTGGCTGATACCTTCAATTACATCGCTGTGTCATTAGGAAAGGTTCAAAATAATTTAAATCAGCAAATTACGGCAAACACGGATCTTGTTAATAATTATGCTGATCAAATCAACGCGCTCAATCAGGAAATTAACAAGCAGGAAGCGAATGGCTTTCTAGCGAATGACTTATATGATGAGCGAGACGCATTGACAGATAAAATCGCTCAGCTGGTTAATATAAAAGTCAGCAAAGACCCAAGCGGCGGCAATCCGTCACCGCTCGCCGAAGGAAAGTATACCATTGAAATTGTTGATGCAAATGGCAACTCTTATGAGCCAAAGGCAACTTTGGTCGATGGCGCGGCACTGACGAATAATCATCTGAAAGCAGATATCGATACAACGGATACATCGAACCCAAAAGTTACGATATCCATGATGCAATCGGATGACACGACTCCGGTATCCACAGGCACACTGACTAATTTTTCCGGAAAACTACAAGGCCAAATTGATGCCTACACTAACGATTATCCGAGTGTATTAAAAAGTTTGGACAATATGGCGAATACGTTGGCAACGGAGTTTAACAACGCCTATAAGGATACAGCGGGATATAAAGCAGACACGAAAGGCGTCTTTTTTCTCGGTAGCGGAACGGACAATGATGCGGGTACGGTGACAGCATTAAACCTTCATGTAAACAGCAAGTTAAGCGGAAGTGACATTACATCGGCAAATTCAGGTATGCCAAGCGGCGACAACAGCGGAGCAACTGCGATGGCTGATGTGATCGCATCCAATAAGTTCGCAATTGATCCCGATGGTGAAGAAATGACCCTGAAAAATTATTTGCAAGGTTTGGTTGGTCAAATCGGAGTGAACGCTCAATCAGCGGATCAATTCACGAGCAGTTCGCAAACGATACTTGATGCAGCAACAAATCGACGATCATCCATCAGCGGGGTATCCATTGACGAAGAACTCACAAATTTAATCCAATTTCAACATTCGTATGCTGCAGCTGCAAAAGTCGTAACGACACTGGATACAATGTTGGATACATTAATCAATAAAATGGGGTGATATTGGATGCGGGTAACACAAAGTATGATGTCCAATAGTTTACTGAAAAATATCTCCAGTGGCTACAGCCAACTGGCCGATTATCAGAATCAATTGTCGACCGGGAAAAAAATCACGCGTGCATCCCAAGATCCGGTGGTTGCCACGATGGGTATATCTTACCGTACGGATGTCAGTCATGTAGAGCAATACCAGAAAAATGTTACGAATGCCTATAAGTGGCTGGACAGTTCCGACGACGCACTGCAACAGGTCAATGATGTACTTAACCGTATTCGTGAGTTGACAAATGAAGCGAGTACTGATACTTATACAGCAGATCAGCGTGCGGCTGCAGGTGTGGAAGTGGATCAACTGACCCAGCAGCTGGTTACTTTGGGGAATACACAGGTTGGCGGCCAGTATATTTTCAGCGGCAGTGATTCCGCAAACCCATTACTTACTCAAGCATCCGATGGAACAGTAACGATTAACAATTTGGCACAGAAAAATCCTGATTTCAATGTTGCGGTGAACGACGGTATTCAGATGACGATTAATGTGAGTCCGGACTCGGTTTTCAATGATCAGCTTTTTAAAGATTTAAATCAATTGAAAACGGATTTAACTGAAGGCACAGCGACGGGGAGCCAGATCAGTGAGTATCTTGGAAAGTTGGATACACATTTAGATGAAGTTGCCAGTGCCCAGGCGGATCTGGGGGCGAAAACCAACCGAATTGATATGGTGCAAAATCGTCTTGCTGATCAAAAGACAGTTGCAACGAAAATCATGTCCAATAATGAAGATGCAGATTATGCAGAAACCATTGTGAAATTAAATCAACAGCAAAACGTTTACAATGCATCGCTTTCCGTCGGTGCGAAAATCATCCAAACGTCTCTTGTCGACTTTTTAAATTAATAAATTCAACAGATGCAGGTAGGACGATGAGATGGCTAAAATTCTTCCGCATGTAGAAATGAGACAAGTTTTCGGCAGAATATCAATAAGTACACAAAATGCGACGCAAACAATCCGTCAACCAAAGGCAGAACAATCTATACAACAGCCAAAAGCAGACATGACGATTGACCGAGAACCGGCACATGTGCAGATTGACCAGTCAGCAGGATGGCATAATCTTGATCTGAAATCGGCAAGAGTACGTATTGCCGAGGCAGCAGATGCCGGCAAGCAAGCGGTACTTGAAGGAATTGCCCGTCATTCTCAAGAAGGAGACGAGCTTCTGCATATCGAGCGCAGTAAAGGAAGAAATCTGTTTGCGAAGCAGGCCGCCGATAATGTGAATGCGGCGGTTATTGGTACCCGTTACAGTACGGGTAACACACCTGCGTCTCAAGCGGTCACTTATGATGTGACCGCCGCAACTTTGCAGGTGAATTGGCAAACTCATTCACCATTGATTCAAGCGACCGTTAATGCGCCGGAGTATAGTGATCAGCCCGGACAGGTTAACATTTCCATGGAGCATTATCCATCACTTGATATTCAGGCGGTCGGCATTTTTATTGACGAGAAAGGATAACGAATGGTTATGATCATCCAAACAAAGTATTTTGGCGAACAGGAAATCAAAGAAACAGATATTATAGCGTTTTCGTCTGGGCTTCCCGGATTTGCACACGACCATCGGTTCATTATTCAGCCATTTGGCGAAACCTTCTCCATCCTTCAGTCGGTAGACGATGCAGAGGTCGCATTCATTGTTACCTCACCTTTTTACTATTTTGAGAATTACAGCGTTGATCTACCCGACCATTTTGTGAAACAGCTCGAGATTCGTTCGCAGGAGGATGTGGCCGTTTGGGTAATTGTCAGCGTACGTAATCCTTTTTCTGACTCCACGGTTAATTTAAATGCACCGGTGATCATTAATGTAAATAAAAAAATTGGCAAGCAGTATATACCCGAGCAATCCGATTACTCTCTTCGAATGCCACTTACCGCGCAGCTCCAGGAAAAGAGGGTGTAACCGATGCTCATTTTGACCCGAAAGCTTGGCGAGTCGATACGTATCGGTGATGATATTGAAGTGAAAATCGTAGCGGTATCCGGTGATCAAATAAAATTGGGAATCACGGCACCACGCGAAGTTGACGTGAATCGCGGCGAGATCTACGAAGCAATTCGCAAAGAAAATAATTCCGCGGCAACCAGCAAACTCCCCGCGGACATTCTGAACACAATGAAATCAATGAAGAAGAAGGATCATTAAATAGACGCGGGCAACCGTGTTTTTTATTTAATGAGGAAACCATATGTAAAGTTATAGAAAAAATCAGTATCGTAGTGATTATATTTGAAGGATCAATCGAAATTTTTACATAATGGTGTAAATGGGACGAAAGGCCTTGAATCTTTATCCCTATTGTGCCAAAATATTCATACGAAAATACGAACAAACTAATTTCAATCGAAATGGCACACCTATTGAAAGATAGGGTCGCAAAGCCACGGGTCTAAGGGGAATCCTATGACAGCCGGGTTGCCGAAGGGGAGCAGATTCCGTCATACTTCCACAATCGTTTCGGTGCGCTGTTTTGAAGTTAGGAAGAGGCGAAGTGAATCATGCGACTTTTTTATTTTCTTAAAAAAGAAAAATTTTTTCATTATTATCAACCGGTCGTCAATTTACAAACAATGGAAATTGAGGGCTATGAAGCACTCTTTCGTTCAAAGGCTTTTCTCAATCCAGAAAGAGCCTTCAGACTAGCGATTAGAAAGAAAAAGCTCTTCGAATTTGATATGCGTTCATTAAGAAAGGCACTGCTTACCTTTGTCAAGGACGGACCTGCCCGCAAAGGCAAGAAACTGTTTATTAATGTTTACCCATCAACGATTCTTCATCCGAGTTTTGCTCCATTTATTCTCCAACTGATTGATTTCTGTTCCATTCCATCTGAGCAGATTGTGCTGGAAATTGTCGAGCATGAGATGATTGCAGATTTTATCAAACTTGCAGCTGCCTTGAAGATGCTGAGAAAAATGGGAATAAAGATTGCGGTTGACGATTTTGGTAAAGGGATCGACAACATTAATCGAACGATCGAAATTGATGCTGATTATATAAAATTAGATCGCTATTTCTCAATTGGTTTAAGCAATTCAAATAAGAAACAGGCCTACGTCGAATTTCTTGTTCATTACTGTAATCGGTTCGATGTAAAGTTGATTTTTGAAGGGTTGGAGACCGAAAGCGACATTGATTGTGCGCAAGTGCTTGGCGTTTCGTATGCACAGGGTTTCGCTATTGGTAAGCCGAAGCCTATTTCTCAATCTATATGAGGTGATGTACCTATGTCAGAAAATGCAATTATAGCTCTTGGTGCCGGAATTGAAGGTATCTTCCTGCTCGCTGTTCTCTTTGCATTCATTATGTACTACAACAATATTTTGAAGAGAGATCGCCTGCTCATTACAGATCTTAGGAAAAAGATTTACAAAAAAAGCGAATTTGATCGAGATAAGGAATCCAAAGAACGCCGCCGTCACTATCGCATTAAACTGAATGGAGAAAAGTGTACAGTACGTGTCCTTGATTTTGGTGAACAAACTCTGCAAGGCTTGAATAATAAGTCAATTGACGTAGAAATGCTTGATCTTAGTGTAAGCGGAATGAAAATTAAATGCGGAATTGATTTTCCTATTAAAGAAGAGGTACATGTTTTTCTGTCCTTTGCCAAAGAAGATGGCACTATGATCCATGTTAAAGGTGAAGTGATGAGAAAGGAAACAAAGCATGGACGTCCAACAGTAAATTATGGTATTCAGTTTGTGAATCCAAGTGCCAAGGAAGAGACGGAAATTCAATCTTATATGAATCAAAAAGAACTGTCAAAAAAGCTTTTGAACTCTGCAATCAACCATTGATCATTAATACAATTGTGTGTTATTCATTGAGAAGCCTCCAAATGAATTTTAGAGGATTCTTCTTATTAGAGGACAAAATATCTGAAATATTAGTATAATTTCATTATTTGCGTCAATGAACAACTGCCATGATGTCTTTATTTAGACAACTATGGCGTGAGAGAAAGGAAAGTGATGACCATTGACCATTGATCAAATCGAAACATTCCTTGCAGTTGTCAGACATAATGGATTCCGTCATGCTTCGCGTGCCCTTTTTTTAACACAGCCTTCCGTGAGTACGCGGATTCACAATCTCGAAAAAGAGTTAAATGTGCCTCTGTTCATTCGCACCGGCCGCACAATTAGGTTGTCTGAAAGTGGAAAATTGCTTCTACCATACGCAGAAGGCATTGTTCGACTTTGTTGTGAAGCGAGAGCCGAACTTGCAAAAATGCGTACGGTGCATCATATTATAAAATAAATCTTTTGACAGATTGAGATGTTCACGTTAAAATAAGAAAAATTAATTGATGCACAAATACAATGTGCCGTGGCCGATTTGACGGGGAAAGCGTCCGTTTATTTTTCAAATAATTGTAAAGTGTAACAAAAAAGCGACTTTTTTAATAAAATGGACAAAACACATTTTTTCGGAATGAATGGCCGACGAACCATCGTCACGTTCAAAATCCTTTGTTGCATGTGCATGCACCGGGATGACGAATAGAAACAAGTGGGCTGATATAAAAAGGAGGATGCAACACGTGATGAATCATCTGAATGACGCCAAAGTCGATGACTATCTGGATCTGTATCTCTTCGCTGCGAAAATCAAGGATCATGAATGGCAGAAGGAAATCAAAAATAGTTTGGCAGCTTTTGTAAAGGCAACAGCCGACCGTGATCAGCAGAGAGCAAGTGACCTGCGTGTCCAGCTCGGTTATGTCAATCGTAGAATTCTCGGTCTGTATCAACAATTACGCAAGCGTAATGTCGAGCTTACTGAAGGAATAACAAATGAGCTGTACGCGCTAAAGCAGCGCAGATTGGAATTGGAAGCGGAGCTTAGCCAAATTAGAGAGCAGAAGCGCCGCATCAGCTAAATGAGCAACCGATTGAAAAGGCCGCCCCATAATGGAGCGGCCTTTTTTTAATTCTTCACCTTATCGGTCACTAAGTCGGATTGCAATGCTCAGTTCCAATGGTTCGTCAGGTGTTACCATGAGCAAATCGTCTTTCTTTTCATTTAATGTGTTGGTAAGCGCGGTCCATGGTTCGACACACACGAATGGCTGATTGCCTTCAACCCATAAAACGGTGTAGCGATAGCGTGGATCCTGGCTGATCACGATTTTTTTCGTCGCGTTGAAATCAAAGACCAGTTGCGGGTCACCACTGTTCAGCAGTACGACAGACTCTTTTAGTCCCTTCATATTGATCTCACCGTTGAATGGCTTGGTTTCATGATCATTGTAATCCAAATAGCTGACTGCCTTGCTTTTTAGATGAAGCTGTTGATCTGTCATTTTAAAATATGGATGATAGCCTGGGTAGACGGGCATGGATTCACTTGAAAGGTTGTTGATGGTTTGACTGATCGTCAATTCACCGTCCGACAGTGTGTATGTGAGCATGGCTTCGAAGTCAAATGGATAGGATTCGCGCGTGTCTTCTGAACTGTGGAATGTGATTTTCAGCGCTGAGTGGTTGGAATCAGCGGATTGATCTGCGACTTTCCAAGCTCTGGTGCGTGCCAGTCCGTGGTTGTCCATGGAATAAGCAACGCCTTCCCATTCATAGGATTTATTGGTTAATTGACCGGCGATCGGGAAGAGGACCGGAATGCCGCCGCGCACATTTTTGCTCGTGTCAAAAAGCGTGGCTTCGTTCATGAACAGGACGTCTTCGCCATTCGTATGGAAAGCGGTCACCATACCGCCGCGTTCCGGACAGATATCTACGTAAGAAATCCCGTCTGTTAGTCGAAAGAAATGCAAGCCTTGTTGATCAAATTCTTTAACCTGATACATGTCAATCCCTCGATTTATTGTTTTATGAACGACTGGAAAACTCTGCCGCCCTACATCACTACTCTATCAAAATTTTAATGCGCTTACATCAATTTTGTGAAAAAAATAACAAAAAATTAAAAAGCCGCTGGGCCAACAAACTCAGCAGCTTTGTTCCTATAATTTTTTTATTCTTTAGCCAATTCCTGCAAGAGAAGGCAGTATGCTTTTTGAATACGAGTGAAACTGCTTAAACGGTAAAATTCATTCGGTGCATGCGGACGTTCATCATCCTGCGAACCGCCAAGCGACAACGTTTCTGCTCCGAGTACTTCTTTGAACAGGCTGGTCACCGGAACCGATCCGCCTGCCCATTGGCGCTTGACCGGGTGACCCGTCATTTCTTCCAATACGTGTTCGAGTTTTTTTAGTGCAGGATCATTGCCAGGAACGCGGTATGGAGGCGTACCGTGCTCGTCTTCAACCGTAACTTCTACTGAACGGAAGGTGTGCGCTTTGATATGCTGCTCAAACAACGCTTGAATTTTTTTCGGATCCTGATCCGGCACGAGCCGCGCGGTGATCTTGGCGTGTGCTTCACATGGAATGACTGTCTTGCCGCCGGCACCCTGGTAACCGCCCCATATACCGTTGACTTCCAATGTAGGGCGAGCAACTCCGCGTTCCATTGGCGTGAATTCCGGTTCACCATAGAATTCTTTGAAGCCGACACTTTCTCGCATTGCATCCGGAAAAGCATTGAAATTGGCGATCTGCTTCTTTTCATCATCCGTAAGCGGACGCACCTGATCATAAAATCCATCGATCAAAATGCGTCCATCCTCATCACGCATCGAATCAAGAATCCGAACCAATTCATGGATCGCATTGGGTGCAATACCGCCGCCGAATCCCGAATGCATGTCCATGGCAGCCGTCTTCACGTTGATTTGTGCCGAAAATACGCCGCGTACGCCTGTTCCGACGGTTGGTTGTTCCTCTGTTCCGACACCGCTGTCGGCACTGACCACAAGATCACAGGCGAGCAAATCCTTATGTGTATCAAGGAAACCACTGAACGAACGACTGCCGATTTCTTCCTCGCCTTCAAATAAAAATTTAATGTTAACCGGAAGCACGCCGTCTGTTTGCAGCAGAGCTTCGCAAGCGACAATCGGCAAGAGCAGATTTCCCTTCATATCAGTAGCAGCACGGGCAAATACCTTGCCATCATCAATAATTGGTTCAAACGGATCGGAATCCCATAATTCCAGCGGCTCCGCCGGCTGAACATCGAAATGTCCGTAAACCAGTACCGTCGGCTTTCCGTCAGCATGCAGCCAGTCACCATAAACTACTGGGTGTCCGCCGGTTTCCAATGTCTGTACATGCTCAATGCCCGCTTTTTTCAAACGCCTGCCGACCCATTCGGCTGCTGCGCGCACATCTTTCGCATAGGCAGGCTCCGCCGAAATACTCGGAATACGAAGCAACTCAAAAAATTCTTCAAGAAAACGGTCTTGATTTTCATCCAAATACACATTCCATTTGCTAGACATGATGATCCAACTCCTGCTGTCAAAATTGAGCGATTCTTGCTCGTATTATTATCGTGAGAACTGTTTAAAAGAAAATCTATTATTAGTTTAGTTTATTCTGACAACAGTGTAAATCCCAGAGATATAGGAGTGTGAAAAAACAGGTGACCAAAGTCACCTGTACTGAGGCATTATTTTCGATGATCCTGTGAATGCTCTGCACTGCCGATTTGTTTCAGCTCAATTAAATCCTGCTCGAACAGATCAGGATTGTCGGTCAAACCTGCCGCAAGTTCCTTCTGCAAACGACGCGCCATCGGTTTCATTGTGGCATAGGTGATTCCGCCGGCTAGTGCGCCTCCTAAGACCGGAACGATTTTCGATACACCGCGAGCGAATGTTCCTTTTGTTATCTTCGCACCGAAGAAGGTAGCAACTTTGCGAATCAGCGGATAATAAATTGTTTGTTCCAGTGCTTTCTGTGGGATGCGTTCGAGTGCGCGAGCAGAAAGCTTGGACGACAGCACACGCAGCAATGCACCCGTACCGCTGACTCCGAGCATCGCACCAAGATAGAGAATCAATGTTTCACGTCCTTTTTTTGTCGCGATCTCTTGATTGCTCCATAATTCTTCTCGTCCGTAGAGATAGCCGAGCTCCTGTGCGAGGCGCAATGCCACCGCATAGAACTGCGTCGTATCGGCGGGAATCGTTGCCGCGATAGCCAAACCGCCTGGAATGCCCGCGGCAAACGACATCGCTGAGCTTCGCAACGTCGCATTTTGAATCAGCTGTGCTGCTCGTTTCTCAAGTTCAGCTTGTCCAAAATAGCTTGCAGGTCCGATCTCAATCAGCCGTTCCGTATCCTCTTTTGGGAACGACCGTCTGAAGAATTCTTCACGATTAATCTTCAATCCCGGCATCTTCAAAATTACGTCTAGAATGGTATGCGTAAGCTTCGTTGTCTGCATCGTTTGCTCCTTGTGTATGGCCTGCGTTCAATGAGTATCTTCCTATACTACTGTTTCCCATAGGAGCAGGTTTCATTTGCAAGGTTTGGCTTTAACGGACAGCCTGCGTTAGGATACAGCCTTGCTGTGCATCTGATGTCGTGCGTTTAGGAGCCGGATGCCTGTAATCACGGCACAGAACGCGCATATTCCGGCAGATGCCAGAAAAACGATGTGCATGCCATGTAAAAAGATGGCCGGATGACCTGGGATCATTCCGGTTACTTGATAACCGGCAGCTTGCGACATGCTGGCAAACAGAAGCGTTGTCGCAAAAGTGATTCCACTGATCATGCCCAAATTTCGGATTAGTGCGTTGACACTCCCCGCGCTTCCAAGCTGATTTTTCGGGACCGTCGACATGACAAGGGAATTATTCGGCGACATAAAGAATCCGCTGCCGGCACCGAGCAGAGCAATCAACACACCCGCATAGATGATTGAGCTTTCCCCATTCAGAAAACCGAGACCAATTTGTGCCGCTACGAGGACAAGCAATCCGATAAACGTTAGGATTTCCGAACCGATTTTGTCAGACAGTGCGCCGCTGAACGGGGCAATGACAGCCATCATGATGGGAAACAGCATCAGCAGCAGTCCGGAATGGCCTGCTGACAGATGCAAAATATCCTGGGTATAGAATGGCGCAATAATGTTGAAGCAAAAGTTGGAGAGAAAGACCAAATAGCCACAGAAAATGCTGACTGAAAACATAAGATTTTTGAACAACCGCAGCTGAAGCATCGGCTGATCGATATGCCACTCCATAATGATAAACACGATCAGAAGCACAGCAGAGAGAAAAAGTGATCCCAGAATACGTCCGTCGTTGAATCCTAAATGCTGTCCAAGCAGCAGTCCGCTGAACAAGGCTATGATGAATAAGCCGAAAACTGATGTACCCGCCCAATCCAAGCGGCCTCTTGATGCAAACAAATCTTTAGGCAGAACGCGCCAGCCAAGAATCATTACCACCAGACCAATCGATACGTTAATCCAGAAAATATAATTCCAGCTCAACGTGGAGACAACCAACCCGCCGATCCCCGGACCAGTGATCGAGCCCAAGGACACGAACGTGCCGATTAAACCAAGCGCCCGCCCGCGTTCGGATCTCGGGAAAATATCCGTTGCGATGCCAAAATTATTAGCCATCGTCATCGAAGCGCCTATGGCCTGAACCACGCGGCCGACAAGTAGAAAATTCAGGTTTAGACCGAATCCGCACAGCAGCGACCCAAGAACAAAAAGAGCGGTGCCGATCTTAAAAATGCGAAGTTTGCCCAGCATGTCGCCAAGCCGCCCGAAAAGCAGGATAAAAACACAGATCGTCATTAAATAAATCGTGACAATCCACTGACTGCTGGCGATCGGCAAATGCAAATCACGTGAAATCTGCGGCAGTGCCACATTGACAATACTCGCATCAAGCGTCGACATAAATGTGAACATATTAATACTGATCAGGATCATCCAACGTCTCTTCTGGACGGTTGGGTCATCCTGATAAGTTAAGGGTTTTGAGGTATTCATAAATCTGCAGCCTCCAGTTACTCGTGCTCTGTACAAAGAATAGCATAATTATTGAAACGGGGTGGAAGCAAAAGATCCGATTCCGCATATGTCAGAAATTAACCTTTTACCATGGATTTTTTTCTAGACATTTTGTTTGGAATTCGGTTATACTTTTACTGTGAAAGATCATACGTTCGCCTTTAACTCCCTGCTTTCCCAATTCCTCACAACAATAAATCATACCTCGTAAGGAGGCCTCTCATGCCTACTGACCACGATCGGCGTTTCAAAGTGCTGCTTCACGAGTTTTTTGATGAGTTTCTCGAAGCCTTTTTCCCAAAAATTTATCACATGCTTGATCTGTCTGGAAAAACGTTCCTTTCAGAGGAACTGTTTCCGGATCTAATCGAAGGCGACAAGAAGAGGGCGGACATCATTGCGGAAACGAAGCTGAAATCTAAAAAAGCTGTAATTCTGATTGTCCATCTTGAGGCACAAAACTATTATCAAGATGATTTTTCCGAACGGATGTATCTTTACTACATCATGATCTATCTGAAATTTCGAAAACCTGTTTTACCCATTGCCATTTTCAGTTATGATGGTGTAAGAGATGAACCGGATAAATTTGTGGTAGAAATACCTCATTTTATGATGATCAGCGAATTCCATTTTTTGAAGCTTGAGCTTGCCCAAATGAATTGGCAAAAATTTATGCGCAGCAATAATCCGGCCGCCGCCGCGCTCATGAGCAGGATGAACTACTCAAAAAAGGAACGTGTGCAGGTTCGACTCGCCTTTATCAGGCAGATGATCAGCATGCATCTTGGAGAAGCGCGTGAAAGCATGATCAATGGATTTTTCGAAACCTATCTTCAATTAAGCAAGAAAGAGGTGGATCAATTGATGGACCAAGCGAACAAACTCCCGGAGGAAATCCGTGAAGAAGTGCTCAAATGGCCGAATTCGACTTATGATCGTGGAGTGGAGGACGGCATGGAAAGAGGAATTAAAAGAGGAATTAAAAAAGGAATTGAAAAAGGTGAATTAAACGCCAAAAAACAGGTTGCCCTAAAGCTGCTGCAAAATGGAATAAGTCATGGGAAAATCAGTGAGTGGACAGGATTAAGTGCCAAAGAGATCACTGAACTGGAAGCAATCAATGAATGAAGAAATTCGTGAAGATGCGATTACAGCTTTGGACACTATTGGCAAATAACAATCGAGGCATAACCAATGCATGAATCGTCTGTTCTGTGGAATGTTTGGAAAGGGGAGCCCGGCTTTTAAAATGCGGTTTATATCCAGTAAGGAATTTACGTGATTTAAATAGCTATGTCATCGCGTTTCTATTCCGGGAAAACGAACCGATGAAAGGATCGGCCTATCGATCAAACCAGAAAACTACCAACAATTTGTGCAA
>Ga0334901_1000839_pt1 | contig 37640 bp, 37 predicted proteins | sample GraSluR3_MG_3_FD_207216 | JGI IMG/M metagenome (GOLD analysis project Ga0334901, IMG submission 207216) | Sludge microbial communities from methane-producing bioreactor in Wageningen University, Netherlands - Granular Sludge_15_08-R3 | ecosystem: Engineered > Bioreactor > Anaerobic >...
GGCCTTTTTAAGGACCGCACGGATCGCATTGCGTTCAAAAGTCAGTTTCGTACCGCCGCAGCGAAGCACCGCTGCCTGATCGTCGATCGAATCGATCGTTCCTTGAAGTCCGCCGACCGTAATCACCTTGTCGCCCTTGGACAGAGCAGATTGCATTGCTCTTGTTTCTTTAGATCTCTTTTGTTGCGGGCGAATGAGCAAAAAATAAAAAATCGCTACAAACACCAACAATGGTAACAACTGCATAAGATTCAATGAACTTCTTCCCTTCTATACTCAAAAGTTTTTAGCACCCGGTTTATTAAAACCATACGATTCAAAGAATTCCTCTCTGAATTCAAGCAGCCGGTCTTCTTTGATCGCAGATCGGACACGCTTCATTAATTTTATCAGAAAATAAAGGTTATGGTAAGTAGTTAAGCGAAATCCGAATGTTTCATTTGCTTTTACCAGATGACGGATGTACGCGCGCGAATAATTTCGGCATACCTTGCAGTCGCATGATTCATCGATCGGACCAAAGTCATGGGCAAATTTCGCATTGCGAATAACAAGCCGCCCATGCTCGGTCATGCATGTACCATTGCGCGCAATCCGAGTCGGAAGCACGCAATCGAACATGTCGATGCCACGAATGGCACCGTCAATCAGTGAATCGGGCGAACCGACACCCATTAGATAGCGTGGCTTATCAGCAGGGAGCAGCGGAGTCGTATAGGTAAGCATTTCATTCATTTTATCCTTCGGTTCGCCAACCGACAGCCCGCCGATTGCGTAGCCTGGAAAATCAAGCGAAGTCAGTGCACGCGCCGACAGTTCGCGGAGCTCTTTATAGCCGCCGCCTTGCACGATGCCGAACAGCGCTTGACGATCGGGATTGACGTTAGCTGCCAGACAACGCTCCGCCCAACGGCTCGTACGTTCTACGGATGTCCTCATGTACTCATAGGTTGAATCAAACGGAGGACACTCGTCAAACGCCATGATAATATCCGAACCAAGCGCATTTTGGATCGCTATCGACTTTTCGGGAGACAGAAAAAGTTTCTCACCATTCAGGTGGTTGCGAAAATGCACACCTTCCTCAGAGATATCACGAAGCTTGCTTAGACTGAATACCTGGTAACCACCGGAATCAGTCAATATTCCCTGATCCCAATTCATAAAATGATGGAGGCCGCCGGCTTCCTGTACTATATCTTCACCCGGGCGAAGCCAGAGATGATAGGTATTACTCAGGATGACACCTGCACCCATCTCCTTTAGTTCTTCCGGGCTCATCGTCTTGACCGTTGCTTGTGTTCCGACCGGCATGAACATTGGCGTATCAAACGTTCCGTGTGGCGTATGGAGCTTCCCAAGTCGCGCTCCCGTTTTCTTATCTGTCTTAATTAATTCATAGGTAACTGCAGCTTGATTCATTAATGGTTAATTCCTTCCTCAATAAACATAGCATCGCCAAAGCTGAAGAAACGATACCGTTCCTTTACCGCTTCGCGATAGGCTTTCATAATGAACTCACGGCCTGTGAATGCGCTGACCAGCATGATGAGTGTCGACTTAGGTAAATGGAAATTGGTGATCATTCCGTCAATAGCGCGATATTTAAATCCTGGATAAATAAAAATATCAGTCCAGCCGGATGCTTCTTCAAACTTGCCGTCAAATTTCGCTGTTATTGTCTCTAATGTACGGATAACCGTTGTGCCGCACGCAATAATCCGTTTGCCTTCGGCGCGTGTTTTCGTCAGCCGTTCAGCGGCCTGGGCAGACATCTGATAGAATTCCGAATGCATGGTGTGTTCCTCAATCTTGTCCACCTTAACCGGGCGAAATGTGCCTAGTCCGACATGTAAGGTAATAAAAACGATGTGTATCCCTTTTTTTTCAATTTCTGCAAGCAATTCCTTCGTGAAATGCAGTCCCGCAGTCGGTGCTGCCGCAGATCCGCGATGCTTTGCATAGACAGTTTGATACAGATCAGGATCATCGAGCTGCTCTTTTATGTAAGGCGGCAGCGGCATTTTGCCAAGTGCGTCCAAGACTTCATAAAAAATTCCCTGGTAGTGAAAGGTCACAAGTCGGCGTCCCTCATCCAGCTCTTCAGTACACTCTCCGACCAGCATCCCGTCGCCGAATGAAATGCGTGCCCCTTGATGCACGCGCTTTGCCGGCTTGGCTAAGCATTCCCATGTATCTCCTTCTTTTTGTTTCAGAAGCAGCAATTCAATTTTTGCGCCGGTCTCTTCTTTATGGCCGATCAACCGTGCCGGGAGCACCTTCGTATCATTCAGAACAAGGCAGTCGCCCGGATTTAGATAATCGATAATTTCGCTAAACGTATGGTGTGCAATTCGATCCTTGTTCGGATTCAGCACCATGAGCCGCGATGCCGCGCGATCCTTCAGTGGGGTCTGCGCAATCAATTCTTCAGGTAATTCATAATCAAAATCAGATAATTCCATTTCAGCACTCTCTTTCTTTTTATAGGAACTTCAACTCATTGCAAGGGATCCTGGATGTTACTCACATCCTGTGAGTAACATCCAGGCCACCGCATCCTGCGGAAGTACGTCCTGTGAGCAACGTTGAAATCATCACATCCTGTGAAAGAAGTGATTTATTACATACATTATTAGTGATAAAACTAAGCTTATTATAATACAAGTCACAATAGGGAAGAAAAAAGTGGTATTTCCCTTTTTAAACATTATATCTCCAGGAAGCCGTCCTATCAGAGGCCAGCACAGGCCGACTAAAAACAGAACGGCACCGGCAATCATGAGTGTTCTGCTTATACCGCTCATGACTTCCGATCTCCTCGTTCAAGATTAAAGTGGCTGTATACCTGATCGGTAACCATCCGTCCGCGCGGCGTGCGCTGAATATAACCGATTTGAAGCAAATACGGCTCATGCACGTCTTCAATTGTATGCCGTTCTTCGCCAATAGCAGCTGCTAGGGTATCTAATCCTACCGGACCACCGTGAAACTGGTCAATGATTCCCATCAGCAGCTGATGATCGACACGATCTAACCCCGCTTCGTCAACATGGAGACGGCTCAGCCCGTTCCTCGCCGTTGCGCGGTCAATAAGGCCATTGCTCTCTACCTGGGCAAAGTCGCGAATGCGCTTGAGCAGGCGGTTCGCGATTCGAGGCGTTCCCCGTGAGCGTCGTGCGATTTCAAAGCAGGCATCCTCTTCAATTTCTGTTTGCAGTACGGATGCCGTTCTTTTTATAATCATTGACAACTCTTCCGGGCTGTAAAACTGAAGACGGCTGATCACGCCGAAACGGTCACGAAGCGGAGGAGACAAATAACCGGCCCTCGTGGTTGCACCGACGAGCGTAAACGGCGGCAGATTGATCCGTACCGAATGTGCGGTTTCGTCCTTTCCGATCACAATATCCATGCAGAAATCTTCCATTGCCGGATAAAGAATTTCTTCAACATGGCGAGGAAGGCGGTGAATCTCGTCAATAAAAAGCACATCGCCAGGTTCAAGTGATGAGAGCACAGCAGCAAGATCGCCCGGCCGCTCAAGTGCCGGTCCGGATGTTGTTCGAATATTTGCGCCCATTTCCGATGCGATAATCATCGATAAAGTTGTTTTGCCTAGTCCGGGTGGGCCGTAAAGAAGCACATGATCGAGCGGTTCATGACGTGCCTTTGCTGCACAAATAAAAATTTTCAGGTTCTGCTTTATTTCTTCTTGACCAATGTAGTGGTCTAAATCAGAAGGGCGAATGGATTGGTCCAGCCCTTGATCCTCAAGTGTCGAGTCACTAGACAGCAAATGATCCTCTTCCAAATCGGGCGCCCTCCTTTTACACTTTGGATAATCGCTTCAAAGCTTCTTTCACATAGTTCTCCGCACTTAAGTCAAGTTTGCTTAACTGCGGCACAACTTTACGGATTTCTCTTTCTGAATAACCAAGCATCGACAGAACATCCGTCGCTTCCGCCAGCGCGTTTTCCAGCCTGCTGTCTGCATTTTCCTCTAATTGCATGTCCGCAGGCCGTACAGCAAATTCTTGCAGCTTGCCCTTCAAATCAAGAACTATTTGTCCCGCTGTTTTTTTGCCGATTCCCGGAAAACGGGTGAGAAACTTATCGTCCTCCGCCTCAATTGCTTGAATAACCTCATCAGGATCCCCCGAAGCAAGAATGGCAAGCGCATTTTTCGGTCCAATCCCGGAAACAGAGAGCAACCGGACAAACAATTCCCGTTCCTCTCTCGTCTGAAATCCATATAAAACGTTCGCTTCCTCGCGCACATACTGGTAAAGATAAATCTTCGTTTCTTTATTCAGCTGCGGTTGATAGCTGAACGGATTCGGACATATGATCTTGTAGCCGAATCCGCCCTGCTCAATGACAATACCGCTGCCGGACAGATAGGTCAAAATTCCTTTAATATAATCAAACACTAAGCTTGCTCCTCGTCCATCGTTTCTAAGCTAAGATCTTTGTCTATCATATCACATGGCAAGCATTTGTCCCAAGAAAAGCTAATAGGTACCATCATGCTGCTCATAGGCGTTTCACATGCAAGTAAGGGACTGAGCACAGTAAAAAATGAGGAGACATTCATGTCGAATGTCCCCTCATTCACACTCATCTGAAATCATGCTTCTTCAAGATTGCTGTAAATATCCTGTACATCGTCGTTGTCTTCCAAAGCCTCGATCAATGCTTCCATTTTTTCGAGGTCTGTTCCGCTCAACGGAGTTTTAGTCGTCGGGATCATAGCGACCTCAGCACGATCAATTTCATAGCCTTTTTCTTCGTCCAACGTTTTTCGGACATCCTCAAAAACGTCAGGTGTCGTCACGATAATAAACCGATCTTCCTCAGTTCTCATATCATCTGCCCCTGCGTCGATGGCATCCATCATAACCGTGTCCTCATCTAGGCCGTCTTTTTTTTCAATTTCAATGATGCCCTGCTTTTCGAACAGGAAGCCGACACTTCCCGATTCACCTAAATTGCCGCCGCTCTTTGTAAATGCGTGACGGATATCAGAAGCTGATCGGTTACGATTGTCGGTCAGAACATCAACCATGACTGCAACACCGCCTGGACCGTATCCTTCATAAGTAATTTCTTCATAGGTCACGCCGTCCAAATTTCCGGTCGCTTTCTTGATTGCCCGGGAAATATTGTCATTTGGCATATTGGCAGCTTTTGCTTTTTCGATCGCATGCCTTAATCCGGCATTCATACTTGGATCACCGCCACCGTGACGCGCTTCAAGGAAAATATCCTTGGATAGCTTCATAAACATTTTACCACGTACGGCATCCAACGCATTTTTCTTATGCTGTATGTTATTCCATTTTGAATGTCCAGACATAATTCTTCTCCTCCCCAAAAAATGCGGTAAACAAAAGATTAATGCGTCCGTCTGATAAACATAAGGTCAAAAAAAGAACTAGCCAAAGCCGTTCTCTACTTACTAATGTTTTTCTGACCCTAAGTTCTTCACACGCTGCTTTAATGTACTCCGCAAATTTCATTCCGTTCCCATTATACCCATTTTTTATCCCGAAAAAAAGAGCAAAGGCTTAATGCCCTTGCTCTTTCTCTCAGAATAATTCTTTTTATTTGCTGTTGTTTTCAAACGGACGTTTAACAGCATTGGTTAAATCGTCGATAATACCAACAATATCTGAGCGAACTTCTCGAGTCGCCTTGCCAGCATTAAACGTGGTTTCTGTTGCCGTAATTCGTTTCACATAACGGCTGTCGGTTGATACCAGCACTTCACGACCGCCTGCAAGCGGAAGAACTGCAAGCCTGATTTTCTTTCTTAAATTTGCACGATCATTTTGTCCTTTATCTGGAACAGCGCCAATGGCAACGCTATTCCCCGAAACCAGTACATGAGCCTCATCCACTCCATCAACAGAAGCTGCTCGATCTGCAATACGGTTTGCTAATTTCTTCTGATCTCCATAACTCAATTGGTTTACCTGATTATTGGTGTCACCGCTCAGATTGCTGTAATCAGGTGAAGTCGGCGGAACCGCATTTGAGTTTGGATTATTGTAGCCGGTGCGGTAATTTACATCACGCGGCGCATTGGGACGGTTATACGCAGCGTTGTCCGCCTGACAACCTGCCAACAAGGCGCTTAACGTTAATACTGTCCCTAATTTTGCTATTGCTTTTTTCACTTTTACTCCCCCTTTCGCACTTATCATGTGTGAAGAAGGAGCATTTTACGCTTAAGAATTTTTACCGTTAAATTAGCAAAAAATAGAAGACGTATGCAGGGACTGCATCCATGCTGAAGATCAGCATTTACCCATAAAACTTTTTATTTTTTAGGCGTTCCGGATTGTCCTCCTTGGTAAATCGGCGCGGATGCATTGGGCATTGCCCAATACGGCATCGGCTGAGGACGCGGCGGTTGATTTCCGCCGTAATACCCGGCAACTGGTGCATTCCCATATGGAGAATAGGGTGCGGGGCCACCGCAATTACATGGTTTACCTGTTTGTGATTTATTTGGCACAAACGGATATGGATAGCCTCCCATTGGATCCGTCTGCACTGGAGCCATTTTGCCGCTGCCGGCAGGTGCGGTTTGCGGTTGCTGTGGTTTAGCCGCAGTACCCGCTACTTGTGGATTCGTCCACGGCATCGTTTTCTTACTGCCTGCTGTTTGACCGCCTACATAAGCTTTATCAAGCTGCACTTTTCCATGACCAATCGGAAATTGCGGTTGCTGACCGGCCCAAGGCTGCAGTTGCGGATAATATGGACTCTTTGCCCCCATCTGATCGTTTGGATGATAAACCGGCTTCTGAGAAGCAGCACCGCCTACTGCATTTGGATAATAAGGATTGGCACCGCTTCCCTGAACGGATGGACTAGTCATTCCTTGATTCGATCCTTGGGTTGACGGACTTATTGCGCTCCCGGCATTCGGTCCCTGCATCCATGGGCTTACCATACTTCCTTGATTCGATCCTTGGGTTGCTGGACTTATTGCGCTCCCGGCATTCGGTCCCTGCATCCATGGGCTTACCATACTTCCTTGGTTTGAACCTTGCGCTTCCGGACTGACTACACTGCCAGCATTCGGACCTTGTGTCCACGGACTTACCATACTTCCTTGATTCGAACCTTGAGTTGACGGACTGATGGTGCTACCGGCATTCGGGCCCTGTGTCCACGGGCTCGTCACATTTCCTTGATTTGACCCTTGTGTCCATGGACTTACCATACTTCCCTGATTTGGTCCCTGCGTCCATGGACTTGTCACATTCCCTTGGTTTCCCATTGGAAAGTAAGGCATTGTTCCTTGGCTTGCCGGGCTCATTGCGGTTCCCGCATTTCCTTGCGAAGCAGGGCTGACTGCTGTTGGGGCTTGTGGTGTTGAAAAGTTTGGATACGATCCAGAACCTGTCGGTGCCCAGCTCGTCGACTCGGGATTTTTTGGATACATTACTTTTGCGTAATCAGAAGTTGATTGTCCTGCTGTTTGTGTACCGGCCGATGCATTTGGTTTTTGTTCAGCGGCTTCGATCTTTACCTTCGGTTGAGCAGGTACAGGTGCTGTCTGTTGTACCGGTGCTTGCTGTACGGGTGCTTGCTGTACGGGCGCTTGCTGTACAGGTGCCGGTTGGGCCGGAGCCTGATGGACAGGTGCCTGCGGTGCTTGGTGATGGACAATTTCAGAACGCTGATTTGTTGAAAGGGCCCTCTTCAATGGCTGCTTGCCGATCGCTACCTTCACCTTCATTCCCTGGGTTAATGAATTTTCGTCTAAATTTGTATTCATCTTCCTGAATTCGTCAATAGTCATTCCGTGTTTACTTGCGATATTTTCCATAGTATCGCCATTTTGGACAACATATAGTTTCACGGTTCTCCATCCCTCCTGTGAAAGTCATTTTATATATATGGCTGCATTGGGCTTTTTGCCACTCTTTGCACAGGAAACTTGCTTTGCTGCTGTCCCAATTTTTTTCGAGCGAAATGGCTAATAATGCACAGGCACCTATTTTTGTTTTATACTTAAAACATCAAAATTTGCGAACCAAGCTGCTGCTCGGAAGATTTAAATGGCCGACGCAAAATAAACAATGGAGTGTTAACGATGAAGCAGAAGAAAGAGAAACGAAGATCCGCTGTTGAACGCAGAACGTCAATTATGGAACGGCTTAAGAAGGCTGCGGATCCAATCAAAGGTAACGATCTTGCTGATGAAATGCAGGTGAGCAGGCAGGTTATTGTTCAGGATATCTCACTGCTCAAAGCTGAAGGTAAGCAGATCATTGCCACATCCCAAGGCTATCTTCTGCTACAAAAGGCTCAGTCTAACACAATAAAAAGAATCGTCGCGTGTAATCACACGATCAGCGAAACCGAAGATGAACTTACACGCATTGTCACATGCGGTGTGACCGTGCTTAATGTAACAGTGGAGCATCCATTGTACGGAGAGATTACGCGCTCTTTAATGATTCGGAATCGCTCCGATGTCACTAAATTTGTTGAAAATCTTGAAAAAACAGGTGCTTCTCTGCTTTCTTCATTGACCGACGGTGTTCATTTGCATGAGCTTGAAGCGGATACTTCAGAAAAGATTGAGCATGCTGTTCATGCATTAAAACAGGCAGGTTATCTGCTGTAACCTGCCTGTTTAATCCGTGTATTCAAATTCAAAATCCATGATCCGTACAGTATCGCCTTCGGTCACACCTTTTGCGCGCAATGCGTCATCAACACCCATGCCTCGCAGTTGGCGTGCAAACCGCCGAATCGCTTCATCATGCTGAAAATTAGTCATTTTGAATAAAAGTTCCACTTTCGGCCCGGACACATTAAAGATTCCATCTTCATCTTCAGTGATCGTAAATGGAATTTCCTCTTTTTCAAATGTGTACAACGCCTTGCCGTCCTCTTGTTCTGGTTGTTCCATCGGAAATTCAGGTGTCGTCAGTATTAGTTCATAGGCTTCCCCGACTAACTCTTTCAGTCCGGCTTGCGTCAATGAGGAAATTGGGAATATCTTTATACTTGGATCAATTTTTTTCTTAAATGCCTCTAGATTCTTCTCGGCGTCCGGCATATCCATTTTGGAAGCTGCAATGATTTGCGGACGCTCAAGAAGACGCAGTTGATAGCTTTTTAGCTCTTCATTAATCTTGGTATAATCATCAAAGGGATCTCTTCCCTCACTCCCGGACATATCTACGACGTGAATAATGACACGTGTCCGTTCAATATGGCGCAAAAATTGATAACCAAGTCCCGCTCCGCTGCTTGCGCCTTCGATCAATCCGGGAAGATCGGCAAGCACAAAGCTTCGGCCTTCGTCCACAGCCACTACTCCAAGGTTCGGAGCCAGTGTCGTAAAGTGGTACTCGGCAATTTTAGGCTTAGCCGACGTCACAACAGATAGGAGTGTTGACTTTCCTACACTCGGAAATCCGACGAGGCCGGCATCGGCAAGCAGCTTCAACTCAAGTTGAACCTCAAGTTCTTGACCCGGTTCTCCATTTTCGGAAATATAGGGAGCCGGGTTTGCAGGTGTTGAGAAGCGGGTATTTCCGCGTCCGCCGCGTCCGCCGGCAGCAATCACTGCTCTTTGATTGTTCTCCGTTAGATCAGCAATCACTTGTCCGGTCGCATTATCCTTAACCACCGTTCCCGGCGGAACCTGAACAACGAGCGGTTTCGCGCTTTTCCCATGCTGATTCTTGGTTTTGCCATTTTCGCCTTTTTGGCCCTTAAAATGCCGTTTGTAGCGAAAATCCATCAATGTCCGAAGACCTTCGTTCACTTCAAAAATGACATCTGAACCTTTACCGCCGTCCCCTCCAGCCGGGCCGCCGTCAGGCACATATTTTTCACGTCTGAAGGCAACCATGCCGTTACCGCCATCGCCGCCTTTGACAAATACTTTCACTTGATCAACAAACAAATAGACCACCTCATCTTGTATCACATTCATTATTTATCTTATAGTGTTCAACCCATTGAAAAGAACGATTCACATTCTGCTTGTTTAATTGTTCCTTCGCAGTCCTTTGGTTAACCATTTCACCTTTAAAATAGAGATGAATCCGCAACACAGGCTCAGTTTCAATAACGACGCGAACCGTATTATCTACAATCGGAGCAGAATAGCGTTCGATAATCGTGAAATATTCACGGAAAGTCTCCATCAGTTCTGTATCATAAACTGACAGATCCCTCTCAGGTCCGTCCACCTCGAAAATCAGACTGAACGCATGAGACGACCATCTGAACTGCATCAAAAAAGCAGCACACTCCGGAATATGCAGATGAGCAAGCCGCGATTGATTGTTCAGCTTTTCTGTCACTCGGTCAATAATCTGCTCGACTTTTTGCGTTTTATTTAAGAAAAGATATCCTTTGATCAACTGAAGGTCGTTCAAATACTCATGTCGCGCCGAATTCAGTAATTCGATACTTTTTTCCGTATTGAACATCATTGCCATCCTTTCCCAATCATCTACATCTCAAGTATAACAGATACACATGATCGGATTGTGAACAATGACTTACAGTACTACACCTTTATTATCTTTAATTTGGTCTTTGGCTGCCGGAATCCGTTCTTCATAATTTTCGATATTAGAAAACTTGGCTTCGCCAAGCCTCTGCCGAAGGTGAAGCCTTAGTTGCACTTATACTATTTTCCTTAAAATTATAAACTCTCTTATAGTATAAAAAGAAGCGGCAGATGCTATTTTTTGCTTGCGCAAAAAATCATCTGCCGCCTCAGTTCGTTCATCGCAATGAAAGAATCATTAAGCTTCTTTAACTGCATCTACCGGATAGACACTTACTCTTTTGCGGTTGTGACCGAACTTTTCAAACTTAACAACACCATCAGCTTTTGCGAACAGCGTATCATCGCCGCCGCGGCCAACGTTCGTTCCAGGATAAATCTTCGTTCCGCGTTGACGGTACAGAATCGAGCCGCCTGTCACCAATTGTCCGTCTGCTCTTTTAGCACCCAGACGTTTCGAAATGGAATCACGGCCGTTTTTTGTACTACCTACACCTTTTTTCGATGAGAAAAACTGAAGATCTAATTTCAACATGCCGAAGCACCTCCTTAATCGCTAATTCGGATATATTGCCCGTAGGACTTTTCAATCGTTCGCATTGAGACCAGCATCGCTTCCAAAATCAATTGGGCTTTTTCCAGATTGGCATCGGCTGGGCAATCGGAAATTCCGCATTCAAGATAACCGCCGTCATTCTTTTGCCGTACATCCAATTTCAGGTTGGCAAGTGATTCCACGGCATTGACTGATCCAAATGCAACAGCCGAAACCGCCGCACAAACCAAGTCTTGCCCATGAGGACCGCTGTCCGCATGACCGGTTAATTTAAAAGCAAAGATTTTTCCATAATGATCGCGCCGAACAGTTAAAACAACCACCGGAGTTCACCTCAAGCATTGATCTTTTCAATCACAACTTTCGTGAACGGTTGTCTGTGCCCTTGTTTACGACGATAATTCTTTCTCTTCTTAAACTTGAAAACGACAATTTTCTTGTCGCGTCCTTGTTCAACGACCTTCGCAGTAACACTAGCGCCTTCAACAGTCGGAGCACCGACCTTAACGTCTTCACCGCCAACAAAAAGCACCTTGTCGAAAGTAACCGTATCGCCTGCTTCTGCAGCAAGCTTTTCAACAACAATCGACTTTCCTTCTTCTACCTTCAGCTGCTTGCCTCCGGTTTCAATAATTGCATACATTCTGATGCACCTCCTTTAGGATCGTGTTCGGAAAAAGATTGTCCGAACCTGTCATTCTCAGACTCGCCAGAGAAAGGCTGTCCTATCATAGACATTAAGGCCAGTTCTGAGCGGTTGGAGCGAGATGCTCCTAAGTCCTCTAACAACACAATAACAGGAGTATGATAACACAACGCTGGTTTACCTGTCAATAAACCATCCCACTTAATTCTCTTCCTGAATGAATCGATCACGAAGACCGCAGCGTTGTCTTCTGCGAACCAATTCAACTAGTCCCAATCGAGTAAATCCGAATACTTGTACAGCATTCGGATCATTTTTCGTTAAACAGTCAAGTTCATGGAGCAATTGGTACCGATTTCCATCCTTTTCCATACGAAGAAAATCGATGACGACCATACCGCCGATTTGTCGCAGCCGCAGTTGCTTGGCAATTTCTTTAGCTGCTGACTGATTAATACGAAAAGCTGTCTCCTCCCAATTGTTATGAATAGCTGTCGAACCTGAGTTCACATCAATTGCTGTGAGTGCCTCTGTATATTCGATCATTAATGATGCTCCGGATTCAAGGGGCACATAGGGCCGCAGTGCAGCCTTATAGGCTGATTCAAGATTAAGGTAACTGAAAAGATCTTGATGTTCTTTATATATGAATTTCGTATTTGGCGGGAGTGCATCTTGATTGATTAAAAAATTAGCGATTACCGTGCTCGTTTGCGGAAAATGATTTTCATTCAAAAGTGCCGTGGCAAATGAAAATTGGCGCAGGACTCTTTTCTCTGAAGAAACATTTTTTGCAGTGCAAATTAAAGTGGACGCGATGCCTTTTAAGGACTTAAATTCCTCTAGAATTGCGGCAAGATCCTGTTCGCCAGCTTGCGTACGAATTATAGCGCCTTCACCCGGAGCGCACCACTCCGACACCTTTTTTTTTAAATGCTCGCGCAGATTTTCCGGTAGACGTCTTGAGACGGCAACATAGGGACTAAAAGGTAGAAAAATCAAGTTTTTTCCTTTGATTTGGACTTGCTCCGTCAGCTCCGGAACCTTTCCATCCCGTTCTTCCTTATCTACTTGTACAATAATCCGCTCATCTGGTTTCACTGTGTGATCCGGACGCTGTTTATGGTTCGGCAGAAAGCCGCTTTGTCCATCGCCAAGGTCAACGAACCAGCCTACTTGGCTAAAACGATTTTTCAGAATCCGTCCGATGAAAAGATCGCCGACCCGGACGTCGTTTGCATCAGATTGATAATAAAAAGAAACAACCGACTCATTCTCAAGAAGAGCAGCACGCACACCTTTGTTTTCTTTTTCCAATACTACAGTCACAGACTCTTTGGACACAACATCACCAGCTTTCCACATTCGTTTCCATTATCGCAAATGCGGACAAACGGTGCAAATCACGCGCCATTCAGCGGCAGTCATTGATTGTATCACCTTCACAGCTACCTTTGAAATAGTCGTTTGCGAGCCTTCTTCCATCGATATCAGAATTCTTTTCTCCAACAATATGAATGCGGTGCTCCGCATTTTTGTAATATAGAGAGAAAACTGCGGAAAGTGGTGCATCCCCCGTTACTTTCAGCCGTTTTAATCGAACAAATCGATACTTAGTATTTGAAAGAGCAAGCAGGAAGCGAATAAATCGAAGCGGCAAGACACGCCGCTCTTTATAGAGTGCAATAAGAATAAAGAGTACGATCACCCAAAGATTAAGCGAAAAAGGATAGCGCCAAAATGTCAGGATACTGAAGAGCAGTAAGGCAGCCGCAGAAAAATACAGCATTTTTTTATATGCAGGTTTAAATGGATAGACAATTTCCAACAGCACATGCAAAAGGCGCCCGCCGTCTAAAGGCCAAATGGGCAACAGGTTAAAAAGAAGCAATGCACTGTTTTGTGCCAAAAACAGATGATGCTGGTCTGTTCCCCAGAACGGCAAGCCAAGCATTGCATAGGAAAGCAGCGGCAGCCAAACATTTTGGAGCGGTCCAGCAAGAAGGACGATAATTTCTTGATAAAAAGGATGTGCTTCATGCTCATCCAGTTTTGCAACACCGCCGAAAGGCAGCAGCTCGATTTCAATGACATTCCAGCCGAATCCTTTTGCCGCAATGGCGTGGCCGAGTTCATGAATAAGGACAATCAGAAATGCGATCGCCGTCTCCCATAAATGGCCGGTCAGCGTTCCAGCGGCGATAACCAACCAAAATACAGGATGTATTCTAATTTTCGGCAGTAAACTAGTCAAAGGACATCACCTGAATGGGGTCGATAAATTTTTCACCCTTTTTCAATGCGAAATAGAAAGTTCCTTTTTTGTTTTTTTCGGAGGTAATGCCGATTTTCTGACCTTTTTTCACCTCCTGGTACACCTTTACATTTGCCTTGTCTAGTTTTCCATACCATGATTCATCACTGTCTTTATGCTGAATGACGACCGTCTCGCCAATGTTTTTCTTTTTTCCGACAAACACAACAAGACCGTCTTTTGCTGCCTTGACTTCAGAATGTGACGTGGTTTCGACGATAACACCCTTGGATTGACTGCTGTAGGGTAATTTCACTTCGCCGACGACCGGGTCAGCAAAAGAAGACGTCTTACTTTTCTCTTTCGTACTCGTGCTTCCTCCATTTGCGGTGTTGACTGAGTCACTTTTGAAACTAGGCAGAAAGCTGATCGGATCACCTAAATTCTTCTCATACCAATTCGAAACGGCAGCAAATTGGAATTCTTGTGTCATCGCCGTATTAATTGAGCTTTTGATGGCCTGAAATTGACTTCCTGCAGCATTATTTACCCAATAAGCAGACCCAACAAGTAATGCAGAAAGAACACATTGAAGCAAGAATCGACGCCCATGATGCACGGGCGGCTGTCTTTGTTCATCAAACGGTTCAAAGTAGGGAGATTGGTCATCACGCCTGCCTCCGCTACCATGCTTATATTCCATAAAAGGCTTAGGCGAGGTCTGCAACATCATTAATTTTCTTTGTTTTCGTTGCTCATGTCTTCGTTTATAATCCATAAAGTCCCTCATCGTCGGCTTCCTTTCTGCCCTTGTCCGTTTTTCTTTTAATCCATACGTTCGGGTACGGCTATGTGCAGGTCAATAGATTTTAATTCTTTGGACTTGCCATCTAAAAGGACTGTATGCCGACAAAGCGAAAATTATGAGAGATAAGAAAAACCGGGCACAAAAACGCCCGGTTCTTAAATCATGCCGGATTTTGATTACGCTCCGGTTGCTCGCATCAACTGAGCGCGACCGCGGGCAGTCCGGGAGCCTCCTCAAGCAAACTAATACCTGCGGGGTCTCCCCTGGCCTGCGATCAACAGAGCCGCTCCGCAGGAGTCTCGCACCTGCGCGTTTGGCTCACAACCTTTGGCTTTGGCGAAAATCATATACTTTCTTTCCTTGTAAGAAAAACCGGGCAAAAAACGCCCGGTTCTTACTTCCGCAGGATGCGGTGGCTTTCGCGTTGCGTTCAGAACACATGCGCATTAAGCGAAAGTTCTTCCATTTCACTTCTGTTCATAAAGCATTCCGGTCCTAAATATGTAATGAGTAAAATAAGCGGAAATTTTCCGGTTATATGCATCATGGAGATTTTTTCATGGGTATATAAGGGGAATTTCTCCAGTTATGCAAAGCAAAACCTTCTATTTTCCATGTTTTTCGACTCGATAAGCGGAATTTATCCGTCTATTTAAGCTATATTTTTATTCATTTTCTAAATAGGGGGAATTTCTCCGTCTATTTATCAGATTGGGCGATTTCCCTGATCGCTCAACCGATAAGTGCAGATTAAAACTCAGCATCTTATAACCATATCGTCGTACCAGCAAGGAAAAGCGATGTAAATACATGGCACTTTATCACAATGGTGTTTTCATTCAAACGGTGTTCCGCGCCCCTCAAGCGGGTCATGAATGTTTCTTTACCCTGTTAAAAAAAGCGGCTGCCGCGCAGATATACATCCGCGTGCAGCCGCCTTTTTAAACCAATTTATCGCATGCCGAGCAACGACTTAAAACGATGGAAAAATCCGTTTTTCTCATCAAGTACCATCAGCGGTACCGTCTCGCCCAGGATGCGCCTGCCGATGTTTCGGTAAGCTTGGGCAGCCTTTGATGATGGATTGAGTGCAACCGGCTCACCTTTATTTGAAGATGAGATCACACCATCGTCATCGACAACAATTCCGAGCAGATCGATCGCCAGGATATTCATGATCTCATCAATTTCCAGCATTTCTCCGCTTTTCAGCAAATGCTGCCGTATGCGATTGATGATTAATCGAGGCGGCGTAATTTGTTTCTCCTGCTCCAGCAACCCGATAATTCGGTCTGCATCACGCACTGAAGATATTTCCGGTGTTGTCACAACGATTGCGTGATCTGCACCCGCAACTGCGTTTCTGAATCCGCGTTCGATTCCTGCCGGGCAATCAATAATCACATAATCAAAGTCTGATTTCAATTCGTCAACCATTTTCTTCATCTCAGAAGGCTTGACAGCTGTTTTGTCCGTTGTCTGTGCTGCAGGAAGCATGCTGAGACACTCGAAGCGTTTATCTTTAACCAGCGCCTGATTCAGCTTGCACCGACCTTGTGCCACATCCACAAGATCATAAATAATACGGTTCTCCAGCCCCATAACAACGTCTAAATTACGCAAACCGATGTCCGTATCCACCAGACAGACTTTCTTCCCCTGTAAGGCCAGTACCGTGCCGACATTCGCGGACGTCGTCGTTTTTCCGACACCGCCTTTGCCTGAAGTCACAACGATTGCTTCCCCCATCGTTTACACCCCTTTTCCATAAATCTTACAACTTCTCAAGCACTAGTGACAGATTCCGTTTCTTTAATGCTGCATGCACTCGATCGATAACAATCTTTCCGATTTTTTCATCCAAATAGGCACATTCAAGTAAGTGATCTTCTTTCATTTCTTCCACCGAGCCATTCTCATTTCGACTGATGACTTGTCCGATTTTGAGCTGTGTCGGTTTCATTATTGAAGCGACAATCACCGCATCTTTACCGTCGCCGTCTGAACCTGCCGCAGCAACACCTCGAAGCGCTCCAAATATATAGATGTTTCCGGTTGCCGAAACCGTTCCTCCCGGGTTAACGTCACCGACAAGAAGCAAATCACCTTCAACTGAGAGCACCTGTCCGGAACGAATGATTCGAGCGATCGGTACAATCTTCTCCTGTGCCTTTTTCTTTGCAATATCTTCAAGAGTCATCACGTTCGATTGAATATCTTCAACTTTCAAATGATCAAAAGAATGGATAATTTCTTTTAGCTGATCGCGTTGAACCTCGCTTATATAGCGGTTTCCCGCTTGAACTTTAACTGAGATAACGGGACCCTCTTTATATAGGTTAGTATTCGCCGCTAGTTTTTCTTTAAGTTCACGCACCAAATCACGATAAGCACAAGCTTCGTCCATAACGAGTACAAGGCCGTCCTTCCTGCCTTTCATCGTTACAAGTGGCTGAGTGGCTGACATCGGGATTTTCACCTCGATATGTTTGATATTCAATATGAGAAGGGAAAAATCCTTCATAGAAACGAAACAGATTCAAAACATTTGAAACAAAAAGTGTAAAAGCTCCAACGATACATTTATCGGCTTGATCGGATTTATTTTTCAATCCCGTCCGAGAGCCTTTCAAAAAAACGTCTGAACGGATAGTAAATAAGCATAGTAAAAACCGCATTTAAGCATACTGTAGGTAGAAGACGGAATTGAAAGAAAAACCCGAGTTGCTGATCGGTCACGCCGATCATCAGATAAATCACATAAACCTCAAACTGCTGCATACAGACACCAACCGCAACAAGCAGAACGGTCATAGCAGTGTTCATGTTCACCCATTTGGATATCGAATACACTAAATATACAGTAAGTGTCAGAGAAAAAGCATAAACACCTAGAACAGATGCATAAACAATATCAATTAAAAACCCAAACAAAATAGCATACTTCAATCCCCAACTCAGTGATCCGAAGAAAGCAAGCATGAGCAACGCTACTAAAACAAATTCAGAAATGATCTGAACGTTGTTTCCAACAGAATAAAAGGGGATAAGCGGCATCACTGTGCCCTGAATGAGAAAGAGAAAGAAGAGAAGGATGAAGATTTTACTCTGCTTCAATTTCCCTTCCCCCCCACTTGCTTCTTTTTCTCAATAACAAGCACGTAGTTTAAATGATTCAAATCAGCCGCCGGTTTTATCTGAGCCGCTTTTGTGAGTCCGTACTGGTCCGTTGACACACTTTGTACGGTGCCAATCACGAGCCCCTTTGAATATTTACCGCTCAAGCCCGAAGTGGTAACCGTCTGTCCCTTTTTAACTTTTGCCTTAATTGGTATTTTGCCAAAAAGAAGTGTTCCTTTGTTCTGGTTATAACCTTCAATCATGCCATAGATGGTGTCACCATTCTTCGGTTCAATCATGGCGGATATCTGGTTAACATTTTGATCATCGGAAATAAGCGAAACTTTACTTGTAAAGTTGCCAACCTTAGTCACACTTCCAACCAAGCGCTTCCCCGAAGTAATGACCGGCATTCCATTCTTTATTCCATTTACTTTTCCTTTATCAAGCGTAAGAAGCTGGTTCCACTGATCATACGAACGACTGATTAATGTCGCCGAATACTTTGTGTACTCAGAGAGAGAAGGATCATTCTTCATACCCAGCTGTGCCTTCAGTTCCTTATTTTGCGAAGTCAGATCTCTATTCTCTTGTTCGACACTTGCATAATTTGTTAAATTTTCTTTTAAACGTTTATTTTCTTTATAGGCATTTTCAATATCGCTGACATTCTCAAAGAAACCCGCTACATAGCGAGCGGGCACATTGACAACATATTGAAACCCTCCAACAACGTCCTGAACGAATTGTTCGGTCCATGTTGCGCGCGTACCTTCTTTTAATGAATAGCTGATAAGCGCAATAAGAACAATCAGACTGGTCAAGAGGACAATTAATTTTTTATTTGAAAAGAATGAAGGCATACGGACACCTGCTTAATTATTAACTTTGAACTGAATTATTTTCTTTTGGCAGCGGAAATCGAATTCGCCTTTGAACGAATTAAAGGCAAATTTTCTAATGAACGGCCCGTACCGATTGCGACGCAATCGAGTGGACTTTCCGCTACAATAACCGGCATTTTAGTCTCATCGCTGAGCACATGATCCAAATTATTCAGAAGCGCTCCGCCTCCGGTCAGCACAATTCCCCGATCCATAATATCCGCTGCAAGTTCTGGCGGCGTTTTTTCAAGGGTTACCTTTACTGCTTCAACAATTTGATTGACTGAGTCATGCAGTGCTGAGGCTATTTCCTTACCCGACACTTCGATCGTTTTAGGAAGACCAGACAGAAGATCCCTGCCGCGCACTTCCATCTTTGCATTTTCCATTTCTTCCGATCCTCCGGCAGAACCAATTTCAATTTTTAACGATTCCGCCGAACGTTCGCCAATCATCAGATTGTAGGTTTTCTTTACGTACTGAATGATCGCTTCATCCATATCGTCTCCGGCAATTCGGATGGACTGACTGGTTACAATTCCGCCAAGCGAAATAATAGCAACCTCAGTTGTTCCTCCGCCTATATCGACTACCATGCTTCCTGTCGGTTCCCAGACCGGAAGATCTGCTCCGACAGCAGCTGCAAAAGGTTCCTCAATCGTATATGCTTCGCGTGCACCAGCCTGCTTTGTTGCGTCTTCAACCGCACGTTTTTCAACGGCCGTAATTCCGGATGGAACACAGACCATCACATTAGGTTTGCGTGAAAATATTGAGCGCTGCTTTTGCGCTTGATTTATAAAATATTTCATCATGGTCGCTGTTGTTTCAAAATCCGCAATGACACCATTTTTCATTGGCCGAACGGCTACGATATTGCCAGGCGTACGTCCGATCATATTCTTAGCCGGAGTTCCTACCGCTTCAATCAAGCCGGTATCCGTGTGCAGAGCAACGACAGATGGTTCTCTGACGACAACACCTTTTCCTTTTACGTACACTAAAGTGTTCGCCGTACCAAGGTCTATGCCCATATCTCTAGAAAATCCGCCAAACATCTATGTAATCTCCCTTCAGGTTGCAAAACTCATACACTTGATTATATCTTAATTGATCTTGAATTTATAGGGGCTGAGCGAAATGACCGTAAAATCTCTGCCTAGTCCCACTCATTAAAGTAAGCCTTTCTGCTTCAAACTGATAAAACGCCGATCACCAATCACAATATGGTCCAAAACATCAACACCGAGCATCTTCCCGCATGAAGCAAGACGCTTGGTAACGTCGATATCTTCTCGGCTGGGCGTCGGATCACCGCTTGGGTGATTATGAAAACAAATAATGGACGCAGCAGATTGCCTGACCGCTTCCTTGAATACCTCACGCGGATGAACAATGGACGCATTCAAACTTCCGACAAAGATTGTTTTCTTGTGCAGCACTTGATTCTTTGTATTCAGGAACAACACGACAAAGTGTTCCTGCTTCAAGACACGCAGCTCTTCCATGACATAGTCTGCCCCGTCTTCAGGTGAGCGGATCGCGTAGCGGGAATCATGAACCATTCTCGCCATCCGCTGCCCAATTTCGAATCCCGCCAGAAGCTGAACTGCCTTTGCTGTGCCAATACCCTTGACCTGTTTCAATTCTTCGATACTCGCTTCCTTGAGGAGATCCAGTCCCTCAAAACGGCAGACAAGGCGTTCGGCAAGCTGCATAACAGATTCATTTCTGGTGCCCGAATGTAAAAGAATAGCCAGCAGCTCCTGACTGGAAAGAGCAGATGCACCTTCGCGAATCAAACGTTCTCTCGGGCGATCCTCCTGGGGTACATCCTTCATCATAATATTCTTGACCATTTTCAATTCCTCCATTCTGCATGGCAATACCTGTTAAAATACAGCATATCTTGTTTCAGAAAACTCTGCAGAATGGAAAACAGTGAAAACGTGAAGGTTTTGCAGGCTGTTGCTCATTATTTTCGACATAGATCTCATGTTTATGTCACAAAAATAGAAAATCCGGCTAAATTAAATTTTTCTAACATTATGGATGGACGAGATCATTATAATCAGCAAGTGTATTCAAAAGTTCCTGCTGCAGAGCAAGAAATTGAGCACTATAATTCTCATTCGACACTTTTCCGATCGCTTGGCGTGCCATCCTCGCATGATTTAGTAAAGATTTCGCTTTTGTATTTTCAGCACTTTTTGCCGCATTCTGATAAAGCTTGTCCACCGTTTTCAATGAATTGGCATTTGCCGCACGCGTGCCGTTCTTCGATTGTTCCATTAATGAAAGTAATTCCTGAATCAATTTTTTATTGTCCAGTGCTGCATCGGACTGTGCTTGTTTCTTTAAGATCGTCTGACTAGCCTTAATAGGTATTTTCTTTTTGAACACAGTCATTCCTAGGCCTTTAAAATGGGCGAGCAATTGAGTCGCTCCTGCATCCGTCTGGGCAACACCGACAAAAATTGCTGTTCCTCCTGTAACCGGCATCACTGCAGCCGGTCCATGGTTGCGAAGCTCACTTGCGATCTGATCCGCTTTGTCAGTTGAACCAAAAAGTCCTGCCTGAATGACATAAACGGACAAATTCAGATCGTTTTTCGACACCGCTTCTGATCTTTCTTTACCCGATTGAGCTGACTCATTGTTACTCGTCCATGTATCATTAGATTTCGGATTCTGCTCATTGAAAATCATAAGCATCGTCAGACCAATCGCGAGGCCGACAACTAAAGCAGCAGCTGCCGGAAGCCAAATGAACCGAATTGTCGCTAACGGACCGAATGATTTGCTCGAAGACGAGTGCCATTTCTTTCTTCGATTTAAAATAAAATGCTTCGGTTTAACAAATGCATCCTCATCGACAATCGTTTGCGTTTGACGGTCCGTTGGTACATGCTCTTCGGAGAACGCGGCATTCCAGTCCAAAGACTTATCCTTATCTGCCGCTGTCTCACGCCTTGTCCATTCTTCCATCGTGTGCTTTTTCCCATTGAATGTAATCGTTACTTGAGGCATTTTTTTGTTTTTTTCGGGCATATCGACCATCGATCCCCCTTACACGAAACGAAACTCTGCTTCCGAATAGCTTAGCATAGCAGAAATAAAAAAGGACGAGACATTTGTCGTCTCGTCCACAATTTTTTTCGCTGTTTTTTTCACAAATTCATGTATTTAAGCGATCAGGCGGAATCAGTACAAGATCCTTTCAATTAAATATAACGAGCAACGCGGTTTTTCCCTTGCTGCTTGGCTCCTTTATACATAGCGTGATCCGCATTGTAAATCAGTTCAGAAGGATCTGTCGCATCAACCGGCGCAGTCGATGTACCCAAACTTATGGTGACAAGAATCTTGTCATAGCGGTTCTCCGATTCGTTGAAAATCATAAATGCTTCTGCAGCAACTGCCAGTCGAATCGTTTCTGCAATTGCAAAGCACATATTTCGATCCATTCCCGGTAAAAGTACTGTGAACTCTTCGCCTCCATACCGGGCAACCGTGCCCTTATGACCGACTGTTTTTCGCAGACGATTGGCGACACCGATCAAAATAGCATTGCCGTTCTGATGTCCGTACGTATCGTTAATCTGTTTAAAATTGTCAATGTCCATCATAATAATCGAAAAGACCTCTAATGATGGATTATTATACATTTTATTGATTGCTTTCATCATATATCGATAGTTAAACAAGTCGGTGAGCGGACAGCGCTCGCTTTCTTTCTTGCGAATTTCAAAATTCTTCGCGTTTTCAAGGCTGATTGCGAGGAAATCGCCGACAATCTCGATACCAATTCTGCTGGTGTTCGTATAAGATTTCGACATGTGGGATGCCAGTGTCATCACACCGATCACCTGCCCGCGATGCATCATGGGTACAGAAAGATATGATTTTGCTTGTCCATTCGAAAGCGCATCGAGAAAAGGGTACAGATCACCCGCATTCCCTGATCCGATAATCGCCTTTGCTTGCCTGAAAACACTCAGGCTGATATCTGCTTCTTGCTGGAAGGGCACAAAGAATTCACCTTGGTCCTTTCTGTACATCCGGACAAGCTTCGGCCGTTCAGGCTGAGTGTACAAAACCACATAGAGATAATCAACCGGAAGCATGGTCGGCATTTTTTCAAAAAGCAGATCGAAGACATGACTGACAGACAGTTCTTCTGTAAGTTGCTGGCCAAAATGATTGACACTTTGCAAGAAACGAATTAATTCTTGGTTATTGTTGATTTGACGCATGATAATTGAAAGTGTAACCATTGGTATCGCAATCATCAGCATCCCCAGCCAGGCCCAGGACGCATACATTAGGTAAAAAGCAATACCCAGCGGCATCATTAATAGGGTAATTGTGATTTCCCACACAGAATCTCGGTCAAACATCTTAACCTTAATAGGAGTACTTAAAAGCCATTTGCGAATGAACATAAGTGCAACCGTATTTGCCAAATATGCTGAGAAGTAAAAACCAAAAATCGGGAGCAAACTCAGTTCAAGAACATTAACTGTAACCTCCGTCGCTTTTCCACCCAGTGCAAAATAAGTTGATCCAGATGAAATGGAAACAAGTAAAAACATAGTCAAATTAATTGGAATGCGGTAGGCATCCGTTTTTCCAATTCTCTGAGTGAGCAAATAAACAATAATACAAAATTGCGTCATTAACGTTTCAACGAAGAATCCGAAAATCAAGAATGTAGCGAGTCCAATACCTTGGAGAACAATAATATCCGTTCCTTTTACTTTAAAACTAAAGAGTCCGGTAAGTACAAAAACAATCGTCACAGTTAATAAAGAAGCAGGTGTAATGTTCCGCGGCGGATCGATCGTATAAATGATCGGCAGAGAAAAAAAGAATGTCAGGATCCAAATAGCAGTAATTACCCGTTGTTTTATTATGGACAATCGCACTTCCTCCTTTATGCTAGCCTGTGCGATTTTGGAGATTGATCATCTATTATCCTAATACTATTTTACTACTAATAATAATGTTAATTGTAGCAAAACAAAAACAAGTTGAAAATGGTTTTTCAAAACCTTCTCAACTTTTTGTAATAATGTACTATTTAAGAACCGGTTTCGTAAAATTCAACTCCTTAGCGCAACCGTTCGCCTGTGAGTAATTCGTCGCGGACAACCGCAATAAAATAAAGTGAGCCGCAAATCAGTAAAAGTTCGTCTTCACCAGTCTCACCAATCATTCGATGAAGTGCCGCTTTCCAATTCGAATTCTGTCTTTTTTTCGCATGCAGTGAAGCGTTATACAGCAAATCACTGCTTGCAGCACGAGGAAAATCAAATGTAGTGAACGTAATGTCGTCAGCTGCTTTTTCAATCAACTGAACCATTTTCTTATATTCCTTATCCTGAAGTGCAGCATACAGAAGGTGAATGGTTTTACCTTCGTAATACCTTTTCACGGTTCGAACTAGTGCCTCTGTCCCTTGAACGTTATGAGCGCCGTCAATGACAATCTGCGGATGATTCATCATCCGTTCAAACCTCCCCGGCCATGCCGCCCTTTTCAACCCGATGCGGATCGCCTCCACACTCACAGCAATGCCGCAATACGTCGATAGATAGCAGACGGTCATTAAAGCCGCGGAAGCATTTTTCAGCTGATGCTCGCCTTTCATATGTATCGTCAGTTGGCAAAATTGCCTCAAACCTGCATCAAAATTGAAATGTTCCCCTTCGCTGTCATGACCAAGTGGACGAAAAGTAAATGCATCGTTCAAAATAAATAATTTTGATTCTTTTTCCAATGCTTTCTTACGAATTACTTCAATGGCATCAGGATGTTCCGCCGTTGTCACAATACCGGTATTCTGCTTGATGATGCCCGCTTTTTCGAAGGCAATCTGCTTAATTGTATTACCAAGAACCTTCATATGATCCATGGCGACATTCGTAATCACAGATACAAGCGGGTGAATGACATTTGTCGAATCCAAGCGTCCGCCTAGACCGACCTCATAAATGACGAGATCACATGGATTGAGCAAGCCGAAATAAACGAAACTAATCATTGTCACCGCTTCAAATTCAGTTGGGCTGCCAAAATCAGTCTCATGGTCTACGGCAATCGTCAAGGGGTACACCATGTTTGCCGCTTTAATTAGGTCTTCGTCGCTGATCGGCTGACCGTTCACCATCATCCGCTCATTAAAAGAAGTGATGTAAGGGGATGTGTAGGTCCCGACTTTCATACCGGCAGCCTCGTAAATGTGCCAAAGGAAACAAACAGTTGAGCCCTTTCCGTTCGTACCGCCTACGTGAACTGCTTGGATTCGGCGTTCCGGATTTCCCAGCTTGTCCAGCATCCATTCCATCCTCTCAATGCCCGGCTTGATTCCAAAAGGAATAAGACTTCGAATCCATTGCAAGGCTTCGTTACATGTTTCAAACATTTTCCAACCCTCCGAATAGCAATTCTGAACCTTAAAAATAATTAAGAAAACGGCGGCGGATCAGTCGAATCCCGCCACCGTCGCATCTCAGTGATAGTAATCTCTATTTTATCCTAATCAGGCGTTCAATTCAGCAATTCTTGCTTGTAATTTATCACGTTTCTGCATATAATCTGCTTGCTTTTCGCGTTCTTTGGCAACAACTTGTTCCGGTGCCTTGTCAACGAATCGTGAATTGCCCAATTTTTTCTCAACACGCTCAACTTCGGCGTTCATCTTGTCCAGTTCTTTATTCAAACGGCTAATCTCATCTTCAATATTAATCAGACCGGACAGCGGCAGATAAATATCAGCGCCGGAAATAACGGCGGAAACCGATTTATCCGGAGCTTGAACATCCGTTCCAATCTGCAGAGTCGCAGGGTTACAGAATCGTTCAATATAGTTCTTATTTACTTCATAAATTTTCGTTTCTCGCTCTGAAGCCGTTTTGATCAGCATATCGACTGGTTTCTTTGGTGCGACGTTCATTTCCGCACGAATGTTGCGAACAGAACGAATGACCGTTTGCAGAGCACTCATTTCTCTGTCAGCTTCAGCATCATTCCATTCCGATTTCACCGTCGGCCAGTCACTGTGCATAATCGTTTCGCCTTCATGGGGAATATGCTGCCAAATTTCTTCAGTAACAAATGGCATGATTGGGTGAAGCATTTTAAGAATCTTATCCAACACATAAGTCAAGATCGACTTTGTAGTTTGCTTTGCAGCTTCGTCCTCGCCATAGAGTGGCAGCTTCGCCATTTCAATGTACCAATCACAGAAATCATCCCAAATGAACTGGTAGAGGTAGTGTCCAGCTTCACCAAAATCGTAGCTTTCATAAAGCGCTGTGACTTTTTCAATGGTTTCATTCAAACGAGTCAAAATCCAGCGGTCGGCAACAGACTGTTCTCCGGACAAATCGATATCGTTTAGAGAGAATCCTTCAAGGTTCATAATGACGAACCGCGAAGCGTTCCAAATTTTATTTGCAAAGTTCCAATTCGCTTCGACCTTCGACCATTGGAAAGTCAGATCCTGGCCCGGGGTCGTGCCTGTCGCCAAAGTATAGCGAAGTGCATCAGCACCGTATTTTGCAATGACATCCATCGGATCGATGCCGTTGCCGAGCGATTTGCTCATCTTCCGTCCTTGTTCATCACGTACAAGGCCATGTATGAGAACATCTCTAAAAGGACTCTTACCGGTAAATTCTGTTGACTGGAACATCATACGTGCGACCCAGAAAAAGATTATATCATACCCGGTCACAAGTGCGTTTGTTGGAAAATAGCGTTTAAAATCCGCTGCCTTTTCATCCGGCCAGCCCATTGTTGAAAATGGCCAGAGTGCCGAGCTGAACCAAGTATCCAGCACATCTTCATCCTGTTTCCAGTTCTCAATATCCTTTGGCGCTTCCAAGCCGACATAAACTTCTCCCGTTTGTTTGTTATACCACGCCGGAATGCGGTGGCCCCACCACAGCTGTCTGGAGATACACCAGTCACGAATGTTTTCCATCCAGTGCCTATAGGTACCTTCGAAACGTTCAGGAACAAAATTCACTTGATCATCAGTCTCTTGCATCTTCAGCGACGCCTCAGCGAGCGGCTTCATTTTGACAAACCATTGTGTTGACAAAATCGGCTCGACAACAACACCGGTCCGCTCGGAATGTCCGACAGCATGTGTATGCTCTTCAACATAGGCAAGGTCACCGGATGCCTCAAGATCCTTCACAATCTGCTTACGGCATTCGTCACGATCGAGGCCCTGATATTTACCAGCAAATTCATTCATTTTTCCGGTTTCATCGATAACCAGAATTCGTGGCAGATCATGTCTTTTGCCGACTTCGAAGTCATTCGGGTCATGTGCCGGTGTAATTTTTACAGCACCGGTTCCAAATGATTGATCCACATAGCTGTCGGCAACAATCGGAATTTCGCGTCCCACAAGCGGCAGAATCGCCTTTTTGCCGACGATGTCTTTATAGCGTTCATCGTCAGGGTGTACGGCAATGGCCGTATCGCCCAGCATCGTTTCCGGACGAGTCGTCGCAATTTGGATTGACCCTGAACCATCGGCAAGCGGGTAATTTACGTGCCACAGGAAGCCCGGTACTTCTTTATAAATTACCTCAATATCAGACAATGCGGTGCGCGCAGCCGGATCCCAGTTGATAATATACGCGCCGCGGTAAATCAGTCCTTTTTCATAAAGCTGAACAAAGACTTTGCGTACCGCTTTGGACAATCCCTCATCAAGGGTAAAGCGTTCTCTTGAATAATCGAGGGACAAACCAAGCTTTGCCCACTGCTTCCTGATAAACGTCGAATACTCTTTTTTCCATTCCCAAGCGACTTCAAGAAACTTCTCACGTCCTAAATCATAACGCGATTTTCCTTCCTCGCGCAGCTTTGCATCGACCTTAGCCTGAGTTGCAATACCGGCATGATCCATACCCGGTAGATAAAGTGCGTCATAACCCTGCATTCTTTTAAAACGGATCAGCAAATCCTGCATCGTCGTATCCCAAGCGTGGCCAAGGTGCAGCTTGCCCGTTACATTCGGAGGCGGAATAACAATCGAATACGGCTTCTTTTCCGGATCTCCTTCCGCTTTAAAATAATCTTTTTCCAGCCAAGTCTTATACCACTTTTCCTCAGTCAGGCTCGGATCATATTTCGTTGCCAATTCTTTATCCATCATTTACCGCTCCCTTGAATCTCTATTTTCATGCTCACTTCAATGAGCCGGATGAACGCAAAAAAGAGTTTTCTTCGTCACAAGGACGAAGAAAACTCCGTGGTACCACCTATATTCACGCGTACATGTCGCGTCTCATTCATTCGATAACGGATTCCCGGAATTTCCTAATTGACCCATTAGAGTCGTTCAGAAAGACTGCTCAAGGGCTACTTCCACATCTTTGGCTAAAGAAGCTTTTCAGCGCAACAGCTTCTCTCTCTTATAGAGGAAGTTCAAAAACTCTGCATTCCTCTTCTAGCTTAACAATGTGTACTACTCCCTGTCCCAGCATTTTCACTCTGACACAGAACTTGATGTGTTTTGTATTTATTATATATAGTTACTGTTCTGCTCGTCAATGCTCATTGGAAAAAAATTCGATCACATAGGCAAAACAGTTTTCATAGACTATAGCATAGCCAGTCTGGATTCTTTATAAACGAAAGGAGCTATGCATATGTTCAAAAATAATCGATTTCAACCCTTTTTAAAAAAATGTCGTGAAGGACTCAGTGTTGTTGTGCTTCCACTTGCCCTTTTCCAACTCATTCGTACCATTTTTCTGCCGACATCCATGGATGTGATGCTTACCGCTCTTCTTTTTTTTCTTTACGTCGGTTATTTAAAAAAGTGGCTTTGACACATCATTGATGTTCTTTTTCATCCTTTTCTTTCGCAGCCTTTTCTTTCGCTTTTCGCTCTTCTTCTTTTTTTTGTTCCTCATCCATTCTCTCTTTTATCGATGTGAACATGTTCATGTGCGTTCGGCAAAGATCGATCCAGCGCTTAACAAACCATTGCTCATCGATTTGTCCTGAATAGAGATATCTGCTGAGTAATTCAGCATGCGCGCTCGGAAATAAAAGAAAATGAGTAAGAAAATTTTTCTCTTCATCGTTCAACGGACAAGCAGCACGATACGATTCATAAAATCCTTGCCAATCCGTTTGTTCCGATCCAAGCATGGCATTTGCCTGTTCAAAAAGCATGGCGGTTTCCACAACAAAAAAGCCGTCTTCGCTATTTTCGAAATTCGTCAGACAGCTTCTTTCATTTTCAATCAGCAAATGAAGCGGACTCAGGCGCCCATGGCAGAGTGCACGCCGCATCGTCTTGTTTTTGCCTTCCTCATCTTTCTCATGCGAAAAGAAATCGCGCGCACGCTGCATATTCTCGAGATAAATAAACGCAGACTTGAGCACAGCTTGCTCAAACGGGGACGGATAGACATGATGCTCCGCTTTGTAAAGAAATTGCTCCCAGATCATTTGCCGCTGGTTCAGCACACGCACCATACCCTGATAGAGACTGGTACTGTCCGCTTTTTTTTCAAGTGTTTTTCGATGTAGCTGACCCGCCTTGATAAAAAGGTGGCGGTATCGTTCCTGAAGATTCGAAGGATCAACGGTTTCAGTGAACCAGGGCAGCAAATAATAACTCGTTTCCGTTCCGCGAATCACCAAGTCGCCATATTTAGACGGAAGCGGACAAACCGCATCGATAACCATGCGGCGTGTCAACGTATAAACAGTTTGAAGACTGCGGATTTGCTGATCGTTCAATACTTTCTGCTTTAACGCAAATGAACCGACCGGAGTGTCGACACGGATCAAACTGCCTCGAACGGCAAGATTGTAAGGCACGAGATCATAATGAAAAAGTATTCGATTAATCCGATTGTTGTCCTTCTGCTCCACGTGCCGCACCCCCACCCGCATCTCCGGATTGCGCAAAAACGGATTTGAATAAATGGATCAGCTTAATTTTCTGATCCCATATTTGCTTAAACTCCTCGATTGAAAATGGATCGCTTTGCATTTGTTCCCTATTGATTCCAGATTCAAGCAGTCGCATCCATTCACCGGGTTCAAGCCACTCTGCCTGCAACAAATCGGCGGTTTCACGATCAAAAAGCTTTTGATCCTTCAATGCCTGAAAGAGGTTGTTCATGGATTGCTTCCTATGATCCATGCTCTCTGCCAAAAAGAAGCGTGCTAATAATCTGCACCCGTCAACGGGCCGTGACTGACCGAGTTCAAGGAATAAGGTATCAAAAATGGCTGTACATGACTGAAGGGAAAAGTCCTCCGGCAGAATGAATGCCGAACGTCGATTTTGATATGGCTCTCTCAATCGATCTGCTTCCTCAGCACGTGCACAGGCCGATGAAAAGCAGGAAGATACCATTTTCCAAGTATCGTGATCTTGAAATCCGATCTGTTTCGCCTGCTCATACAAGCTGCGCACACGGACTGAAGCAGAGTTCGGCACTTCTTCAGCTGGAACATCACGACTATATTGGACAAGTCGAGTCAATGCAGTTGCCAAGAGTGCTTCATTTCCATCCAATTGGACTGGTTCCGAAGGTGCGTCATGACATGTTACTGAAAGGCTGCCCATGCGGACCGATGGCAGTCCTGAACGAGTCACATACATACGGTCAATGAAAAAGTCATCATTGATCAAGCGCTCACGCCACTTCAGATGCAGCTTCAACAAGGCTTCATTCTGCCAAATTCTTATCTTCTTTCTGCCTCTCTCTGTTTCTACAAGAAGCGGCCGCTCTTGCACGACTCTTAATTGTCCAAAATAATAATTAGCTTGTAAGGCAGACAAAAGGACACCTTGCTCATTTGTCATCCTGTGCCGCCTTAGCAGTCTTTGGAATATAAAGAAGTTCGCCCGCTTCAATGTCTCCTGAAGTCAAATCATTTTTCCGCAGCAGACTAGTCACCGGAACATGGTACCGTTCCGAAATCTTTTCTAACGAATCACCGGACTGGACAATACAGATTTTCACCCGAGTCTTTTGCTCTGCTTCATCACCAGCCAACATTTTTGTCAAAAAGAGACTGGTCGCATCAGCCTTTTTCTCTTTACCTGTGCTCTCATCCTGCGCACTTTCTGTCTCAGAAGTCTTTTCTTCATTTTGAGCTGCAGGAGTCGGGGCTGGTGAAGTTGGTTGCGCACTTGGAGCGGCTGCTTCTGACCGGCCTGAGGACTGTCCTTTAAAAGCAACAAGCGGTGCACCGCTTTCTTGAGGTTCGTCTTCCGGTTTTCTAAAGGCTTCATATTGAAAATCCGCATCTGCTTCATCATTCAATTGATCTGTCGGCATTTCCTCAAATTCACCGGTCAGATCATCACCCAGTGTTCTTTTACTCTTAGTTGCCGGATTCAAAGGTTTTTTCGCAGCATCTTTCTGAGCAGGCTTTTCCTCGGCTTTAGATGATGGTGTTTTGTCAGCTGCAGATTTTTTCGTCTCAGGCTTTGTTTCTGCTGCTTTCTTTTCTGCTTTAGCAGGTTTTTCTTCTTTTTTTGCAGGAGCCTTTGCTTCGGGCTTTTTCGTCGGTGCTTTCGCTTCAGGCTTTTTCGTTGGCACCGTTTCCTTCGGCGCTTCAGGCTGAGGGGCAACAGGCTGCTCGATCGGTGCTTGTGCCTTTGGTTTCTCAGTACGATCGCCCGGGTTCGTGTTCGTTAAACCGGTGATTGCGATATCCGCTTGGAGCTGAATATGCCGATGCTCGGACAGTTCGTAATCAAACGAATCAATGACGACAAACAAATCCTCCAGGTTCGGCACGCGATCTGCCGGGATGGTAATGTCTATTGGAAAATGGTGTTCCAGCGTATCGGTGCCATTACCCGTATCCATAATTTCGTCAATGGTTCGAAAAGGTGCTGAATTATGATCTGCATCACCGGTCGTATTCGAGACCTCAGCCGGTTTGTATTCCCCCGTAAGACGGAGAAAACCTTTAATGGTAACATCATTCCAATTTTCTTCCACTGTGATGTCCGGCTCTAGAGCCATGGATAATATTTCTTCAGCAGGTGCGTCATTTCTTAGCCACACCGATTCATTTATTGAAAATTGCAAGCGATCATTCGAAGATTGAGACATCCCTTCCACCCTCTCATCCGTTCTTAATACTGTTCTATGCGTGAAGTATGGAAATATGCCCAATCATTTCTGATCATATATAGGACCGATGGGGTTTGTTCAAACAAATGACGGCAGTCGCCTATCGTCTTAAGACATACAAAACCATGAATTTAAAAAAAGAAAGCCGGGCAAAAGTGCCTAAGCTTCCTTGAGGACCATTTTTCGCTTTTATTGTGCTCGTTGAAATGTAACAGGCAAGATTGCATAAAGTAAAGCCAATTCTCATCAACTCAGTAATTTACGGAATAAAAATCATGATCCCCTTTTCAAGCCACAAAAAAAGGCTTCTCACATTTTTTCAATGTATACCCCTTCATCCTTTTTCCATTCACAATAAAAGATTTCTTTGTAGCTGTGAATGTGGTGTGATCGAAGGTTCTTCAATAACCAATCCTCATTAAGGCCCGCTGCCTTCAAATTACCCCAGTCTACTTCGCCGTCATCAATAATGGTCACAGGCAAATAAACCGGTTTTCTCGGCTTTTGCAAATCCTCCATTGTCGGCGTGGCATATTGCGACTTTTTCAATACACTCACCGTTCCGTCGGTCTCCAGAACCGCATATTCCACTTCACGAATGGAGAAGACATCTTTCCTTCTTAAAAGATTCTGAAGCATGTCAATATCCAGTTTTTCTTTCTTCATCATCTCTCGATCCAAATGGCCATTTCGAATGATTATCGATGGCTGTCCTTCAAGAAATCCGCGTGAGCCGCGAAACTTTTGCGTGCACCATTCAACGACATAGATCAGCAGCCCCCACAAAGCAACCGCAAATAAAATGGAGCCTATTCCGATCTGCTTGTCATACAGAGCATTTCCGACTAATTCGCCAAGAACGATTGCGGAAATAAAATCAAAAGCTGTGATCTGGGCAAGCGTTGCCTTCCCCAATATTTTGGTCATGAAAAAAAGAGCTGTGAACCCAACGACCAACTCAATCGCAATACGAACAAAATGCATGACTCGACCACCCTCAAATCGTACGATCTCAAACTCATGCATAGTGTTTCTCAGGTTTTTACTTTTTATTAGCTCTAAATAAGAAAAAAGCCGGAATACATGCATTCCGGCCACTCATCTGTTTAGTTTAATTCTGCAATCTTCTTGAATGCATACTCTGCGGCACGAACCGTTTTATCAATGTCTTCCATGGAATGTTTTGTTGACAAGAAAACGCCTTCGAACTGAGACGGAGGCAGTGAAATTCCCTGTTCGATCATTTCCGCAAAATACGTTTTAAAATGTTCAAGATTCGACGATTTCGAACGTTGATAATTAATGACCTTTTGATCTGTAAAGAAAATCCCCATCATTGCGCCTGCCTGATTAACAGTAAGAGGAATGCCGTATTTTGCGGCAGCAGCTTTATAGCCCTCCGCCAGTCGGTCCGCTTTCTTGCGGAATTCCGGATAGTCTTCCGGTGTCAGCTGACTGAGTGTCATATATCCGGCCGCAATCGCAATCGGATTGCCCGACAGAGTCCCCGCCTGATATACCGGTCCTTCCGGAGCAATCTGGCTCATAATATCCATACGGCCGCCATAAGCACCCACAGGCATTCCGCCTCCGATTACTTTCCCAAGCGTCGTCAAATCTGGTGTAATTCCAAAATAGCCTTGTGCGCAGTCATAAGCAACTCGAAAACCGGTCATCACCTCATCAAAAATCAGTAAAGATCCGTATTCCTGTGTTATTTCTCTAAGTGCCTGCAAAAATCCCTCGACCGGCGGAACAACACCCATATTTCCTGCGACCGGTTCGACAATCACACAAGCAATCTCATGGCCATATTGTTTAAAGACCTCAGTGACCCGTTCAGCATCGTTATAAGGAACGGTTAAGGTGTCTTTGGCTAGCTGTGCCGGAACACCGGGACTGTCGGGAAGTCCAAGTGTTGCAACCCCAGAGCCTGCCTTTATAAGCAGCGAGTCGGCACTGCCGTGATAGCTGCCTTCAAATTTTAAGATCTTATCACGGCCCGTGTACCCGCGTGCAAGCCGAATTGCGCTCATCGTCGCCTCTGTTCCTGAGTTGACAAAACGCACTTTTTCTACTGATGGAACGCGATCAACGACAAGCTCGGCAAGTTTGGTTTCGAGCAGTGTTGGTGAACCGAAACTCGTCCCTTTTTCAACAGTTTCTTTGATATAATCAATCACTTTCTCATCAGCATGGCCGAGAATGAGCGGTCCCCAGCTTAATACATAGTCAATGTATTCATTCCCATCTATATCATAAATTTTCGATCCTTTCCCGTGGTCCATGAAAATCGGACTCAAATCAACAGACGGAAAGGAACGCACCGGACTGTTGACTCCGCCGGGCATAAGCGGTTTCGCCTTTTCATAAGCGGCAATCGATTTACTAAAGTTCATGTTCTTTTCTCCTCCCAATCATTTCACACTTCCGTATCTTCTGATCACATTCCCCTAACAGACAAAAAGCGCTGAATGATGAACTGTTTATTCGAAAAAACGCCTGTATTGATCAACAACTGCTCTTTCAAACTTAATCTGATTAAAAAAGCGTGCATCAAAACCTGGATGCACGCTCGATGTCATTCATATTGACTACAAAAATTCCGATTCATTCATCAAAATGCGCCGCATACAACTTTACCACTTTTATTTTAATTCAAAAAAGGATCAAGTGCACGCCAAGCCTCTTCTTTTCCGGTTCCATTAAATGAAGAGAACAGGATGAGCGGATCATCTGCTTTCAGTCCCAGATCACGCACAATGATTTGTTTATGCTTTTGAAATTTGCTTTTGGGAATCTTGTCCGCCTTTGTTGCAACGGTGATCACCGGATGTCCATAATAAGAGAGAAATTCATGCATTTGAATATCTTCTTTGGATGGCGGATGGCGCAAATCCACCAGGTGGACGACAGCACTCAATGCCTCGCGTTCTGCAAAGTAAGCCTCAAGCATCCGGCCCCATGCCTCTTTGTCCTTTTTCGATACCTTCGCGTATCCATAACCGGGAACGTCGACAAAATAAAATTCATTGTTGATAATAAAATAGTTCAGCTTCTGAGTTTTGCCGGGCTTCTCAGAGGTTCGGACAAGATTCCTTCTGTTCAACATTTTATTAATAAACGATGATTTGCCGACATTCGAACGCCCGGCAAGTGCTATTTCAGGCAAGCCGTTCGTCGGATACTGTGCCGGTCCTACGGCACTAATCAAGTAATCTGCTTGTATAATTTTCAACGTCATCTCTCCTCAGGTCACCATTCAGGTGATCTGCTCATGTATACACATTCTATCTTAATTTTATTGGTGCTGTCCAATATGAGACGATTCAAGTTCGCAAATCAATCATGGATATCATCCATTTTTGAAAACGTTTGGGTCCTGCGTGAAATTCCTGATCTACGCATAGATCCTAGTAATCATGCATGAAAAATTAATTTAATGCATGAGTAAAATTCAACGTGCCATTAGCAAATTGCTTCAGAAAAAAACTGCCGGCTTTTAAAGTCGGCAGTTTTTATAATGCGTTTAGTTACCCTTGCTTCTCCACTCCCGCGTCGATTGGTCGCGCAGAGAGTGGATGATTTCCCAGCATGTCAGTAAGCGTGGTGTGCACATCTTTTTTGATTGGCACTTCTTCAGGGTGCAGACAAAGTTCGAGTACTTGGTGCAGCGAATTAACCGGAATGATTTCCGCCTTGTCGTATTGCTTTAAGGTCTCCTGCATATTCTCGACCGGTATGATCACACGCTTTGCCCCTGCCTCTACTGCCGCATCAATCTTGGCCATCACACCGCCAATCGGCTTAACTTGTCCATGAAGACCGAGCTCGCCCGTCATTGCGATGTCCGGGTAGACTTTTCGACGCAGAATTGCTGAACTGATGGCTACCGCCATAGAGATTCCTGCAGACGGTCCATCAACAAGTGCACCTCCGGGGAAGTTCACATGAATATGATAGCGGTACGCCGCCAAACCCATTCGGTTGAGCACCGTAAGCACATTCTCCACTGATGCCCGTGCCATGCTTTTTCTCGTAATTGTTCGTGATGAAGAGCCGAGTGACTCCTCTTCTGCAATTCCGGTAATTGTCAGACTGCCTTCATGCCGGCTTTTCACCGCAGACGCTTCAACCTCAAGCAGGACGCCTAATCCCGGCCCGTAAACAGCCAGTCCATTAACGAGACCGATTTCAGGTGCAGAAGGCACCTTGCGATTTGGCTTCGGCGTGAGCCTGCTGGAACGCACGACCCATTCGATTTGTTCCAGACCAATAGTGCCCGGCTTGGAATTTTTCGATGCGGCTACACCTGCAGCAATCTGAATCATGTTCACGGCCTCTCTCCCGCTCTTCGCGTAATCAGCAATTTTCTCTAAGCATCCATCTGCCACATCAAGATTTAATTTCGTTGCAGCTCGCTTAGCAATCATACGAATATCCGAGCGGCTCAAATCAGAGAAGAAAATTTCAAGACAGCGTGAGCGGATAGCCGGAGGAATTTCTTCGGGGCGACGCGTTGTCGCGCCAATTAAGCGAAAATCCGCAGGTAATCCATTCTTAAAAATATCATGGATGTAGGCCGGAATTTGACGATTTTCTTCATTGTAATAAGCACTCTCCAGGAATACTTTGCGATCCTCCAATACTTTCAAAAGCTTGTTTAATTGAATCGGATGTAATTCACCAATTTCGTCAATAAAAAGAACACCGCCATGCGCATGTGTCACAGCGCCTTCTTTCGGCTGCGGAATACCTGCCTGGCCCATTGCTCCTGCCCCTTGGTAGATTGGATCATGAACGGAGCCAATCAATGGATCAGCAATTCCGCGTTCGTCAAAACGCGCAGTTGCTCCATCCAATTCCACAAATGGTGCCGACGGCTTAAACGGCGATTCCGTATTCTTTTTCGCCTCTTCAAGAACAAGTCGTGCTGCCGCTGTCTTGCCGATACCTGGCGGCCCGTAAATAATCACATGCTGCGGGTTTTTGCCGCATAAAGCAGCTCGTAAAGCGATAATTCCGTCGTGCTGTCCGATCACATCTTCAAGCTTTTTTGGGCGAATACGCTCAGAGAGCGGTTCAGACAGTGATTGACGACGCATCCTATTCAATTCATCCATTTCCTTTTTTGATTCCTTATCAATTGAAATTTTTTGCACATGCTGATTGCGCAGTAAACTCCAAAAATACAGACCAATAATCGCGCCAAAAAATATTTGTGTGAAAATCAGCAATACCATCCAATTCATAAACTTCTGCCTCCCATTTCAGCTGCGCTTTAACGCCTGCTTGCCGTATCATCATTCTTATAAGGCATTATTTCCAAGGCTGAAGCGAGTTAAACAGAAGGCAATAAGAAAAAAATCCAACTGCTCTCTTCAATTATGTGTTTATAAATCGTTTACCATTTCCGAGTAATACGTTTCCGCTAACCATGTTTTTGTACCTTTTCTTCATGTTTCGTAACAGATCCGAGCTCCAATTAGGTAAGGACTGTCACTTCTTTTCATTTACACATTAGAAAACTTGGCTTAGCCAAGCCTCTGACGAAGGCGAAGACTTAGTTGCACTTACACTAAATTCCTCTAAATCTTGTCGAGTAGGGCAGTGATTCACATCCTCTGTCCCCCTCACAGAACCGTGCGTGCGCTATTTACGCACACGGC
>Ga0334901_1000847_pt1 | contig 37469 bp, 26 predicted proteins | sample GraSluR3_MG_3_FD_207216 | JGI IMG/M metagenome (GOLD analysis project Ga0334901, IMG submission 207216) | Sludge microbial communities from methane-producing bioreactor in Wageningen University, Netherlands - Granular Sludge_15_08-R3 | ecosystem: Engineered > Bioreactor > Anaerobic >...
TTTATTTGTTTTTTATTGCGAAAATTGTCAATTACTTTACAACTTTAAATTAATCTATGCTAGATATTATAGCAATCTCATATAAAAATATTTGACCATTCAAATGAAATCCAATTTCTATTTTTTTTCAGAAATGAAAATATCTCATCAAAGCACCTATTGGAACTGGCAAAAGCTTTCTTTTCTTTGATTGACCAATGTATGGACTATATAAATACAATACAAGAAACTTATTAAATAACACTTCTTCAGAGTGATTTATAAAAATATTATTTACTTTTGAAAACGAAACACGGCTTATAATAAGACAAATAACCAAAGCCAAAGTCAAAGAATCTTGTTCCTCATCTCTTTATAAAATAGAAAACCTTAACATAATAGAAGAATCTATTATCAAAAAAGATGAAGACATAGAAAGTATTATCAAAAAATCTTGAGCTTACCTAGAAAAGATTGAATTCAAAAATGAAACAGACTTGCAACAAACATTTATGTCTTTTTTACCACCAAAAGAAGTTTTTGTAAATACTGTTTTTTTAATGCAAGATTCAGACAATATTTTTGAATTACTACCAAGCGAAAGACTTACTGTTCTCAAAAATGTGTTTTGATTGTTATGAATCGATGAAGCCAAAGATATAATAACAGAAAAGAAAAAAGAAATATCTTATAAATTAAAAACATATTCAGACACAAGCAAGTATGACGAAAAGACAAAATCGTTGATAAAAAAACTAATAGAAAACCATAACAATCTAAAAAACAGTGAAATAAATCAAATAAGCGCGCTTCTCCAAAAAAAGAACGAAAACATAAATGAAATATGATTTATACAAGAAAAAATAACAATACAAGATTTGGATATAAACAATTTTTTACCAGATATAAACAACGAAGTAAACACAATAATTCAATTAGAAAAAGACAAACACAAAAAGATTCAAAACCAGCTAGAGAATATTCAAGAATCAACTAAAAACATAATAAACAAAATAGACTCCAAAAGACAAAATACATTTAATCTAGAAAAAACCAATCAAGAACTAGTCGAAAATATCAAAAAAATAAATAACAATAATTTTGAAGAAATAAAAAAAGAGTTAGAAAATATTCAAAAATCACTTGATAAAAAAGATAAAGAACAAAATTACGAGAAAACAAATGTTTTTTTGAAAAAATGCAACTCTGACAAAGAATTAAAAGATTTATATACAAACGAAGAAATATATTGAATAGAATCAGTATATAGTATTATTAAACAATTAATAGAAAAAGGCAAATCTCTAAACGAAAAAATCAAAAACAACCAACTTATGATACAAAACAAACAATTAGAGCAAAAATCAATAAAAGAGAAGCTTGTTCAACAAGAAAGATCATTGCTAGAACAACAAATATCCCTAACAAAACAAATAGAAGAAATATCAGATCATATAAATAACTTTGAAGAAAACATAAAACAACAAGCAACATTTTTTTGTGAAAAAATAAAAACAAACTGCCCTTTTATCAAAGATATAAACAGAAAAACATTTGATCAACTTGAAGAACAAAAACAATTTTTTTTCAAAAAGAAAATCAATTTAGAACAATGATTACAAGAAAAAATCAAAGAAATTGAAAATATCAAAACAAAAACAAATGAAATTAACGATAAATGATTATTAGAAGATATAAATGTTTTCGAAGAAAACAAAAAACTACAAGAACAATCAACTTTATCAATAAAAAATTTTTTAAATGAAATAAATCGAAAAGACATAGAAAATGATTATCAATCATATTTATTGCTAAAAAAAGAGAAGCAAATCAAAGAAAATAAGCTCAAAGAAATAGAAAACGAACAAAGAAAGAAAGAAGAATACATGCTACAAATAGAAAAAAACAATGAAATAATAAAAATAACAAACCAAGAAATCAATGAATATATACAAGAACAAACAAAATTAGAAGAAAATAAAAAGGAAATAGAAAATCAGATCCAAAATAGCAATTATGAAAAAATTCAAGAAGCTGAAAAACACAACAATCAGTGTATTATAATACAACGTGATATAGAAAATATGATACAAGAATACAAAATTATTCAAAGGGAAACCGAAAATTTAAAAAAACAAGAAAAACAAATAAACAATCTCTACAATATTTTTTCAAAAGAATTACTTCTTCTTGTTCTACAAGACCATTTACCGATTCTTAACGATATAATAAACAATTATTTATCACAAATTGTAGAATATCAAATTTCACTTAAACTAAATAAAACAAGTAGCGACAAATTAGAGTTAGAAGCAAATATAATAGACCAAGAATGAGAAAGAGAAATAAAAAGTCTCAGCTGATGACAAAAAATCATATTAAAACTAATTTGGATGCTTTCTATTTCTTCATACATGAGATCACCATTGTTGTTTTTGGATGAAACAATAAACAATTTAGATACTGAAACCGTAAGCAAAGTTGCTGATTTATTAGAAAATTTTATAAAACAAAAAAATATTAAATTTTATACAGTTACTCATAACCAACAAATTCAAGATATGCAAATACGAGATAAAGTACTAGAAATATCTAGATAAAAACACTCGACTTGAAATTGCAATTATTTTTATTATCATCCTACTTCGCCAATATTTATTATTACAAATTGAATGAAAAAACACAAAAATTTAATTTTATTATTGATAATAACATTCTTACGAAGTGTATTTTTGTGAATGGCAAAATTTTTTCTTCGATTTGCACTCAAAGAAGACAACAGAACATTAGAAGAAATAGCTTGATACATAAGTTTATGATCCGCTTTTTCTTATTTAGTTGGTGGTGCTCTTACATATGCATTTCGCAAAAAACCAATTATTATTATATCATGAATAGTGGTTATTCTTTGCCTAATATATTGATATATGACAGATTATTTTCCATTAAAAAACTTTGCATTCATTATTAGTATTATGTGATTTTTTTATGGTTTATGGTTGACTATAAAGTGAATATTAACAACAGTTGAAATTATGGAATCATGACGAAGTGAAACAAAAATAAACGCAACAATAAATACAGTTATATTTATATGACTATTAGTAGGTGCTTATTGGTGATTTGATATTTACGAACGTTTACAATGAGTAGGTGCTATATGATTAATACTAACTGTTACAATAGCAACAACTCTTATTCTTTTTACTACATATGACAATAATTTCAAAAAACACACACTACATAGCGCAATAACAAAAAACATACCAAACATTTTCTGATCAATAAAAAAATATTTTACATTTTTAATTCCAATTGGTATTTTACGAGCAGTTTCTACTGCTGTATGACAAAAAATGCTTGAAATTGGGGTTGATGTAATGAATAAAGAACCAACAAAATGAATTGTAATAATTATTGTATCTATGTGATGAGCAATATTTGGACATATACTTTCAACTCGAATAATAAAGAGAAAGAAAAATATAGCAATATTATTGACCATATTGTTAGCAATTAGTACAGTTTTTTTTCCAAATTTCTTAGAAAAAAAAGATACTTTTTTATTTATGATTACATATAGTACGTATTTATGACTTATTTTTTGAGTTATAGTAAATCTTATAGAATGAAGATTTTACCATAAAATTGGAGAAGATAATAGAAAAGAATTTTGATCTGCTGCATATTGAATCATTACAAGTATCTGTATTTTCCTCATAATGCTTTTTGGAGATTATGCTACAAAAAAACGATGAATATATACAAGTTTTAATGTTTATTGAATAATACTAGCAGCTACAATACCTTTTATAAGAAAAATAAAATAGTTTTTACAAAAAATGTCAACCTAAACTCACTCAAAAAGGGCTGAGTTTTTTTGTTTTTTTAAGTTTTGGAATATAATAAGATTGTTAATTTTAGTTTTTAGAAGTATCGAATGAAAAAAAGTTTTTATAAGATAATGGCTGTATTAATAGTTTTTATGTTAATAAATATTTCATATATCAATTGACAATCAATAAGCACAGAAACTATTGATGATTTTAATATAAGCAACGCAACAAACAATATAAAAGACCTCAAAGGAAGCATTGATAATATCACAAAAGAATTATTTAAATTAGATGAAGAACAGAAAACAAACCAATGAGTTTCTACTCAATACAAAGAAATGAGAGATTGAATAGTTGATGTAATTCAAAGTATAAACACAACAACAGAGAAAGTAAGTAGAATAATTCAACAAATAGCTTTATACAAAAAAGAAATCGAAAAATCTAGTGCAGAAATAAAAGGTTCCAGAACAGGAAGCCAAAATACAAAAGAACAAATAAAAGAATTTCTAAATATAATATACAAATTAGATAACAAATTATATGATCAAGAATGAAAAAACATAGACACAATAAAATTATTAATAAATTCTGACAATATCCCACGCACACTAGCAAATGATTATGCAATACAATCAATGATTATTCAATTAAACAATCTAATTAAAAACTTTAATGAAGAAGAGCAATATCAATTAGAAAATATGCAAAAATTTAATAATCTAAAAAAACAATCTCAAACAAAATTAAAAGAATATGAAACAGATTTAGAAAAACTTCAGCAGCAAAAAAACTACTTAATACAATTTTTAGGTCTTTATAAAAGCGATGAAGATCAAAGAAAGTATACAATATCACAACTTTTTGAAAGTTGAAAAAGTGTTTATGATAAAATTGAAGAATCACTAAAAGACATAAAAAAGGAAATATATAAATGAGACTTTAATATCGATAAAAAACTCAAACAATTAGAAGAAATGGATAATAACAATTCAAAATATCCTATAGCACGACCTTTATATCCAATATATGACATAAAAAATTACTTCTGAGATTTAGAGTTTCAAAAAGAAAATTGATTTCCTCAATTATGAATACAAATAAAAGCAGAGCAATGAACACCAATATATGCATCTCGTGATGGTATAGTCTATCTCGTAGCGGACAACGAACAAATTTGAATAAATTGGATTATGATTGTTCACACAAATTGATATGTAACAGTTTATGAATATCTAAATACAACAACTGTAAGTATTGGTGATGTAGTAAAAAGATGACAATTAATTGGTTATAGCTGATGAGAACCATGAACAAGATGAGCTTGATTTATATCAAAATGACCAAATCTAACTTTTATGGTATTCAAAGATGGTGTTGCAATAGATCCTTTTTCTATATTAGATGCAAGCCAAGTTCAAGACAAATCAGTTCTTCCAGAGTGATATCATATAAAGTATCTAAGAGATAAATACGCTAGACCAATAGACATAACAAATTTAAAAATAATGGAATGAAATACAGTAGATGAAAGAGCTCAACAATTCCTAAAACTATATTGAGTTTGAATATATAAATATCTACAGTTTCGAGAAGACGCCGCAAAATGAACAAATATAGATAGAGATTTCGTGATATGTGTTGCATTTGCAGAATCAACTCTTTGAAGATATCTAAGTACAGATAACAATATTGGTAATGTTTGAAATAATGATCGTTGAGATAGAGTTCCTATGCAAAGTGCTTTATGATGAGCAAGAGCAATAGCGCTTACTGTAAATAACAGGCACCTTTGACATTATCATACAATTAACCAACTTTCAAGATACTGAAACCCTGATGGAAAAATTTATGCATCATCACCTATTAACTGGCAAACCAACGTTCTAAAATGTCTTTCACAAATTAAATGATTCTATATTCCAGAAGATTATCCATTTAGAACATGACCAAACCCAAATCTAAAAGAAGAACATCAAAAACTTGTTGATGTATTAAAAACTCAAAGTTTCAAAAGATAAAAAAAAGGAGCCGATCAAAAGGCTCTTTTTTTGTAAAATCAAATCAGATTAAATCTTCTCTATTTCATATCAATCTTTACTATCCTTCACATTCCATCAGAGATCAGTTATTTTATTTCTAAGTTCATCGGCTAATGCATAATTTTTATCTTGCTTAGCTTGCAAACGTTGATCAGCAAGATCAGATATTTCTGTTGGAATTTCAACAGAAGCTTCCCGTTTGAACAAATTTAGTTTCAAAAAATTATCTTCTAAATAAGACATTACCTGATATAATCAATCTACATTTTCTTTTAATCAACTATTTATTTCAGCAAACAATTTTGGTGTGTTTATATTGTCACATATAGATTCTTTTATTTTTTTATAAAACTCATAATTTTCAATCTGATTTTTTTCTACAGAAACATATTTTCAAGCAAGCTTTTTAATCAAAGATTTTCTACTATTTTTTGCGGTTTCTAATCAATCCCAAGTAAAATTTTGAAAATTTCCATACTGCGCCATAAAATAAAAATATCTCAAATCTAATATTGAAAATCATTTTTTTTCTATATCTTCCAACGTATATGCATTACCCAAAGATTTTCACATTTTACCTCAATCTACCTGTAAAAATTCGTTATGAATTCGATATTTTACCCAAGGTTTTTTGCAAAATGCACATTCAGATTGGGCTATTTCATTTGGATGATGAATGGTTATATGATCAGCTCATCCATGATGAATATCAAATTGTTCTCCAAGATATTTGCTAGACATTGCACTACATTCTATATGCCAACCAGGAAAACCTATTCATCGAGGACTTTCCCATTCCATTTGTCTTTTTTCTCCAATAGGAGAGAACTTCCACAAAGCAAAATCCGTAGGATTTTTTTTGCCCTTCATATCTATTCTTTCTCCTGCATTTAATTCCTCCAAACGTTTTTTATAATTTGGTCACATAAGTTTGCCATAATCATCTACTTTACTAGTATCCATATATATTCCATCTCAATCAACTGTATAGGTATATCATTTTTCTTCTAAAGTTTTAATAAGATCTATTTGTTCTTTAATATGTTCTGTCGCTCTAGGCATTACATCAAATGTATCAATATTGAGCTTTTTCATACCTTCTATAAAGACATTTTCATATTTTTTGGCAACATCCCAAGCTGAAATTCATTCTCTTTTGGCTCATTTTTCCAATTTATCCTCCCCTTCATCTGAATCACTTACCAAATGTCCAACATCTGTTATATTCATTACTGCATTTACTTCATATCACAAAAACTTAAGCGTATTTCTAATTAAATCAGCTACAAAAGCCGCCCTATAATTACCAATACTAGGATCTCGATACACAGTAGGTCAACAACTATACATCCCCACTTTACCTGGTACCAAAGGTACAAATTCTTCTTTCTGACGAGTAAGGGTGTTGTAGAGATACAATTTCATGAAAAACAAAAAACAATATAAAACAACAATCTTATAAGTTTACAACAACAAAAATCAAATCAAAAAATTCTGATTTATTACTATTTTGAAATATACATTACTATTTGAATTTCTTTGCTATTTCATTAAAATCCCAGCATAAAACAATAAAAAAATAATATTACTATCAATTGAGCAATAAAAATAATAAATAAAAGAAGAAAATCAGCACCATCCTTAGCAAAAAGCAGCGATACAAATATGACTATACTATAATTCATTACAATGATAATGCCTTAATGATGGATCAATTTTATTTATTTTTTATTGCAAAATAATAAATTTTAAGAATTTAAATTAAACTATGTTCTGAATTCTATGAAATAACGCAAGAAACCTTCTATACATAAGAAAGTTCAACAATAAAAAAGCAATTCGTCTGGCGAACAACAAATTAGAAACAAAAAACTTCTTATCAGAAAGAGGAATCCCCTTCGCCAAAACTTATTGAATAATTTCAAATCGTAATGAACTTTACGATTTCGATTTTTGATTTCTACCAAAAAAAACCTTTGTTATAAAACCAAATCAAGGAAGTAAATGAGCATGAATATTTATAGTAAAGAACATTAGTAAACAAGAAAAAATAGAACAAAAAGAAGAAAACTTAACAAATAAAATACAAAAAATACGATCCAAAATTATACCTTACAAAACGATACCAACAAACAAAAAAGAAATCTATCATATAGGAAACAAAGAAACAAATGATCCAACCTTTAGAAGATATTTACTAGACATAATTGATGGTAAATATTCTATGACCATGGGTTGAGACAAAGTAATTATTGAAGAAAAACTGCTTCCCTGAGAATTATTCAAAGAATTTTGCGAACGATGATTGGCTGACATCAGAGTTATTGTCTTCAATCTAGTTCCAATAGCAACAATGATTAGGGTGCCCACAAAATATTCAAACTGAAAAGCGAATCTAGCTCAATGATGACTTGGGCTTTGAATAGAAATTTGAACTGGCAAAATAACCTCTATGCTTTGGAAAAATAAAGTATATACACGTAAATTTCCCAAAGAATTTGCTCATTTTTTTGGCAAACAAATCCCATATCGAAAAGATATTCTTTTTCTTTCTTCCAAAGCCCAATATTACGTAAATCTTGGTTATTTAGCACTAGATCGAGTAATTACAAATGAAGGACCAAAACTTTTGGAAATAAATGCTAGAGCAGGTTTGGAAGTACAAAAAGTAACAAATGCTCCTTTGGAAAAAATTCTCAAAAAAATTGAAGATATAAATATCCAAGACCCAGAAAAAGGCGTCGAAATAGCAAGAACATTATTTAGCAAAGAATCTGCGGATATAATCAAACAACAAAAAATACTTTACCTTTCTCAAAACGCAAAACTTGTTTTTAAGTGAGAAGAAAATGAAGTTATTGATATAATAATAGAGGTAGATTTAAATAAACAAAACAATTATGCACATCCAAATATATGTGAAAAAATAAAACAAAAATCTGATTTCTTTTTGGATTTATATGACAATGACATAATTCTAAAAAAATCAAAATTTCTTACCAAAGAACAACTTGAAGAAAACAAAATAATATTTGGAAAAAAAACTGCTGAAAAATTTCTTATAAAACCAATACATAAAACATTTGAAAAAATAGAAGTAATAGCTTCTAATAAAATTATACAATCAGAAATAAAACAACTCCATATAATAGACGAAAAATTACAAAAACTATCCAAAAAACTAAATCTTTCTGCTAGACTTAGACCAACAAATTATTTCAATGAACTAGATAACTTCATCACTCGAAAAGGCAATTACAATCCTATTTTCAACTACAAACGACCTACTCAAGAGAAACTCCAAGAAACAAAAGATGAGATTAAAAAAATCCAAGAAAAAACAACAAAATTACAAAGCCCAATGAAAAATCTTTTTTTAGAAAAAATTGATGAATTGTTTAACAAACAAAATCTATTACAAGCATATATCAAACAAGATTTCAAAAACATATCACTATATAATGAAAAATTATTTTGATGATTTGATGAAAAATTATTAAAAACATCAAAAGAAAGAGTTTTCTCCCAAAAAGAAGACAATCAAAATTTACTGTGAGAACCATTAAAATTATCAGAAATTGAAAAACTTATAGAAAGTTATTTAGCAGAAAAGAAAATTTATTGAGTCGATGTTGTTTTTAGTTATGACAATCTTTCTAGAATCTCTGTAATTATGTGAAAAGAAATCAAAATAAGTATATCAAAACATGGTATTTTTAGGGAAAAAGAAATCCTATCAGTATTGGCTCACGAAATTGATACACACTTGATAAGACATCTAAATTGACTAAAATCTTGACGACATATTCTCAAATCTTGAACTGGTTATTACCTAAAAGATGAAGAATGATTAGCTATTTACAATGCTAGTAAACATTTACCAGAAGGTTATAAAAAAGATAGTATATACAAAAAATATTATCTCACAAATGAATGAGAAAAGTCTGATTTTAAAAAACTATTTGATTTAATAAGGTTTACAAACCCTGAAAAAGAGATAGAAAGATTGTTCAAATGAGCATTAAGAATAAAAAAATGAATTTATAACACATCACTAAAATGAGAATGAACAAACTTTATAAAAGATAAAATATATTTGGAATGATATAACAAAATAAAAAAAGAAGTTAATGATTGAAAAGATATAGAAAAATTATATAAATGAAAAATTAAAATAGAAGATTTATATTTAATAAAATAAAAACACAATGTTAAAAATAGCAATAGAATGTTCTTATACAGATAAATTCAATAGTAAAGATCTTTATTGAACGAGATATATTATGCAGGAAATGTTCAAAAAAAACAACATTGAACTTGTCAGAGTAAGCATAAATAAATATGAAAAAAAATATTTCAAAGAATATAATATTTATAAATCAAATTGAGAAGTAAAAACAATAAAAAAACCTTATAAACCAGATATTATTCGAAATAGAAAATCAACAGCTACAACATACAAATATGAATTATTAAAAAAACACACTATAATCCCATCACAACATATTTCAACAATATCAAACGACAAATATGAAACTTATATGTTTTTAAAAAAATATCAACCCAAGACTTTTCTACTAAGTAGCATATTAAAAAATAAACAAATACAAAAAAATTATAATTGAACAATGATTCTAAAACCATTAAGAGCAAATTGAGGAAGGTGAATTATACTAATAAACATAGAAAAACTACTAAAAAAAGAAAAAAATTATAAATGATTAGAAGAATTATATATTGTACAAGAGTTTAAAGATTTTTCTAAATGATATCCTTGAATAGTTTCCTGAAATCATGATATAAGAATTATGTTTGCTGGAAAAAATATAATAGAAACAACTCTTAGAATACCAAAAAAATGATGATTCAAAAGCAATATTTGATCTTGAGGCTCTCAAATAGATATTCCGACAAAAAAAATGCCACCAGAAGTAATAAAACTTGCAAAAAAAATATATAAAGAAATTAGTAGAGAACAAAATGAAATAATTTCTATTGATTTCGCATATTGCAAAGAAGAAAAAAAACGGTATATGCTAGAAATAAACGCTTCTCCAGGAACTCGATATTATCAAACAGATAGAAAAAAGTTAGAAAAAATATGTAAATGATTAATTATTTTTTTTAAAAAATGTTTAATAAAATGATGTCATTAAAAAATATATCATCAAAAATCATAACAAATGAAGCCAAAAAAAACTGATTTAAAGTAGAAATAATATCCGAAGAACACGACATTTTTTATTTAGAAAAAGAGTGAAAAAAAGTTCTTTTTAAGAATATAGATTGTTGACTCAACAATAGCTTATCTGTAAAATTTGCTAGACAGAAAAAATTAACTTACATTATGTTAGAAAATCACAATATAAAAGTACCAAAATCTTTATATATCAACAAAAAAACAAAAGAAATAGAAAAACTAATAAAAGAAAATAAATTAGTATTCCCTCTTGTTGTAAAACCATCTATATGAGAACATTGAAATTGAGTTAGCGTAAACATAAAAAACAAAGAGCAACTAAAAAACGCTATAATAAAAGCATTTAAATACAATAATGAAATAATTATACAGGAATTTTTTAAATGAAGTGATTATAGAGTTTTTTGTGTAAATAACAAAGTGTTAGCTGTTATGAAAAGAATTCCTGCTTATATTTTATGAGACTGAAAAAAAACAATAAAAGAACTTATTAAAATAGAAAACAAAAGGGAAGAAAGATGAAATTGACACGAAAAATGATTGAGTAAAATATTAGTAGATAAAGATGTGATTAAACAGTTAAAAACATTAGATTTGGATATAAAACATATCCCCAAAAGAAACGAGAAGGTTTTTGTAAGAAAAAATGCTAATTTATCAACTTGATGAGTATCTATAGATGAAACAGATAAAATAAATCCTGAGATTAAAAAAATGTGTGAAAAAGCTTCAAAAATTCTTTGACTAAAAATTTGTTGAATTGATTATTTATCAGAAAACATATCTAAACCATTATCTAAACAAAAATGAGGTATTATAGAGATAAACCACACACCTTGATTAAGAGGTCACCATTTTCCATTTAAAGGAAAACCAAGAAATATAGCTAAAGAAATTATAAAATTAGCGTTTTCAAATATAAAAATATAATTATATGACAAATTTTGACAAAACAAGAAACATAGTTATAATTTATTAAGATTTTATCTTATATTTTATAACATGAATTCAATAAATTCGATATCAAATATAGAAAATAAAATAAACTACAAAGAGTATTTGGAGCAAATTAACAAATCTTTAGAAGAAATTAAAGAAGAATATGCAGATCCCTTGGATTGAATATTAAAGTACGAAAACTGAATTTGTACAACTTTTTTTAAAGAAAAAAATAAAATATTATTAGAAGATATTCAAAAAAAAGAACATGAATTTATAAATATATTAAACAATTTAAAAAACATCGAAAAGAATCTTAAAGAAAACAAAAACATACCACTAACTATTAAAAAAATTTATATAAAAAGCATTGATTCTCTAATTAAAAAGTTTCTTATGTTTCAACATTCAGTACGAATAGAATGAGAAAAATCATGATATGGACTATCTTATAATGAACGCGAAACACACAGTAAAAAAATTTTTTATTTACAAAAAGAAATCTATTGAGAACCTGTTTCTAAAAACAAAGAAGAAACAAATAGTATTTTAAAAAAATTACATAATATATTTGAAAAAAAACAAGAAAAATTAAATGATGAAGAAAAAAAAATTTTTTTAAAGTTTTTAAAAGAATCTGATTTAAAGTTTGATTTCAAATATAATAAAAAAGAAATTGAAAAGGAATCAATTGATGAAAAGGAATCAATTGATGAAAAAAAAATTGAATTAAAAAATATAGACAAAGCAAAAATAAAAGAAATTTCAGAATTAATAATTAGTTTTTATAAAAATTATTTTTGAGAGAAAAACACAACATTAAAAAATTGGAATACAATAGAACAAAATTGAATAGATTCTTTAAATATATCTTGAATGAATCAAGAATTAAGAATACCCAAAAATTATCAAGATGTGTGAAAAACAAAAATCACTCAAACAGTTATCTCTCACGAAATAGAACAACATTTATTATCATGGGATTCTAATAATAGGTTTTTATGAAAATGATTTACTAGCTGAAAATATGATTTCATAAGCGAATGAATAGCAAAAATAAACGAAGATATATCTTCATGAAAAATATCTTCATTTGAGGATTTAAAAAATCAAAAAGAAAACCCTACAATTTGAATTATTTGAGTTTTTATTTGTGAAAATTATAATTACGAAGATGCATTAAATATAACAACAATCTATAATAAATTAACATCAAAAGATGATGATGAAAAATGCAAAAAAAAAGCAATAGACATGGTAAAAAGAAGAAAAAGATTTGTTCCATATAATATTCCAGGATCGAGCATAAAAGACGCTTTATATCAAAGAGGGAAAGATCGGGTAAAAAAATATCTAACAGAAAATGATTCTCTAGAAATTGCTTTAGAAAGATACAAAAATTTAAATATTTTTAAACTCTGACCAGAAGAGATAAAACATATAGAAGAAATAAAAAAAGAATTAAACATAACAGAAAGTAAAGCTTATTTCACATTGTTTATAGGTAGAATTATTCATGATAAATTAAATAAATGAAAGTGATCAGCAAAAAAATATTTACAAGAAATGAATTTAAATCATCAAAAAATAACAATTTCATCAAAAAAAGAATTAATAAAAATTTTACAAATGCTTAAATAAACAATAGCATTTTATCTCGTAAATAACTTCCCCTTGACTCCTCTTCGCAAATCACTTAAATACGAGGCGATTTATCTGCCTCTTTTTTTGATATGAAAAAACTTTCATTGATTATAATCTGACTTTTGGGAATTATCAGTTTCCCTATTTTTGGACAAGAACAAACACACAGTTCTCCTTGATGTGAAAATAGAACTTACGATATCAAATGATTGTCTGATATCAAGAAAGATCAAACATCAGAATACAGTATGATTCGAGCAAAAGATAAATATCTTGGCCCAATTTCATTCAAATCTATCAACTTCAACCTAAGCAAAAACAATAGAACAATACAAAAAACAAATACAGATTTCTTTTCTTTTACACCTACAGAACTAGGAACCTATACTTTACAAGTAGAGAGTGTTGACAACGAAAATTGCTACAACAAAATCACAAAAGAAATTAATGTACACGAAAAAATAATCTTATACATATGAAAAGAAAGCAATGATTTACAACCAGAATTTGATGAAAATTTTCAAAAACATAATACTCTTTTCAAAAAAGTTATCATAAAAGAAAAAAAACTATTTGGAGAAGATGAACTTTTTTGACAAATATCAGAAAACATTGCTTTTATAAAAAACAGCTCAAAAATAATTATAAATACAAATAACTTTGATAGTTTATTTCAAATACTTTGAAATATTGATAAAACAGATACATTAAATTTAGATAAAAAAGAGTTATATCTAATCACAGATCTAAACAAACACTTTCTAAAAAGAACACTAGCAAAATATATGAAAATAATAAAAATTGATAAAATATATACAACTAGCGACAAGGATTTATTCAGTTTATTCTCAAAATTATCTTTCAATAAAGAACTAAAAGAAGATCAAATAATTACAACTTTCTCTCTATCATTTCAAGAAACACCAAAATATGTACTAATTTCATATCTTATTGATAATTTAATTTATAATTGATTTCCTGTTGATTTAATATGAATCCTACTTATCTTATGTATAGCAACTTTGGTTATAAGCATATTTAGACAAGTAATTTGATTTTCTGTTTTTGGTATATATAGTCCTTTGTTATTTTGACTTGCTATGGCTATTTTAAATATAAAACTAAGTTTATTTTTATTGGCAATATGAATTTTAGCCAAGTTCTTAACTAATATTTTAAATAAAAAAATATATCTTCTTTTTAATGCTAAATTATCTATTTTAGTGGTTCTTTATTTTTTACTCACAATAATAGTTCTTGGGCTAGATAAAATTCTAAATACAAACATAATAAATCTGGATTTTTTCAACAATGGGTTTATTATATTCCCTATAATGTTCATTATTATTGTTACAGACAAGGTATTCAACGAAGGTTTCAAATTATTTAGTATAGGTTGGTGGATTTCATTTGCAGAATTTTTGATTGTAAGTTTTTCTGTTTTTTGATTACTTAATCGATGATGGATAAAACATATATTATTATCATATCCAGAAAGCATTATTTTAGTATTAGCTCTTCATATTGTTGTTGGTAGATTTACAGGACTTCAATTACTCGAATATTTTCGTTTTATGCCACTTATCAAAAAACACTTCGACAACGAAGAAGAATAACAAAAAATCTTGTAACATTTTTATCTCACATACGTACAATAGATATAAACTTTTATTCTTTTAATAAAAAAACAAATGGACAAAAAACGACTATGATTGATTTCAACTGCAGTACTTTCTGCTACACTTATCTTTGTAGGATATGTTATCAAAACTCCTTACAAACAACAAATTCCTAGCCAACAAGGAATTACCAATACAGTTAGCGTTGCTGGAGAATGAAAGAGCCTAACAGCTCCTGACACTCTTTCTATCAATATTCAAATTTCAGAACTTGGTAAAACAACCAAAGAAGCTCAAGACAAAGCAAACACAAAAATCACAAAAATCAAAGAAGTTCTCAAAGAATTTAACATTCCAAAACAAAATATTCAGACTACAAATGTAAATGTATATACAGAATACGACCGATCAAATAACACAAGAAAATTACTTTGATACAGATCTCAACAAGACCTAAACATCAAAGTTCAATGAGAATGATTTGCAGAAAAATGATGAGACATAATGAACAAAATATCAGAAATCGGAGAAATAAATGTAAACAACGTAAATTTCATTGTAGATGACAAATCAAAATCTATGGAAGAAGCTCGTGAAAAAGCATTCAACGACGCAAAAGCAAAAGCTGAACAATTAGCAAAACTTGGTTGATTAAATCTAGGAAAACCAACGATGATCACCGAACAAGAAATTCAATACTACTACGATAGACCAATGTACGCAAAAGAAATGGCTATGGACGCTGGCGCAGGAAATGCAATGAACGAAGCATCACTTTCACCTGGACAACTAGAACTTACTGCTAGAGTAAATATCGTTTATGAATTAAAATAACCAATGAAAATTATCAAAAAAATACTTATTCCTATATCTCTCCTCATATCAATATTCATAGCAGGGATCATCATCTATACCAAAAACCTCAATACAAAACAACCACAAGTCTGTATAAATAATACTTGTTTTTCTATCGAAATAGCAGAAACTCCACAAGAAAGACAAATTTGACTTATGCATCGCGAACATCTACCAGAAAAATCAGGTATGCTTTTCGTATTTCAACAATCATCTCCATACGGATTTTGGATGAAAAATACACTAATCCCATTAGACATGATTTGGATAGATCAAAACCAAAAAATAATAGATATTCAGCAAGCGATTCCATGTACTGCAGATCCTTGTCCAAGCTACAAACCATCTTGACCAGCACTTTATGTCCTAGAGCTAAATAGCTGAATAAGCGAGAAATATGGAATAAATATAGGTGATAATGTTGAGATTAAAAAATAAAAAAAAGTACTTCAATATTACGAAGTACTTTCATCAACAATAGGTATAAAGTGAAATTTAATCTTTGTATCTAAAACAGTTGAGAAATCCTGTCCCGCCTCCATCATATCTTCATCATCCTCAGAATAAAACCATCTTACAACAGCTGTTTCTGGAAAAAGATTGATAAAATCAAGTAACTTTTTTGAAGAAGCTGTGTTGAAATAAACCAACTTCATTTCAAAAATAAAAGAATCAGGAGATGATTTCAAATACTCTTCTATTTTCTCGATTACTGGATCATAAAAAGCTACAGGATCTGACGGCATAGAATACCCTTCAATCAATAAAACACCTCTTTGAAAATCAAAATCAATCAATGGTGTTTCCTTTTCAACTCTATCAACAACAAATCTTTCCATAATTATAATATTTTTAGTTATTATTATATTTTTGTTTTGTACCAATACCATAATCTTTTACCCAAAAAAGTCAACCATATTTCGTTTTTATTTGACAATTAAATTCAAATACGTATAATAAAAGCATATAAGTGACTAATGTCATTCCGACCTTGCCAGTTGGAGTCGGAATCTCTCTTAGTCATTGCGAGCGTCAGCGAAGCAATCAACAGTCATTGCGAGCGTCAGCGAAGCAATCCAGCTCTCAGTCATTCCCGCTTTGTTGCGAAGCTGGAGCGGGAATCCAAAACTAACCAAATTTACCTCATCACCTCTCATTGATGAAAAACAAATTTCTTTCACCAACAAAAATAATAGCAGGACTTACAATTCTTGCATGAATTTTGGGTACAACAAAAGAAGCTCTAGCCCAAAATTTGGCGAATAGAAATACAAACACTCCTCAGACTGAAAACACAAATTGAGTGACAAGCAACGCGAATTCTCTAGCATATTCAGACCCACTAGCTTTTGTTCAAAAAAACATAATAAAATATTTCTGAACCAATAGCGATGACATAAACAAACTTAAATCTGAAGGTTATTCCTCACAAGATCTTCAAAATTATATAAATCTATTAAACAAAAAGATTGGAAATTGAATGATAAAAGATCATGTAAATGATATAATTAGACAATACATTATTGCAAACGTACCAGACACAAGATCTCAAATAGAAGGAATTATTAATCTACTAGAATCTGATATATTTTGAGACGATATGTCTTTCAAAAAAATTTTTTGAGATATTTTTATGTTTGAAGAAAAAAATTATTATATATTTGAACTTGTTTCTGACTGATGAGTAGCACATAGAAAACGATTAATAGAAAACATTGAACAAATGAATAAAAACATTGAACAAATGAATAAAAACATTGAACAAATGAATAAAAACATTGAACAAATGAATAAAAACATTGAACAAATGAATAAAAACATTGAACAAATGAATAAAGATATCGAAGAAGCTAGTATAAGAATAGAAAATATTATGAAATTTATAAGTCCAGATATGGTAAAAACCGATCCAAAAGTAAAAGAATTAGTATTAAAACGACAACAAAAATATCAAAGATTAAACCAAACACCAAAAGATTCACATATTATTGCTCTTTTTAATGCTTTAAAATAGTCAAAAATTTGACAAATCAATCAATTTCGAATATAATAAATACCGAGACTTTATCGGTATTTATTTATTTAGGAAATTAATGGTTGAAACAGGAGAAAATAAAGAAATAAAAAAAGAGATCCAAGAACAAACAACTTCTCAAAATCAAGATAAAAAAGATATAAATTTTCTTATACAAGAAAAATGTACGAAAATATGATTAAATTGAGAGAAAATAGATAAAGTACAAATTTTTTTCAATAATATAAATAAATCACTAACAAAAACTCATGAAGAAACTTTTAAAAGTTATATAAAAAATTTAAACAAAAATGATTTTCTAAAAATAAGTTTTCTTAATGATTCCAAATTAGATCAAGAAGCAAAAAAAATTAAAAAAAATATATTAGAACAAATAGATTCAGAATCAAATGAACCATTAATAACAACATATAATAAAACAGAAGAAGAACAAAATAAAACAGAAGAAGAACAAAATAAAACAGAAGAAGAACAAAATAAAACAGAAGAAGAACAAAATAAAACAGAAGAAGAACAAAATAAAACAGAAGAGATAGAAAAACAATTTCAAGAACTGAAATCAAACTACGACAAACTACCTCCAAATCTAAAACCAACTCAAGAACAAATCGATCAACAAAAGAAATATCTTGATGAAAATGGTACACTTAACGAGCTCAAAGATAAATGACTTTCAGAAGACCAAATCAATGATTACGTATCATTCAATTACACCTACACTAATCATCAAGAAGCAATACAAAATACTGATTTTGCAAAATCATACGAAAAACTAGAAAACAAATTATTTCCAAAAACAAGATCATTTACTCCAAAACTTCTTAAGTCAGAAAATGCTACATCTTATCAAGATGAGATAATAAAAAGCAATCCCAAAATAAACAATTACGTACAACAAATAAATTGATGATCTAGTAATTATCAAGAGAAATCAAAAGAAATAGAAAAACTAAACAATAATGAAATCAAAGAAGAATTCGACAAAGAAAAAAATCAAGAACTTTTCAATAAATACAAAACATTACTACCTCAAGAACCAAAAGAAGATGAAAACAAAACCACAGAAGAAAATTTACAAGAAAAAACAAAGCGACAACGTAATATTTTACTAGAAATAAATAGTTTAGAAGAACAAACACAATCAACAATACAAAAAAGAGTTTTCGGTTCTACAATTAGTTGATTAACCAGCTTTTTTGATTTTTCTACATGACAAAAAGAAAATCTCTCAGTCATTGCGAGCGACAGCGTGGCAATCAACACTTTCAGTTTGACATAATTAGACAAATAATTATAATACAAAAATAAATTTATCATTTACTCAACAATGATGAAAAACAACATTAAATCAATACTTCACAAAACAGGTTTTTGAGTAAGTTTACTTGCAGGTTTTTTATTAACAAGCAAAGATGCTTTAGCACAGAACATAGCAAGTAATCAGAAAAATAAAGCTCAAACTGAAAACAATCAAGCAGCAAACAACATAAACATACGCAATACCAATAATCCTATTGGATATGCTTTTGATAATATAGACAAATATTACCCTATCAAAAACAACACAAAAGTAAACGAACATATGACCAAGCTTAGACAACATCGAAATACTACTCGATGAAAAATCAAATGAGAAGAAGTTAATAAAATTTTAAATTCTATACAACGACCAAATAATCGGACAGAAAAAGATATAGTCACATTTATTGTTTGAATAACAGAGTTGGAAGTAATTAGAAGCTGAACCGATTTTGCAGATAATTTCCGAGAAGAAGACCAAATTCCAGAAGAAACAAAATATTATGATTTATTCAAAAAAACTTATACAGATCGATTTAATGCCTACGAAAAACAATTTAATGCAAACCTTGCACAATTACAACAATTAATAAAAGATTTAGAACAAAAAAAATCTGATTTAGAACAAAAAAAATCTGATTTAGAACAAAAAAAATCTGATTTAGAACAAGGTATAGATAAAGATATTGAATCTATAAATAAATCACTATCGGTATTTACTCCAGAGCAAGTTCTAGAAAATCAATACTTATACGATAATATCAAAAAAATCAAAGAAGGTTTTATCAAACGAAAACGGAAATGATCTCCTCATACAGAAAAATTATTCTCTGTAATTAAGTAGTTCAAAATTTGACAAATTTGACATAAAAAACTATAATTAGAGCAGATTCTTTTACTGCTCTTTTTTGCTATGAATCCAGAATGACTACCTAAAGTACAAGAACAAATACCAAAGCTTCAAACACTAGAAGATTTTTCTCCAAAAACAGAAAAAAATAACACAATAAAACAAACTTTGGAAGATAAATTTTGATGAAATACTGACGCAATAAATAAACTTTACAATATCTTTGATAAACTAAGAGATTTTTGAGAAGACAATATAAGCAAATATATAAAAGAAGATATTCCAAGAAGATGAATAAACACATTTCTAGAACAAGAAAATATAGAAGAAAATATAACATCCCAAATGAGATCTTTCTTTAAAGAAAATTGAATAATAATAAATATATCAACTATAGAACAATTAACCGAAGATACTTCAAAATTAACCGAAGATACTTCAAAATTAACCGAAGATACTTCAAAATTAACCGAAAAAAAAGAGAATTCAGGAGAATATAAAGAAATAGCAAAAGCATTAGCTGAAACTAGAGCTAATTTTGCAAAAATTCCAGAAGAAGACAAATTAGCTGATATAAGCGATATCAAGCAAGATAGTCAAGAACGAAAAAATGCACAAGAAATAGTTAAAAAGATCAACGAAATCAAACCAGAACAAGAAATCTCAGTACAAGAGTTTCTCTCTATGCAAAAAACCTATCAAGAATACAAAGAAACATGAAAACACTCAGATTTTACAAAAAGTTTTGAAAATTTAAATAACCTTGTATGATCAAAAAGATCATTTACCCCAGAAAAAATCAGTGATCTTAGCGGGAAACCAGAAAACGCAATAAATGCCACAAACGCTCTTATACAATCATCTAACAATAAAGTAAAAATAGATAACTATATTTCATCTATAAATGCTCCATCAAAAAATATTCCAGAAAGTCCAAAAGAAAGAGATAATTTCTTAAAAGATAATTTTGAAAAATACCAAAATTTTCTTACGGATTTGAAAACCAGAGACACATACAAAGAAAATTTTGATAGTAATTGGAAATTAAAACAATGAAAAACTCGAGAAAATATTGATCAAAATTTCAAAGACCAAATTATAAACAGAATTTGACAAATAGAATCCAACACACAAGAAATATTTCAACAAAGAGTATTTGGCTCATCAATTAGCTGATTAGCAAGTTTTTTTGATTTTTCAGAAAAAGAAATAAAAGATGATTTAAAAATATGAAGCTGACTTGATATAAATTGAAACGAACTAACTCTATGATGAGTTGTTGAAAACAACTTTATAAATATTAGATACAATCTTTGAAAACTTGAAAACAATTTATCAATCGAAGACTATCTTTTCCAAACAAAAGACAAAAATGTTTTAAACTTTTGAAAATGAAATTTTGAAAAATTATGAATTAGCTTACCATCAATAACAAGACTCCAAAATGATGCAACAAAAATTTTGGATAATAATCAAGACTCAATTCTCAAATCCAGTAAAGATATAAACGAATACAAACAAAACCTAGAAGTGAAAATCCACGAATGACTGATGAGAAATTTCCAAAAAAACAAAAATATAGTAAGAACATTTATCAAAGAATCTGTTCAAAAAAACCTAGCAGCGCAAGAAACCCTAAGCGACTTCAAAAGTATAATAAGCCCCGAAAATAAAAACATCTATTGAAACAATTTCAACAAACAAGAAAAACCAGAATTATTTAATCTTGTAAAAATATTAGACGATTCTTTGGAAAACTATACTATTTCAGAAAGCAAAGAATTTAGAGAAAATATTGGAACATTGACAAAATTTATACAAGAATCAACAGAAAAACAATGAGAACAAAATATAATAGGTAAATTTTTTAGAAAATTATTTAAAAAACAAGAAAATAAAAGCACGATAGAAACCGAAGAAAAAAACACAAAAAATTTATTGGATACTATAGAAAAATTAAGCATTCAAAAAGAATGAAAAAAAATTATAGACATAAATCTTCTCAAAAAAACTGTATTAGAAACACAAAAATCTGAACCAAATTTAGATAAAATACCAGAACCACTATCAGAAAGTATAACAAATCCAAATCCTGGAAAATTATTAGAACAAGAATGACTTCGACAAGACAGACCTCCTACTGCTTAAATTTTTCTAATTTTCCATCTGCAAATCAATCAAAATTACAAACTATTTATTCGGTAAAAAATTATTTGAAGAAATAACACTCTTTCATAATTCTTTCTCAGTTTCTTTTCTAGCAACACCAGCAACTTTTCATTATCTTCATGCAACTTTTTTATTTTTTTCAAAAGTTTCGGTTTTTTCTTGCTGAGAAATTTCAGTAGTAACCTTTTCTCCCAACATAGTAAAAATAAGTTCAAAATCTGTCATATGATCTCTCAAATTTTTTCATTTTTCATTCAATCACTTATATTCTTTGTATTCTTGAGGTGTCATACCAAAAGTAGCTTTGGAAATTTCAGCTGTCAATATAGCAAAATCAGATTTCAATGTAATACCTCTTTCTTTCCATTCATCAGTCAAATTTTGTCTAATTGCAATTCCACGGATTCTTTTATCTATCCAATCCTTTGGATATCATTTTTGCTCGTAAAGTTCTTTCATTCTTTCTTGCGACAATTCTGGATTTTCTATCTCTTGAATTCTCTGATATCAAACTTTTGCCAACCATCTTTTGAATGGTTCTGCTTTTGGAGATGGTATTGATTGAATAATACGAAACATATGCTCAGTATTAGCACAATCTGTAAGATATTTTTTACCATCAGAAGACAATAATTTCAGTTGTACGATTTTTTCGTACACCTGACTTCATTCATGTGTTAATTTTATTTTTAAATCACTTCGATATCTTCTCGGAATACTAGAATTAGTTAAAGCTTCAATCACATCAACAATAGAAAAATATCGCTGATTTTCATACCAAACACGACGAATTTTTTTATTTTCAAATACTATAATACTATTTTCTTTTAAAAATTCATCCATGACAACATAGTTAATAACTAAATTTTTACAATTATAACAAAAAATAAGCAAAAATCAAATATTTTTTTGACAAAATTATCTTGCTTTCTCTCAACAAACACCTAAATTACAATAAAATCAATTTAAAACTTAAAATCAAACATGATCCTTACTCTCAACCTCTGAAGCTCCTCTATCAAATATTCATTATTTTCCACACAACTCAAAAAAATCTGATCTTGATATCTAGAAAATATTACCAACCACGAAACAGCTCTCAAAACACTGTTCTCCTGATTGCCAAAAGAGCAACTAAACAAACTATCAGTAATAGGACACCGCGTTGTTCATGGATGAGAAATGTTTACCAAACCAACCAAAATCACCCCACAGGTCCTCAAAAAACTCAAAACACTCAACGACCTAGCTCCCCTACACAATCCTGTAAACATCAAATGAATCGAAATTTGCCAAAAGCTTTTTCCAAAAATCACAAATATTGCAGTTTTCGATACAGCTTTCCACGAATCTATGAAACCAGAAAATTTCCTCTACGCAATCCCCAAAAAATATTATCAAAAATATAAAATCAGAAGATACGGTTTCCACGGCAGCTCTCACCAATATTTACGAGAAAAATACAAAAAAGATTTTGCTCCCAAAAACCAAAAATCTCATACGATTATCTCTTGTCACCTAGGAAATTGAGCCAGTTTGGCGCTTATCAGAAACGGAAAAGTTATAGAAACTTCTATGGGTTTTACCCCGTTGGAATGAGTGATTATGGGGACAAGATGTGGGTCGATAGACCCAGCGATTATCACTTTCCTTGCTCAAAAAGAGTCCTTGTCCCCATCGGAGATTTCTGACATCCTAAACAAAAAAAGCTGACTTCTCGCGATTTCCGAGAAGACCAACGATATGAAAACACTTATAGAAAAATATAAATCAGATTCTAAATCCAAGTTGGCTATAGATATGTTTGTCAACAGTATCATCAAGTACATCGGTGCTTACACTGCCCTTGCAAACGGAATTGACGCGGTGATTTTTTCATGATGAATCGGTGAAAGATGACTCCTAATCTGCCAAAAAATCACCAAAAACCTAACTTTCTTGGCGAAGACGAAATTTCTCGTAATCCCAACTGACGAAGAATTCCAGATCGCCAAAACCTGCAAAAACTTCAACAAAAAAAACCGCTAGATAAAAAAACCGCGGTTTTAGATAGAATTTTTAATTAAATTTAGAATACTTTTTTTGATACTCATAAATGAAATTTTCACAGATTTGTAAGTAATTTGGAGAAAACTTCAGGAAATATCCTAATCACTACCAAATAAACTTACCAAGAACTATTCCCAAGAAAAATCTAAACTATTCTCAAAGGAAACAAGCCTATCTATCGAAATAGATTCATTAGACAACAACCAAAAAGGATCATTGTGTAATTTTTTGATTTGCGCTTGCGTTCTTTTCTGTGAAAGCTGATCATTCTTTGACCAGTTTCTTCTCATTCTTCTTTTTTTCATAAAATTAATAATTGTTTTTTTGTCCTAGATCTTTTTTTCAAAAGATTTAGGTGCTTATTTTTTTGCTACATACAACGTAGCAAGTCAATTATAAACTTTTAAAGAAGTATTTCAAGAACAAAAATTAATTAGAAACGATATATTTATGAAGAATAGAATTAATTAAAGTTTGATAAGGAATACCTTCTTTTTCTGCCAAAATTTTTAGTTTATCAAGATTTTTTTGAGGAATTCTCAAACTTATCAAAGAACGGTATTCTTTAACATATTGCTGTAATACTTTTTTTTCTTTTTCAAAATTTTTAACAGGAACATATTTTCATTGAGAAATATCCTTATTTATTTTTTTTTCTTCAGAAGTAAGATTATTTTTTTTCATAAGCAATATATTTTATAAATAAACTAAATTATAAATTTTTTACTACAATGTCATTCCCATGCAAATGGGAATCTTATTTAATAATATTATCATAGAGATCTATCCAATTAGGATTAGTTTTTTCTATAAGTTCAGCTTTTCGTTGTCTATTCCATTTTTTTAATTGTTTCTCTCTTTTTATAGCAGAATTAATATCAGAAATCATTTCATAATAAACAAGATTTTTCACATAATATCTTTTTGTAAATCATTCTACAACTCATTCTTTGTGTTCAAAAATCCTTCTAACAAGATTATTAGTAACTCATATATAAAATAGCCCACGCTGAATAGCGTGGGTTTTTGTTTGATTTTATTTCTTCTTTACAAAAAAGGTGATAATCCTTAAATTATGAGTCCTTAACCTCTACATAATCATGGAAATTATCACCTGACATATATCTATCAAAAACATACTAAAAGACAACCGAATTTTGTTTTGCAAAAAATTTGGACATTCTATTAGAGATTTTTCTTATGAAACGATTAATAAAGTTCTTCTATGTTGATCTAAAGAACTTTGATTTGCTTCTTTTAAATGCAATGATTGTTGCGAAATTAAGCACATACCTTTTACTTGTAAATCTAGATTTTGTAATTCATGCTGAAAAACACAATCCGATCTTTGGTTTAATAAACTTATATCGCGATGGCCCAAGTGATTAAATTACTATCACCTCGCATTTACCATTCCAGAAGAACTTCGCCCTTTCTTTAAAAAACATCGTTCAGCCCTAAAATTATTACCTAAAGTGGCTTCTCAAGCTATGCTTTATTTTTTTCAATCAAAACATAAATCAATCCCTTGAATTCTTTCTGTTATACACTCTTTCGGAGCTAAATTAAATTGGAACCCACACGTTCATCTTATAGTTACTGCTTGATGAATTCAATGTGATTGAAGATTTAAACATATAAATTACATACCCTACCAACTAATTCTTCCTTCTTGGAAAAAGTATTTACTTAAACACCTAAAAGAACGATGTTATAAAAACATTGAAAACCCAACCAACGATATCAAACTAATAAATTATTTGTATCAACAAAAAAACGATCTTGATAAAGAAAAATCTCGATATATTTGGTTCTCTAAAAAAGCTAACTCATTCCATATAGTTCTTAACTACATATGACGCTACCTTAAAAGACCAACAATATCTCAATCTCGTATATTACATTATAATCAAAAAGCTATCACCTTTTCTTATAAAGATAAATATGACAATGAAACAAAGACTATCACAACTTCTGCTGTCGATTTTATTTGACTATTGTTACAACATTTACCTGATAAATATTTTCATATGATATATTATCATTGAATGTTTTCTAATCGTTGCAAATCCAAATACTTGAAATTCATAAACGCACAGTTTAATAACAGAATAAATATCTATAATGCACCAACTAAATTCTATCAAAGAAAATTTGCATTTACATGAAACAACCCATTAGTTTGTAAATGTTGATGATTTTTTTTTCTTTGTTCTATATACATACCTTGATATCCTCCAAGATATTATGATTCATGATAAAAAACAGCAGTTCACTAAACCAAACAAAAAACATGTTTGGTACTTTTTCTTGTTATCTGAAAAAGATTTTTATTAGAAATTTCTCATAAAACATAACATTCACATCTATTTTTCCATATCACGAACAAAAAACAATCAAAATCAGATTTTAAAAATTCCTATATATTAAAAAACTCCGTTCTTTTTACTCGCCAATATATAAATATAGTAAGATTTCATTAAATATATTATTAAAGATTCCCAATCAAGTTGGGAATGACTATCTAAAATTAGTATATACAAAATATATACAAAAATCAAGTTCTTAAAAAAAATCCCTGCATATAAAATGCAGAGATCCTTTTATTAAATTTGTTTTATCTTATTTCAAATCTGCTATAATTTCACTTGCTTCAGCAGTTTCTGCTTCAATTTCAGCTTCTACTGATTCCAATGAATCATCGTCCAAAACCTTTTTACCAGTTCTCATTTCTTTTATTTTAGTCTGAACATCTTTTTCTATAGATGTCCTAAGTTTATTATCAGTTTCCAAAAGTTGTACTAATTTTTCTTTTCCTTGAACTTTTTGATTACCTATAGTATAAAAAGCTCAAGACCTAGAAACAAGTTTTAATATATTTGCTGCTTCCACTAAATCAGCAGTACGGTCATATCCCATTTTCCATCTTACAGGAAGCTCTGCTGTTTTGAATGGAGCAAATATTTTATTTTTTGCAACTTTAATTCTTGCATAATATCCAACTTGTTCTTTGTCATCCATAATTTTATCTCATTTTCTAATTTCTATTCTTTGAGAAGCAAAAAATTTGAGTGCATTACCTCCAGAAGTAGTTTCTGGGTTACCAAACATTACTCCTATCTTCATACGAATTTGATTTATAAAAATACAAATTGTACCACTTTTTGCCAATACTGATGCAAGTTTTCTAAGTCATTGAGACATCATTCTTGCTTGAAGTCACATATAACTATCACCCATATCTCATTCTACTTCAGCTCTAGGAACCATCGCAGCAACAGAATCAATAACAATCAACTTAACTTCTCAAGACTTCGCCAGTTCTTCTGCTATTTGTAAAGCTTGTTCTCCATGATCTGGCTGAGAAAGAAATAAATTTTCTGTATCAACACCAAGAGTTCTTGCATAATGAGGATCTAAAGCATGTTCAGCATCAATAAACGCAGCAACTTCACCTCTTTTTTGTACTTCTGCAATAGCATGAAGCGCTATAGTTGTTTTACCAGAAGATTCTGGGCCATAAATTTCTACAACTCTTCATTCTGGGTATCAACCTCAAATAATAAGATCCAATACATATGATCAACTATGAATAGTATTTACCATACCAACATTAGAATTTTCCCCCATTCTCATAATTGCTCATTTTCAAAATTGTTTTTCAATTGTTTTGAGTGCTTCACTCAATTGCGGTTTGTTTTTTTGTAATGTCATACTATATTATATAGATTGTAAAACTAAGAAATGACTACAAAGAAGATAAATTTATAAACTTTCAAAACTTCTTTTTCATCAACAAAAACAATTTTAGAGTTTTTTTAAAAAAAATCAAGAGATTTTTTATTAGTTTAGAACTGGTTTTTTGAACTTTGTCAAAAATTAATATTATTTTGTCAAAAAAGACTTGATTTTGTCAAAAATTTTTTTATATATAAGTTGTAGTTAGATAAAACTATTCACTAAAATGATGTTTTAGAAAAGATAAACAAAAACATCACAAGTGAAGCCTTTATATTTTAGGCAAGAAAAACACAGCGTTGCCTATTTGTTTGTGTTTTTCGCCGTTAAGAAATATAAACTGCGAACGGTGATGTTTTGTTTATATGATAAATATTTAATAAATTTATATTTTTACAAAAACTACGATGCTCAAAAAACAACTTCTGGATGAAATCCAAAGAGCTTTGATTGCGTTTTTCAAAAAAAACACCAACAACGAAAGTATTACCCTCAGAGAAATTGCAGCTTCTATTTGAGTTAACCATCCTCAAACAGTTCTCAATAAACTCAATCAATTAGTTCTTAAATGATATTTCATCAAAGATGAATCTGGATATCATCTCATTAGAGAAAGCATCGGTGACCAACGAAACGACGTAATACAACTTCCAATATATTGATTTGCTCAATGTGGAAACCAAGGTAAAAAAGTAATCGAAGAATATACCCAAGAAAGAATTCCTGTTACTCCTACAATGCTTGGTATAAAAGACCCTAGCAAATGTTTCTTTGTCAGAGCAAAATGAAACAGTATGGAACCAAAAATCCAAGATGGAGACTTAGTTCTGATCCAACAACAAGAAAATTATGATCAGAATGAATATGTATTTGTAGTCCACAACGATTTGCCAAAACTCAAAAAAGTTGTCAAACAAGAGGACAAACGATACTTAGAATCAGTAAATAGATTCTTTGACAAAATGGAAATCAGCAAATTCGATGAAACCAAAATCGTGTGAGTCATCAAAAAAGTAATCAAAAACTTTTAAATAAGACGCCAGCTCCTCAATACTGCGGATAAACTTTAATACCGCTTTAGCGGAATATAAATTTCATTTATATGTGACTAAACAAAAATCCCCATCAAAGGGGATTTTTCTCTTAAGCAACTTGATCAAGTACATTTTCTCTAGGACCATTGTAAGCAACCAATCTATCAAAATCAACTTTTCAAAAATAAAGATCTGATTTATGTTTTTTCTTTTTTTCTTCTTCAATCGATATTTTTCTTTCTACAACACCATTACGTCAATTAGACTCTACAATAGTAATAATTCAATTACTAAAAGATTTTACAACAGCAACATGATGAATACGATATTTTTTTCAATCTTTCTCTATTTCAGGAATTTTTGCTCTAGAAAAATTGTATTTAGGATTTTTGCTATCCCAAAACAAAAGTTGTCAAGGTTCTAACTTAGTATTTTCAGTAACTTTATTTTCTTTTGAATCAGTAATCCACTTACTAAACATAGCTCTAGAATCACCACCAATTCATGTCAATCAAATTTGCTTCAAAGCATAAATAATAAGTCACGAACAATCCAAACCCTTTTTTAGACTTTCTCTTCATCATCGACCATATTTTACTTTATTATTTTTATCATACTGCAATATTTTATCTAATATCAAAAGAAATTTTTCTTTTTTATCATTTATTTTTTCCAATTCTTCATTTAATGTTGATGTAAAATCCCCTTGTTTATGTTCTTCAATTTTTTGTTCTTCTGGTGAAAGTTTGTCTACAACAACTCATCCCAAAATTTCTGATTCCAAAGAATTTAAATCATTTTCTGTTTTAATATTTTCCAATTTTTTCTTCATTTCATCAAGCTTTTGCATAGTTCCTTGCTCCAAAACCTTTTTCAAAACGATACCCAAAATTGCTTTATCTTTTATCTGATCAAAAAATCATTCTGATGTAAGATAATCCTCTACTGTTCCACTTTCAGAAAGCAACAATCCTGGCAAAAAGCCAACTTCATCTTGAAGCTTAGTAAAATATGCTTTCGCAAATTCCTTCTTTTTTTCCACAAGAGGATTGTTTTTGTCTGTTTTCTTTTCTAAATTTAACATAACAACAACTAAACAAATAAATAATTCTGACCTTAATTTATATTATTTTTTTCATTAATTCACCAACAAGTTCTTGATTATATCACATTGCCATCAGGTATTTTTCCATAGAGTTTTGGTCAAATTTTCATTGCTCATCTACAAAATTGTTTTTCTTTATAGCAAGTAGCTCATATTTTACCTCTCATCCATTTAGCTTGAAATCAAATTTTATATTTTTTGTAGCTTCAAGTCAAAAAAACGCTTCTTGTAATTCAGATTCTACATCTTTCATTTCATTATAATTAACTAATTTATTAAATAAAATAGAAATATTTTCTCAAGATTTTTTTATATCAACACTATCCAAGTCACTAAGGCTCATTTTTTCCAAAACAGCAACTTTTATCAATACTGATTTTTCTTTGTCATCCATATCATTCCATTTCTCAGATATTTTTGTATTAAATTCAGCATTGGTCATTGTTGATAGTTCTTTAAGTTGTTTCTTTTCTTCTTCATTTGCGTCATCAAATATTTCTTGCCAACCAAGACATCACAAATATCCAAGTATTGCCAATCATCAAAGTTTCAATCAAGCATTTTTCAAAAATTTCAATCACTCTATTCAAAGTTGAGCTCATTTACCTGCTCTTATAAGACGAACCCCATCAACTCACATTTTTAAAGAAATATATGCTCATTGACCTACAGATTTCATAAATGATATAGTATCTCTAATTGGAGATAACAAAAATTTACTAAATCATGCAAATCATCAAACTTTGGTTGCTTTCCAAGCATAATAACCATCCAAAGTAAAAAGTCAGACTCAAATTCATGCAGAAGCTAGAGATTTAAATTCTCATTTTTCAAAATCAAAATCAACTCATTCAGAAACCAATTTTATTGGTCAAACAAATGGAGTCATATACATAAGTCAATCAATAATAGCTTTTGTAGGGCCATCTTTGTTTTCGGGATCGGATATTTTATTCATAACCTCCCTAGAAAGCATTATAATTGGAAATCATTTAAACAAAGTTTTCAATATTTCTGGAGAAGATCTACCAATAACCTTTAGATTATCAAAAAAATCTTTTGCTTCTTTTGCGTTTGAAAATCTAAGGCTAGTGTTATCTGAAGCATTAATTATTGTAGAAAGTTGTTTAGCTTTATCAAATTTTCTAAAAAAATTTCTTACACCTTTAAACATTTGATCATCATGTAATAATTTATCTTGTAATTTGGAATAATCTCTAAGCTGTTTAACAATTTTTTGCTCATAAGGTATTTTTGACCAAGGCATATTAAATTTATTTTTCATAAATTTTTGCCAAGAATCCAAACTATCATCAAAATATTTAAGAACATGCTCCATTTCTGTAGATATATTATTTCATACTTTTGTTCTAATAGATTTAAAATTTCAATTTTTCCAGTCAATAGATTCAACAAGAGTTCAATTAACTGTTTCATATTTTAATTTTTTCAATAATTCCCTATTTCAACTTTTTATCAATTTTTTTTCAAGATCAACGGTAGTTTTTGTGTTTTGCATAATATCAAAAATAGTATTATTATTTTTCCAAGTATCCATGATTTTATTTAAATGCTTATATCATCATTCACCTATTTCTTTTGAAAACATATTCGTTTTTATAAGATTTTTTTCCAATTGTTCAAAAACCTTTAATTCAGTGGCCAAATCTCATCAAAGTCATCATTTCCAATAGGCAGCAGTTCTGGAAACATCACCACCAGTTCTTTCTGTAAACAACAAAGAAACACCAGATCAAACAATATCTCAAACACGTCAAGCCAAATTCCAAAACCATCAACCACGCCTATAAAGTATTCACCATACTGCTTGTTTATCTTCAACACCAAATCTATCGCTATATTTTTCCATATATTCAGAAAAATCTTCTGCAGAAATAGATCAAAAAGCCATTTTAATTGTATTGGCAAAAAGTCCAATAGATCAAAGTCAGACATTTAAAGCTATTTTTCATCAAGGCTTTGCAATACAGTCAATAAATATATCTTTTGCAGAAATCAATCATTTTTCTTTTAACTTCATCAAAAAACCAAACGAAGCACTAAATGGCATTGAAACTAATCAAAATATTTCTTCCATAGTGTCAAATTCACCTTGTCTACTTTGGGCTTTTTCCAAAACTTCTTCATATTTTCATCTAAAATTCATATCACTAGAAAATTCATCAAACCATTCATCAAAAGCTTCATCAAGTTTTTGTTTATCAATTTTCTTACCAAATTTATTTTCAAAAAACAATCATATATTTCATCTAAAAATATCACGTAAATTATTTATTTTTTCTTCTGGTAAATCTGTTAAACTATTTTTTATTTCATCTATATTATTTTGTAAATTATCTACAATACCTTCAACTTTCAAATTATCAATATTAGAAATCAGATTTTTCAAATCTTTTCAAACAAACCAACCAACAACAGTAAGTCAAACTGTTCCCATAAGCCAATCTTTAAATTTAGAAACAGATTTTTTATGTACATGTTTATCCATCAAATAATCATAAACTGGTTGTGCAAGTCGGCTTGACCGTCGATGTTTTTCAAGATCTGTTTTCATAGTTTCAAATGCTTTTTTCTTGGCTTCATCCAAACTTGGAGCGACAGCAGCTACTCCTTTTTTCAACAAATCCAATGATGTTTTATGCTGAGATAATGTTTCATTTAATTCTTTTACTTTTTCTTGATCAAGTTCACTCAAAGTTTCTGCCTTTTGTTCAAGATGAGAAACTATTTTAATAATAGACTCCACATCAGCTTCTTGCAAAGAATTTTTTGTTAAAATATTTTTTTTAAGCTGATTCAAAAATGTTTTATCATATTTAGATAAGACTGAAAATCATAAAAGACGATCTATATATTGAGAAAGGTGTTGTTCTTGTTCCTTTCTTTTCTCTAAATCTTCTTGAGAAAAAATAGTCAATTTAAGTTCTTCCAAAGATTTTTTGGTATCTTGAAAAACCATCTTAGCATCAAGATTTTCTATTTTTTTAGAATTTTGTTCCTTTTTATCATCAGGAGACAGAAATTCCATTCATTTTTTTACAATATCTTGAAGATTCATAAGATTAGTACAAAATAAAACTATTTAATTTCAACATCAGATGTCAATTTTTTATCTATCCATTCACCAAAATCTACCACATGAGGTTTGGCTCAAGCAACAAGATTATATCACAAGAAACCAAGTCAAAGAACTTTACTTCAAGTCATTACAACTTCAGCTCATTTTACAACGGTTTTTCCTATATCTGTGGCTTTATCAACTGTTTTGACAGTTTTAACTGTTTTGGCAACGGCCGTTCAACCTTTCATAGAAGCTTTTAATGCTGCACTTGCTGCGTTTCATGCACCAAATGTAAACAATCATGCTACATCAAGAACCAAAGAAGCTCATCAAACAACTCATCTAAGCCATCTATCTCAAGTACTAAGTTCTCATGCAATACCTTTTCAACTAATAGATGTCCAAACATCATAAGCTCAACCAGCAAAAGGCACCATTCCAATTCATATATCCCCAACTTCAAGTCAAATATCTTTGATGTCTTTCTCTCCCTTTGCATAATCACTAGCCAAAGAAAAAAGAGAGAATCATATCATAAATCTAGAAACCTTACGATTCATAAATTTATCTACCTTACCATTAAACTTCATCAGATTATCCACAACTCCAATTTTGGCAAGCCTTTGTACTTCAGTTGGATTCATATGAGAGAGCTGTAAACCTGTCTTCTTTTCCAAATAAGTTGCTTTTTTATTATAATCATCAACAATCTTTTTCGCTTCTGCTTGAAGTTTTTTCTTTTGTTTTGCATCTGCTTTTTCTGCATTTTTGTTTAATTCTTTCAATTTGTTTTCAGCTTCTGTCTTTATTTTTTTTAATTCCTGATCAGTTGTTTTCAAATCTGATTCAATGTTAGCCATACGATCAAATTCAGCTTGAGATTTCACTTTCATTGATTCCAAATAATCATTTTGACTTTTAAGATATTTTTTATCTCAAAATTCTTTTACAATTTCAGGATGTGATTTATGCAAATCATCCAAAGTTTTTATCTTACCCTTCTCAAAATCATCCAATACATCAATTAATTTATTTGATTTTTTATCAAAATCTGCAGCCAAATCTGGTATATCTTTTGCTAATGCTTCAATTTTGAGTTGTATTGCAATATCTCTGTTAATTCATATCGATTGAATAATGCGATTTTTGATATCTGCTCTAATTTTTGCAGACTTATCAAGTATTTTTGTAAAAGGTCATCATCACATTATATAAGAAACTTTTCAACCTAAGGTATTTCATCTCCATGTTTGCATATTAAACTTTGGAACAAATCCCATCCCATACATTTTCATCAAAATATACAATTCTGAATATCATTCACTATACATCCTTTCTACCTCTTCATTAATTTTTTCTTCTTCCTCACTCAATTCAACATCTTCTGATGGAACTTCATTTTGGGTATCTAAACTTTGATTTTCTTTTTCATCCAAAGCAACTGACAAAGATTGTTCTTGATCGATTTCTTCTTTATTTTCTTCTTCACTATTTTTATTTTCTTCTTTGTTTTCATATTTCTCTTTTTCTTCCTTTTTTGCTTTTGCTTCATCTGTCCAAGGAAGCCAAGATTTTGCTTCTTTCATCCATTCGTCAGGAAGAATCTTTCTACCAATCCAAAGTGCTCAAGAAGCAACTCAAGACCAAAAAATAGTGTTCCAAGCTCTCTTTAGAAAACCAGGTTTTTTCTTTTTGCCAGATTTTTCATCTTCAACATCTTTCGCTGAAGCTTCAAGTTTTTTTTCTGTCCAGGATTTTATACTTTTTCCAATAAGAGGAATATTTCCCAATGTATTTGCTATCAATCATCCATAAAAAACATTTGCAAAAAAACTTGGTTCTCATTCTTTTTTATCTTTTTTATCTTCCTTTAATATCTCAACTTTCAAACTATCAAGTTCACCAGAAAAAGATTCCATTTTTTTTGAAAGTTCTTCAAGTTTTTTAATTTCATTTTTATTTTTATTAACATCTTTTTTGAGTTCATCAAGATGTTCCGAAATTTCCTCTTTTACCAAAAAAATGTCTTCAGATATTCTATCTTTTTCTTTTTCAATTTTATTAGAACCCACTTGCTTTTTAATTTCTGCAAGATGATCTTCAATTGTTTTAACTCTTTTTTCAAAACGTTCTATTTGTTTTGGAGTAATCGTCATTAACATTTACAAGGTATATAAAGCTTCTAAATTATACTCCAAAATCATTTCAAAACCAAAAAATCTGCCAATTCTCAGCAGATTTTACTTGACATATTTTTGTTAATATATTTTAAAAAGAAACTTATGAAAACAGTTTATTTGTAATTGAGCAATAAAAAGAACAAACAAAAGAAGAAAACATCAACAAATTCACTTTATCTGTAGTCAAAGCAGCAATAAAACTATTACAAGAAATTCCAATCAAGCAAAAACATTGCTTTGATGGTTGATGTATTTTGTTTGTTCTTTATTGCGAAAATATATTTCTTATATCTTACTCAACACCTCAAAAAACTTTTCAATATCTTCTTGATCATTGTAAACATACGTACTCATTCTACACGTACCTCCCAATCCCAATTGTTTATGCAATGGATACGCACAATGTCAGCCACAACGAACAGCAATATTATGCTCAGCGAAAATTTCTCAGATTTTATTGAAATTTGATTGATTTTTTACAACAAAAGAGAAAGCTCCTACTCTATTTTTTGCTTCAAAAGTTCAAATTAATTCCACTTTACCAGCCAATTTTTTAAATCATTCAAGCGTCTTTTTTACAAGTTCTTGTTCATGTTCCCATATTTTTTGCATACCACCTAGACTATCAATATATTCAATAGCTTTCAAAAGACTCACTGCACCAATAATATTTGGTGTTCCAGCTTCAAATTTATCCGTTCCAGAAGCAAACGTATGCCCAGTAATACTAACATCTTCGATTGTTCCCCCTCCAGCCATCATAGGCGATAATCTTTTAATCCAATCTTTTTTGAGATAAACAGTACCAATTCCAGTATAAGCCATCATTTTGTGACCGGTAAATACCAAAGCATCACATCAAATACTCATCACATCAACCACAAAATGAGGAACAGATTGAGAACCATCTACCAAGAAAAACGTATCATCACGTAATTGTTCTTTGATTTTTTTCACATCATAAATCTGACCTGTCACATTGGAAACATGACTACAAGCAACAACTTTTACATTATCTGTGTATTTATCAGCAAAATCATCTCGATCAATACTATAATTATCTTTTATCCCAAAAAATTTCACCTCAAAACCATATTCCTCTGACAAAATCTGCCAAGGCAAAACATTTGCATGATGTTCCCAAATACCAAGCAAAACCGCATCTCATTTTTGCAAAACTTTGGATCTTACCAAAGCCCCAGCAATAATATTTATACCATATGTCGAATTATAAGTATAAAATATTTCACTTGCCTTGCAGTTCAACAAATTAGAAACCGCAATTTTACTATCATAATAAGCTTTTTCTGACCTCTCTGAAAGTTCATACAATCATCTATGGATATTTGCATAATCATGCGACACAAAATCAGAAACTCAATCAATCACCATTTTTGGCTTTTGACAACTTGCCCCATTATCTAGAAAAACGAGTCATGGATTATGTTCAAATATCGGAAAATCTTTTTTCATTTTTTTATTTTACGTTGTAAAATTACCTTTTTATTCGTAAATCTTAGCATTGTTTGCCGTTAAGAAATTTAACAGCGAACGGTGATATATATTTATGAATATTGACACTAATAAAGAATCTTATCTTCTTTTTCTGCCCATTTTTGGAACACTTTTATCGCTTCTTCACGAAGTAATTGTTGCATAGGTAAATTTCTTTTATTCAAAGGTCTATCAAGTTCTTCATAAATATATTGATCATCAAAATCAATATTTGCTGCATCTTCCTTTGTATTTCCATAATACACCTTATCAAATCTCGCCCAATAAATTGCTCCCAAACACATAGGACAAGGTTCACA
>Ga0334901_1000849_pt1 | contig 37377 bp, 29 predicted proteins | sample GraSluR3_MG_3_FD_207216 | JGI IMG/M metagenome (GOLD analysis project Ga0334901, IMG submission 207216) | Sludge microbial communities from methane-producing bioreactor in Wageningen University, Netherlands - Granular Sludge_15_08-R3 | ecosystem: Engineered > Bioreactor > Anaerobic >...
GTGACCATGGTCGTGGGCATTGCCTGGGAGATGCTGTTTGCCGTGGTCCGCGGCCACGAGCTCAGCGAGGGGTTTTTCGTGACGGGGCTGCTGTTCCCGCTGACTTTGCCTCCGGCGATTCCCCTGTGGCAGATCGCCATCGGCGTCAGCTTCGGGGTGGTGATCGGCCTGGAGATCTTCGGCGGCACGGGCCGGAACTTTTTGAACCCGGCGTTGACGGCCCGGGCCTTCCTCTTTTTCGCCTATCCCGCCGAAATCTCCGGCGATACCGTATGGACCGCGGTGGACGGGTTCAGCGGGGCAACGCCGTTGGGGGCTGCGGCCGCCGGAGGGATGGAGGCCGTCGACGTCACCTGGACCCAAGCCTTTCTGGGAACCATGCAAGGCTCGATGGGCGAGACGTCGACCCTGGCGTGCCTGATCGGGGCGGCGATCCTGGTGGCGACGGGAATCGGCTCGTGGCGGATCATGCTGAGCATGCTCGTGGCGGCCATGGGCCTGGCCGCCCTGTTCTTCGCGATCGGCAGCGGCACGAACCCCATGTTCCAGATGGGCCCGCACTGGCACCTCGTGCTGGGCGGGTTCGCCTTCGGGCTGGTCTTCATGGCCACCGACCCGGTCAGCGCGGCGATGACCGAAGTGGGCCAGTACGTGTACGGCGCGCTGATCGGGGTGTTGACGATCCTGGTGCGGGTGGTCAACCCGGCCTTTCCCGAGGGCGTGATGCTGGCGATCCTGCTGGGCAACGTGTTCGCGCCGTTGATCGACTACTTCGTGGTTCGGGCCAACATCAAGAGGAGGGCGTTGCGCCATGCCGCGTGAGACGATTGGGAACACCCTGGCGGTTGCGGCGGGCGTTTGCGTGGTTTGCTCGCTCGTGGTGTCGACCGCCGCCGTCGGGTTGAGGCCCTTCCAGGAGGCGAACAAGATCCTGGACCAGCGCCGCAACATCCTGGTGGCCGCCGGGTTGCTCGAGCCGGGCGAGAAGGCCGACGTCGACGCCCTGTTCGAGCGGATCGAGGCGCGGGTGGTCGATCTCAGGACCGGCGAATTCGCTCCCGACGTGTCGCCCGACGCACTCGACGTGCGCCGCGCGGCGAGAGATCCCCGGCAAAGCACGCCCCTCAGCACGGCGGAAGATATGGCCTCGATCAAGCGGAAACCGAACTACCAGACGATCTACCTGCTTCGCGACGGCGAGAACATCCGGCGGGTCATTCTGCCCGTCTACGGCCTGGGGCTCTGGTCGACGATGTACGGCTTCGTGGCTCTCGACGCCGACATGACGACCATCGAGAGTCTCTCCTTCTACGAGCACGGCGAGACCCCGGGGCTCGGCGGCGAGATCGACAATCCGCGCTGGCAAGAGAAGTGGATCGGCAAGAAAGCCTACGACGAGCAGGGCAATCCGGCCATCGAGGTCGTCAAGGGGGGCGTGCGGGAGGGCGACCCGAATGCCATCCACGAAGTCGACGCGATCTCGGGGGCCACGATGACCAGCCGCGGCGTCGAGAACCTTCTCAACTTCTGGCTGGGCGACCAGGGGTACGGACCGCTCCTTGCGAAACTGAAGACGTGAGGCATTCGATGAGCAAAGCACGACAGACCTTGCTCGAGCCGATCTTCGACAACAACGCCATCATGCTCCAGGTGCTGGGCATTTGCTCGGCGCTGGCCGTCACCACGCAGCTCACCACGACCGTGACCATGTCGCTGGCCGTGATCTTCGTGGTGACCTGCTCGAATGTCGCCATCGCCGCGATCCGAACGTACATCCCTTCGAGCATCCGCATGATCGTGCAGATGACGATCATCGCGTCGCTGGTGATCGTGGTCGACCAGTTTCTCAAGGCATTCGCCTTCGAGATCTCCCGGCAGCTTTCGGTGTTCGTGGGGCTGATCATCACGAACTGCATCATCATGGGCCGGGCCGAGGCGTTTGCCATGAAAAACGGCGTCTGGCTGAGCTTTCTCGATGGGCTGGGAAACGGGGCGGGCTACAGCGTGGTCATTCTGACGGTCGGATTCTTGCGCGAGCTGTTCGGGTCGGGCACGCTGCTGGGGTTCGGAATCCTGCCGCTTTCGACCGAGGGGGGATGGTATCCGGCCAACGGGCTGATGCTTCTGGCGCCCAGCGCCTTCTTCATCATCGGCCTGCTCATCTGGGCCCTGCGCACCTGGAAGCCCGAGCAGGTGGAAGAGGAGAACTGAGATGGAACACTACCTGAGCATCTTCCTCACCGCCGTGTTCATGGAGAACCTGGCGTTGGCCTTCTTTTTGGGCATGTGCACGTTCCTGGCCGTCTCGCGTCGGGTCGAGACCGCCCTGGGGCTGGGAATCGCCGTGACCGTTGTGCAGACGATCACCGTGCCCGTCAACAACCTGATTTACCGCCACGTACTCCAGGAGGGCTCGCTTTCGTGGCTGGGGCTTTCGGGCTTGGACTTGACGTTTCTCGGCCTGATCAGCTACATCGGCGTCATCGCGGCCATGGTGCAGATCCTCGAAATGACGCTCGACAAGTACTTTCCCGCCCTGTATAACGCCCTGGGCATCTTTCTGCCGTTGATCACGGTGAACTGCGCGATCCTGGGCGGCTCCCTGCTGATGGTCGAGCGCGACTACGATTTTCCCGAGAGCCTGACGTTCGGCTTGGGCACGGGCGCGGGCTGGGCCCTGGCCATCGTCGCCCTGGCGGCGGTGCGCGAGAAACTGAAATACAGCCACGTGCCCCGAGGGCTTCGCGGCCTGGGCATCACCTTCATCACCACGGGCCTGATCGCCATGGCCTTCATGTGCTTCTCGGGGATCAAGCTTTGACCGCAACGGGCCCGATCGACCTTCCCACGGATCGAAACGCAACCGACATCCGCAGATAGGGACCTGCCGTGTTCGAGATCGTCTCAGGCGTGGTGATGTTCACGCTCGTCGTGCTCACGCTCGTCGTGGTCATTATGCTGGCCCGGCGCCTGCTGGTTCCCTCGGGCGAGGTCGAGATCGAGATCAACCGCGACGCCGAGAAGTCGTTCTCGTCGCCCGCGGGCGGCAAGCTGCTGAACGTGCTGGGCGATCACGACATCTTCATCTCATCGGCTTGCGGCGGGCAGGGCACCTGCGCCCAGTGCAAGGTGACGATCCACAAGGGTGGGGGCGACGTGCTCCCCACCGAGCGCGGCATGTTGACCCGGCGGGAAGTGCGCGAGGGTGTCCGCCTCAGTTGCCAGGTGGCCGTCAAGCAGGACCTCGAGATCGAGGTCCCGCCCGAGGTCTTCGAGGTCAAGAAGTGGGAGTGCACCGTGCGCTCGAACGACAACGTGGCCACTTTCATCAAGGAACTCGTGCTCGAGCTGCCGCCGGGCGAGGACGTGAACTTCCAGGCGGGAGGGTACATCCAGATCGAATGTCCTCCCCACGAGCTTTCCTTCACCGACTTCGATATCCCCGACCGGTACCGCGACGACTGGGACAAGCACGATCTCTGGCGGTACAAGTCGAAGGTGAGCGAGCAGACCGTGCGGGCGTACTCGATGGCGAACTATCCCGAAGAGAAGGGCATCATCATGCTGAACGTTCGCATCGCCACGCCGCCCCGCGAGGCCCCCAACGCTCCGCCGGGAGTCATGTCGTCGTACATCTTCCACCTCAAGCCCGGCGACAAGGTCACGATCTCGGGGCCCTACGGCGAGTTCTTCATCAAGGACACCGACGCCGAGATGATCTACATCGGCGGCGGGGCGGGCATGGCGCCGTTGCGGTCGCACATCTTCGATCTGCTCAAGCGGCGCAATTCGAAGCGGAAGATCTCCTACTGGTACGGGGCGCGGAGCCTTCGCGAGGTCTTCTACGCCGACGCGTTCGACCGGCTCCAGGCCGAGAACCCCCATTTCACCTGGCATCTGGCCCTTTCGGAGCCCCTGCCCGAGGACAACTGGACCGGGCCCACCGGATTCATCCACCAGGTGCTTTACGATCAATATCTCAAGGACCACCCCGCCCCGGAAGACTGCGAATACTACTTCTGCGGACCGCCCCTGATGAACCAGGCCGTCCTCAAGCTGCTCGACGACCTGGGCGTCGAGGAAGAGAACATCGCCTTCGACGATTTCGGGTTATAGGTATCCTCCACGCCCCTTCGGCAAGACCTCTTCTGCCGCGCTCGACACGCTTTCGTCCCCCCGCCAAGAGGGAGCGGCCCAGGTGCGGGCCGGGGATCACCGGGATGGGCTACGGCCATTGCCGCGTCACCGCTATAATGAAGCCGCGATGGGCGGGCGAACGTCCCCCTCCCGGTCACGGCGGAGTGGGAGCAGAAACGCTTCGGGCTCGGTTTCGACGTCGCATCCGCGTCGAGGCCGCGACGCCTTCCTGAGAGGGGCTTTCGGCGGTTTCGAGGGGGCGTCGGAATCACGACGCCAAGCGCCCGGCGCGTCTCGACCATTTGACGCACCTGACAGGGAGGTTTCGATCGATGGTACGCGGCACGAATCGCCGACGGTCGGCAACGAAACGTCGCACCCGGAATAGCCCGAAACGCCGGTCGGCCTCGCCGGCGGATCGGCGCCTCGGCGCCCTGTTCGGCGACGCCTGTTCGCTGTGGCGCCTTGACCGGCGGGAGGAAGCGGTCCGGCAGTTTCGCGAGGTGCTCCGTTCGGATCCCGACGACCGCCGCTTCGCGCGGTACTGGTTGGCCGCGTTCCTGTTGGATCGGCAACGGCACGACGAGCTGGAAGTTCTGCTAAAGCGGTATGAAGCGCCGACCGCCCCGTGGCGCTACGCCCAGGCGTTGTTTGCCTTTCGCTCGGGGGGCGACACCGACGATGCGAGGCGCCTTCTGGAGGAGGCGTCGCGCCTGGACGCCGGGTTTCTCGATTATGTGCTCGGCGACGGCATCGTCTATGCGGAAAGGCCGATTCGGTTCGGACCCGACCGTCGCGAATCGAACCACAGTCTGGCGGCCTTGTTTCTTCCGGCCTGGCGGGCCACCCCCGGGGCCGTCACTTGGGTTCGCCGGGTGTTGCGGGTGCCGCTGAGCGCCCCGCCCGCCGATTTGCCCTTTCCGGGGCGGCAACTCGACCGCCTGCCGGCGCGCAACGTGCAGTGGCAGGTCGGGCTGCGCCGTCTCGATGAGGACGAGCCCGAATCGGGCGAGGATCGAGGCTGGATCCTGGGGATCGCCGACCTCGATCGACAAGCGATGCTGCACGTGACGGTGATCGAAGGCGACCCCACGCCGGAGGCCGCGTGGCGGGGCATGCTCGCGTCGCTGCTGCAGCCCATGGAGGGCGAGCCGCACCGCCCCGCCCGGGTCGAAGTGCCGCGGCCGGAGTTCGTCCGGGCATGGCAGCCCCTGCTGGCGGAGATCGCCGTCGAATGCGCGTTCGAGCCCGATCCGCAACCGATCACCGACATGCTCGGCGGCATGGCCGACCTGATCGAGTCGCAGCGGTTGCCGCCGCTTTCGGAGGACCTCGACCCGCGCGAGTTTCCTCAGAACGACGAGGTGTGGCAAGTCGATTTCTTTCACCTGCCGACGATGATCTCGAACGAGAAAATCGGCGTCGAGCAGCCTTGGTCGGCCCTCGTGGTCGACAAGGAATCCGGATTCGTGCTGTCGCACAAGATCCTCCGCGGCGAGCCCACGCCCGAGCAGCTCGGGGAGCATCTGCTGCGGACCATGGCCCGTCCGGGGTCCCGCGATCCCGTGCGCCCGTCGAAGGTCGAGTTGGCCGATTCCGACTGTTACGATTGGCTGAAGCCGAAGCTGCACGAGTTGGGCGTGGGCTGCTCGCTGATGGACTCGTTGCCCGAGCTGGAGGACTACTGCCGCCAACTTGCCTCGAGTTACGGAGAGCCCGAGCGGTGCGCCTTGGCCGACGGCGAAGGGGTGACCCATGACCAGATGGAGTCGTTCTACCACGCGGCCGCGGCATACTTCGAGCGGGCTCCGTGGAAGCACGTCGCGGGCGAGATTCCCATCGAGATTCGCTGCCGCGGCCTCGACGTGGGAACCTTGTACGCCATCGTTCTGGGGCGCACGGGGATGACGATGGGACTGGCCCTCTACCGCGACTGGAGCGAGCTGCTCGCCACGCTGCGCGGCCTGCGGAGTTGCGAGGACATGTGGGGGTTCTCGGTGATCTTCGACGAGGTCACGCTCATGGCGCCGGTCGACCTTTACCTGGTCGAACGCAACGGCTGGCCGATTCGGACGCCGGAAGCCTACCCGGCAGTGCTGCGTTTCGAACCCGGCCAGTATCCGGAACCGCCCCGAAGCGAGGAACTCGACTACATCGAGTCGTGCCTGCGCGTCATCCCCGACTTCGTGACCGGCAAGCACGAGAAACGATCCTACGAAGTGGCCACCAACGGCAGGAAGATCAAGATGCGGCTGTCGTGGACCATGCCGCGTTTCTGAGGCTTTGGCACGACTCTTCGATGCCCTCGCAACGCGAAATCGGGCCGCCCGCCCAAGACGGTCACCCTGGAATGCGTCGAGCCCTTCTCCAAGCAGGCTGCGTTCTCGTCGCGGTCGCACTCTCGGCGTGCCGCCCCGCGCCGAGCGACTCCGCCCCCGAGTTGCTGACCTTCGGCGGCCCGGTAATGGGTACCCGGTTCCTTGTGAAAGTGGTGGGTCGGCCGCCGCGCGACGCCGAGAGCCTCGAACGGGAGATCGGGCGATGCCTCGATGAGATCGATCGGCTCATGTCGACCTACCGCCCCGACTCCGAGCTTTCGCGGTTCAACCGGTTCGACCGGACGGAGTGGTTCCCGGTCTCCGAACCGACCGCCCGAGTCATCGCCGAGGCCGTGCGCGTGGGCGACCTGACTGGCGGCGCGCTGGACGTGACCGTCGGCCCCCTGGTCGATTTGTGGAATTTCGGGCCCGAAAGGCGGCCGGGCGATCGTGTCCCGTCGCCGCAAGAGCTCGACCGGGCCCGGGAGCGGATCGGCTACGATCGGCTCGACGTCCGCCTGGCGCCCCCCGCCGTGCGCAAGAAGAAGCCCGATTTGTCGGTTGATCTCTCGGCCATCGCCAAGGGGTTCGCGGTCGACGCGGTGGCCGATCTTCTCGAGCGTCGGTCGATCGAGCACTACATGGTCGAGGTGGGCGGAGAGGTTCGAGCCCGCGGCCGCAACCCGCGAGGCCGGCCCTGGCAAATCGCGGTCGAGGTGCCGCTCGAAGGGCTCCGGGCGATCCAGCGCGTGGTCCCGGTCAGCGGGTCGGCCCTGGCCACGTCGGGCGACTATCGCAACTACTTCGAGGTCGAGGGCGTGCGCTACTCACACATCCTCGACCCCCGCACGGGCCGTCCCATCCGGCACGAATTGGCCTCGGCCAGCGTGCTCGCCCCCACGTGCATCGAGGCCGACGCCCTGGCGACGGGCCTGATGGTGCTGGGGCCCGAGGCCGCCTTGGAACTAGCCGAGCGCGAGGGGTTGGCGGTATTATTAATTATCCGAACCCGAGGCGGCTTTGCCGAACGGATGACGCCGCGGATGGAAGCGGCATTGCGGCCCTAGGCAACGGCGAGCCGATCACCGGCCGATTGTTCGCGTTTTCGGCGGCCGGGGACGAGTCGCGGGCAACGAGCCCCGGAAACCGGCAAACCGGGGAGCACGAGAAGAGTGACCTCGATGGAAGCGTTTCTTGCCAGTGTCGTCATCTTCACCCTCGCCATCCTGGGCATGGCTTCGGGAGTGATCTTCGGACGCCGGGCCTTTCGCGGTTCATGCCACGGAGGCTGCGAGCAGTGCGACGACACGCCGAAGCGAGATCGTCCACCGCGGCAGACCCCTACTTCCGGCCAGGCCTCGTCGCCGCTGCCGATCGTGCCCCACTGCAACGAGCCCGACGCCTGTTCCTGCCGCCAGCAAGAGGCGGGGCAAGCCGAAGCCGGGCGTCGATAGCCGGGTGCGTGGCGGCCGCGCCGGTGCGGTCATGCCGTGGAACGAAGTCACCAAGGACCCGATGAATCGGGTCGCCCCGAGCCGTTGGGACCCCAGCGTTTTCTCACGCGATTCATCGGGAGGAACCTCGAATGCCGCCGGAACACACCGCCTGCCGCGTGGGCTACTTGGCCATCGGGCGCAAACGCCCGGGCTTCGATCCCGAGTGGGGTGAACAGATCGACGGGGCGGCCTGGGAAGCCGTCGGTCGCCTCCCGCTCGATCCGTTTCGCCCGCCGACGCGCGCGGTCGACGACCCCACGCTCCGCCGGGCGGTCGCCGAATCGCGCGAGGCGGGCTGCGAGACGCTCGTCGTGCTTCAACCGACCATGGGCGACGGGCGCCTCGCTCCGATTCTGGCGCAGCTTTGGAAGGGACCGATCGTGTTCTGGGCCACTCCCGAGCGCCCCGACGGCGGCAAGGTCAGCTCGTGCTCGCTGGTCGGCACCCACGTGTTCGCCTCGATCTTCCGCCAGTTCGGCCGCCCGTTCGAGCTCGTGTACGGCGACCCCGGCGAGGCGGAGACGGGCCGGCGGCTCGTGGACGCGGTGCGTCTGGCCGTGGCCGCCGCCCGGCTGCGACGTGCCAAGGTCGGTCTGGTCGGCAGTCATGCTCCCGGCTTCATCAACATGGCGGTCGACCCGGCCGCCCTGAGCCGCGACCTCGGCGTGGCGCTGTGGCATTTCGGGCTCCAGGAATTCTTCGGCTTGGTCGAGAGCCGGCCCGCACGGGAGGTCGACGACGACGTGGCGCGGGTCGAGGCCATGCACTTGCCCATGGACGAGGGCTTGGGCCGCGACGATCTGGCCATCAACAGCCGCTTCTACCTCGCCATGCGCGTGCTGCTCGACGGCGAGAACCTCGATGCGCTGGCGGTCCGCTGTTGGCCCGAAGTTCCCAATCGTCTTGGCGCCTGGCCCTATCTGGCCATGGCGCGGCTGGCCGAGGAAGGGCGCGTCGTCGCCCTCGAGGGCGACGTCGACGGAGCGATCTCGTGCCTGATCGGGCATCTGCTCGGCATGGGCGTCGGCTACCTGAGCGACTGGCTCGAGCACGATGAGCACACGGTCAACCTCTGGCACCCCGGCCACGCGCCGCTGAGTATGTGCGCACCCGGCTCGGCCCGCTTGGGCCGGCACTTCAACAACCGCTTGCCGCTGGTCGTCAACGCCACCTTGGCCCCCGATCGGCCGATCACGCTCTTCCGCGTCTGGCGTTGCGACGGCGCGTACCGGATGACCGCTTGCGAGGCGCGCACCGGCCCGCCCCGCCGCGACCTGCTCGGCGCCCACGGCCTGGCCGTGATCGACGACCGCAACGTGCCCGAATGGTTCGAGAACCTCTGCCACGAGGGCATGCCCCATCACGTGAGCGTTTTCGCGGGTTGGCACGCCCGCCGACTCCAAGCCCTCGCGCGCCACCTGCCGCTCGCGTGGGTCGCCGCGCGGTGAAACACGCGGGGCGCACTTGAGAATCGATCGGTCGTCGAGATGGGCCGGCCGACGGTTACCATGCTCGCGACGGCGCCGGCGCGGAAAAATCGGGTTGCAGGCCAATTCCTCTCGAGCGGAGGCAAGCCATGGAGACCGATTCGATGGGCCGAATGCTGACCGAAGCGACCATTGAGAACATGGAAGACCTCTGGGCGGCCAAGCGGGCCCTGATTCCCGAACAAAGCGTTCGTCGCGTCTCCGTCCCCGACGCTCTGGTCGACACGGGGGCCACGCTGCTTTCGCTTCCTACGCGAATTATCCGGCGACTGGGGCTCGAACAGACCGCGTCGAAGCGAGTCACCAGCAGCATTGCGGCGAGCGAGGCGGCGATCTACTCGGCGGTCAGGCTTACCATCCAGGGACGATCGTGCACGATGGACGTCGTGGAAGTACCCGACGAGGTGCCGATGCTGGTGGGCCAGATTCCGTTGGAGCATCTCGACCTCGTCGTCGATCTTCGCAGCCGAACGTTGATCGGCAACCCGGCGCACGGAGGCGAGCACGTCTACGAGCTGCATTGACCGCCATCAAGCGGTCGCGCGGCGTCAATCGCCTTCCGCGGCACGTTTCGCCTTCGGGCCCAGGTCGATCCGCCCGTCGCGGACGATCACCGCCACGGCCTCGCGGCGCCCGGGATCGGCCGGGCCGTGGAGCACCGGGGCCACGTGCGTCGGATCGTCGGATTTCACCGGGCGACAGCCCTCGCCCGAGGCGACCGCTCGGCGCGGCCCGTCAGGCATCCAGGGTATATCCTTCGCGGTAGGTGGGCCTGACGAGCGATTCGAGGCCTTCGACGTTGGTCGCCTTCATGTTCTCGGCATCCCACTCGATCTTGTCCGACCGGCCCGAGGCGGCCGACCAGACGGCCAGGTTGCCCAGCAAGACGACTTCGGCCAGGGGGCCGGCGTAGTCGGGGAAGTTCGACACGGCGGGCTCGCCGCCACGAATCGCGGCGACCCATTCCTCGAAATGGCCCGGCGACTTGGGAAACTCGACGTCGACCTTCTCGGCTCCGCCCAGCAGTTCGCCATAGCCCCAGAGCTTGCCCTTGTCGCCGATCACCAGCTTGCCGCTGGTGCCGGGGGCCTTGCCTTCGAGCCGTTCTTCGGGGGGCGTCTTGCCGCCGTCGTACCAGACCAGCTTGACCTCGGGGCGCCAGTCGTTGGCCGCGAACTGGTAGGTCACAATCGACCACGCGGGGAAGCTGTCTTGGTTGTGCCCGGAAGTCTCGGCCTCGACCGAGACGGGGTCGCGCAGATCGAGCCCCATGTAGGCCATGTTGATGTCGTGGCACGCCATGTCGCCCAGGGCGCCCGTGCCGAAGTCCCACCAGCCTCGCCAGGCAAAGGGATGGTAGCCCTTGGCGTAGGGCCGCTCGGGCGCCGGGCCGAGCCAGAGGTCCCAGTCCAAGCTCTCGGGACAATCGGTGGGCTCGGGACGGTCGATGCCCTGCGGCCAGATGGGGCGGTTCGTCCACACGTGCACCTCGCGCACCGTGCCCAGGGCGCCGGCGCGGAGCCACGCGGCGGCCCGGCGCAGGCTGCTGTCGGCCGTGCCCTGGTTGCCCATCTGCGTGGCCACCCCTTTTTCGCGGGCCACCCGGGCCATCAGGCGGGACTCGTAGATGGTGCGGGTCAACGGCTTCTGGCAGAAACAGTGTTTGCCCATGCGCATGGCCATCAGGGCGGCCGGGGCATGGGTGTGGTCGGGCGTGCTGACGGTCACCGCGTCGATCGACGATTCCATCTCCTCGAGCATCTTGCGAAAGTCGGTGTATCGCTTGGCCTTGGGAAAGCGGCTCTCGCCCGCCGCGTTCAGCCGCCTTTCGTCGACGTCGCAGATGGCCACCACGTCGCCGGTCCGGCCGGCGTCGGCCGAGTCGCTCGACCCCTTGCCCCCGACGCCGACGCTGGCCATGGCGATTTGCTCGTTGGCCGACGGGCTCTCCTGGGCCTGCACGCCGCCGGCCACCCAGTAGCCGATGCCGACAGCGGCGCTGGTCCGAAGGAATTCACGTCGATGGGTTCGCTGAGACATGACTCGACTCCTCGATTCGGGTGGGCAGTGGGAGGACGCCGGAGGTCGATCTCGCGATCGGGCGACCAGGGCTGGATTCGCTGCGCTCTTTTCTCCAGCGACACGATCAGGATAGTCGCCCCCGCTTCGATCGGCAAGAGCGGCGCGACGGGGGCGGCGCTCTTGGTTCGTCGCGCCGCGTGGGACTATAATGCGGCGTCGGGTTGCCCTGCCAACGTCGGCGTTCATTGTCCCGTCTTTGCCCGCCTCATGCCGGATGAGACCGACTGGAATCTCGACTCCTACCTGCCACGCTTCCGGCTGTCGTCGTTTCGCCCGGGACAGCGCGAGGTCATTGCGGCCGTGCTGGCCGGTCACGACTGCCTGTGCGTCATGCCGACCGGCGGCGGCAAGAGCCTTTGCTACCAGTTGCCTGCCCTGGTGCTCGACGGCCTGACCCTGGTCGTCTCTCCGCTGATCGCCCTGATGAAAGACCAGGTCGATCAGCTCCAGTCGCTGGGGCTGCCCGTGACGTTCATCAACAGCACGCTGTCGATGGCCGAGCAGTACGACCGGCTGGAGAGGATGACGGCGGGCGAGTACCGCCTGGTGTACGTCGTGCCCGAGCGGTTCCGCAGCGCGCGGTTTCTCGAGGCGGTCCGGGGCGTCGGGGTGAAGCTGCTGGCGGTCGACGAGGCCCATTGCATCAGCGAGTGGGGGCACGATTTCCGTCCCGACTACGCGCGGCTGGGCGTCTTTCGCCGGCGCATGGGCAACCCGACCACGATCGCCTTGACGGCCACGGCCACCGACGCCGTGCGCCGCGACATCATCGAACAGTTGGACCTGCCCAAACCCAAGACCTTCATCACGGGCTTTGCCCGACCCAACCTCTTCTACCAGGTCGCCTCGCCCCGGTCGGAGCGCGACAAGGTCGACCGGCTGCTCCGCTTCCTCCAGGCGACGCCGGGCTCGGGCATCGTCTACGCCTCGACCCGGAAGAAAACGGAAGAGGTCGCCCAGACCATCGCCGCCAAGATGGGGCGTTCCACCACGGCTTATCACGCGGGATTGCCCCCCGACCAGCGGCGCACCGCCCAAGAGGCGTTCATGAACGATCGGGTCGAGATCGTCGTGGCCACCACGGCGTTCGGCATGGGTATCGACAAACCCGACGTCCGTTTCGTGGTGCACTACAACCTGCCCGGCAGCCTCGAAGCCTACTACCAGGAGGCGGGTCGGGCCGGGCGCGATGGAAGGCCCTCCCGGTGCCTGCTGCTGTACAACCCGTCCGACCGGTACGTGCAGGAGTTCTTCATCGAGAGCGCCTTCCCGGCGCGCGGAATCGTCGCCCAAGTGTACGACTGCCTGCGCAAAGTCGAGGGCGACCCGATCGAGCTGACGCAGCAGGAAATCAAGGAGCGGCTCGGCCTGCCCATCGGGGCCGAGGGGGTGGGAACCTGCGAGCAACTGCTCGAGTCGGCCGGGGTGCTCGAACGCCTGGTGGCTTCGGAGAACCGGGCGGCGGTGCGCCTGGATAGCGATCTGCCCACGCTCGTCGATCTGTTGCCCAAGCAGGCCACGACCCGGCGGCGCGCGTTGCACGCCGTCGAGCGCCTGGTCGGAGCGAGGCGCCACGAGATGGTCTTCTTCCACCCACGCGACCTGCTTCGCGGCACCGAGATCGACCAGGCCACGCTGGTCTACGCCCTGCGCGAGTTGAACAAGCTCGAAGCCTTCACCTACGTGCCGCCCTTTCGCGGCCGGGCGATCCGCATGCTCCGCCGCGACCTCGCCTTCGCCGACCTCGACATCGACTTCGACAGCCTCGAACGGCGCAAAGCCGCCGAATACGCGAAGCTCCGGCGGGTGATGCACTACGCCACGACCTCGCGCTGCCGACACCAGGAAATCCTGCGCTACTTCGGCGACGAGGCCACCGGCCCCTGCCGCCATTGCGACAACTGCCATCGGCGCGGTCCCGAAACCGCGCCAGCCGGCGACGAACCCGAACCGGTCGACGAGGCGCTCAAACGGGTCGTCCGCATCACCCTGAGCGGCGTCGCCCGCACCCAGATCCAGGTGCCCGTCTCGTGCGGCAAGGTCCTCATCGCCCAGATGCTGTGCGGGTCGGGTTCGGCCAGACTGCCCAAGCTCGGGCTCGACCGCCTGAGCACGTTCGGCCTGCTGCGACACCTCACGCAGTCGGACGTGGTCAGCCTGATCGATGCCTTGATCGTCACGGGCCATCTCGAACAGATCGACGTGAAGCAGCATCGGCCCGTGGTCCAGCTCACGCCGTTGGGGTCGGAGGTGATGAAGGGCAACGAGGAACTCGGCGCGGTGCCGCCCATCCCGGCCGCCCTGCTCGCCCGAATTCGCCAGACCGGTGACGGCGACGTGACCGCCGGAGGCAATACGCCGCGAGACCCGCCGCGATCGCACGACGAAGCCGACACGCGTCCCGCCCCCGACGCGGAGTTGGTCGACGCCTTGAAGCAGTGGCGGCGCGCGAAGGCCGCGGAAGCCGACATTCCCCCCTATTGCGTTTTCGCGAACAGTACCCTGGACGAACTGGCGAGCCGGCAGCCCGCCACGACCGAGGAGCTTCTGGACGTGCCGGGCATCGGCCCGGCCAAGGTCGAGCAGTACGGCGCGGGCATTCTTGCGCTGCTGCGATCGACGCGCTCGGACGCGACCTCGTCGGCGAACGCCGCGGAGAGCGACCACGGCGCGGCCCGGACGGAGGAGGCGGCACTTCCGCAGTGCGCGAAAGGCGGGGCTCCCGCCGACCCGGCCCCCGGTCACGCGTTGGAGGCCGCCCCCATGCCGGGTCTGCCCAAGCCGACGGTGACGCCGAATGCCCGCGAAAGGGGCGGCGTCGCGCCCGATGTTTGTCCGGGCCGTTCGCCGCAGGAGACGGATAGGCCATCCCGTTCCGTCCTCCCGAGCCACTACTGGACGTGGCGTCTTCTCTCCGCCGGATTCTCGGCCGAGGAGTGCGAGGCGATCCGGGGAGTATCGCGCGAGGTCGTCGTCGACCACCTGTTGCGGGCCTTGGACGACGGTCTGCCGGTGCGGGCCGAATGGTGTCTTTCAGCCGATGCCCTGGCGGCAATCGAATCGGCGATCGGACCGGAGCCGTCGTCCGAGCTCGGCCGTCTCTGGTCGCAGGTTCCCGGGATCCCTTACGCCGAGGTCGAGTTGTTCGTGAAGTGTCGCGGGCAACGGTCGGGCGGTTGAGGCCGCCCGGCAGGGGGCTTCGGCGACGGAGGAGCGTCGAATACCCGCGACCCTTGGAGCATCGCTGCGTCATGGCGGACGCGATTCGCCACTACATGGACCAACACGTGCCGGCCGCGGTGACGCGGGGGCTTCGCGAGCGAGACGTCGACGTGCTCACCGCCCAAGAGGCCGGACGTTGAGCGAGGCCGACTGCGAGCAGTTGCGATTGATCAACGCGCTTCGGCTGGTGCACGCCGTGCTGAACGGCGAGGAGATGCACAACCACGTCGAGTATCTGTGAGGCGGGCTCCTGAAATGCCCTTTTCGGCGCAGGCGCCGGGCTACGGTTCCACCCGTATCTCGACCCACACGATCCGTTGATCGACGGCGCCGTCGACCTGGCGGATCGCGAGGTGGTTTTCGCCCTCGTTGAACGCGTCGAGGGGGCAGGGGAAGCGAACGGCCCGGGCCGTTCCGCCGCCGAAGGCCGCCAGATCGGTCACGTTGTCGGGCGCCTTCAGGGGCCGGCCGTTGAGCGAGGCCTCGAAGCCCGCTTCGGCGAGACCCTCGTGCCGGGCCAGGCCGGCGACGGCCCACGCCTTGCCCGACTCGGGCTTCGGGCCGACGTGAATGCGGAAGGTTCGGCCCTCGCGCCCGCCGGCGGGTAATTGCACCCCGTTCGGGAAACCCGGGGGGACCGTGTCGCGGTAGCACACGGGATGCCTGCGCGGGGCGTTCAACACGGCCGACCGCGAAAGGCCGTCCCGAAGCAGCAGGCCGTACTCGCCGACGGTCACGGGCCGCGTCTGGCTGTCCATCCAATTGAACAGGTACAGGCTGTCGGTCCCGCGATGGTAGGCCGAGGCGGCGAAGCCGCGCAGGGCGGCGAGGTCGTTGGCGACCGCCGGGGCCCCCGGCCAGGGACGCGCGTTGTGCTCGACGCCCGGCGCCACGGTCACCCGATCGGTGGCCGCCCCCAACCGCTCGCGCCAGAGTTCGACGGGAACGTCGAAGTCGGAGGTTGTCCAGAAGGGGCAGGGGACGATCAGATCGACCAATCCGTCGCGCGCCCACGCGACCCCGTCCATGCCCAGGCCCGCCGCGGCATCGGGATGCGCCGGCACGCGCACGCCGAGCAGGACGGGATGCCCCCGCTTGCCGGACCATTCGGCGACGAGCGCGCGGACCTCGCGCACGAAGCCGGTGAGGATTGCGCTCTCCTCGCGTTCGCGGCCGGGCGTGAGATGGTAGCCGAAACGCATCCAATCGAGTTCCAGGCCGTCGGGGTCGTAGCGCTCGAGCAGTTCCCGCACGAAGGCCATCTGGTGCGCGCGCACCGCCTCGTGGGCGTAGTTCATCGCCCGGTTGACCCAGGGGCTGGCCGATCCGTGGGCGACGCGCCAGTATTGGGGGTGGTCGCGCCAGAACGACGAATGCATGAAGTTGTCGGGGTCGTCGACGCCGTGGACGTCGTTCATTCGCATCGACAGCCAGGGCGAGATGCCCTTCTCGCGGCAGCGGGCGATCCAGACGGCGTACGGGTCGAGCCCCGACGCGTGCAGGCGTTTCGCGTTCTGGGGCCATGCGCCCGTCGGCTCCGCGCCGCGAACCGGGTCCCAGATCGCGTCGCGCGAGCGGCTGCGAAAGCTGGCCCGCATGGCGTTCGGGCAGAGGAACAGGTGGGTGACGGCCGAACCGGCGTACTGGTCGACGAAGGCGTAAAGCCCGGCGAGGGTCATGTCGCCGGGCTTGCGCGATCCGAAGAAGTGGCTGTTGTCTTCGTTGATTACGAGCATGTCGCGCAGGAGCCTGGGCGGGCCCGCCGTGTCGTCGGCGCCGGTCGCCTTTCCTCCCGGTGCACCAACGATCAGGCAAGCGGCCAGCCACAGACGGCAGGTTCGGGTCACGATCAACTCCTTTCCGGCGTTTCTTGGAAGGTTCGACTGCTCAGAAATCGCGGAACGGGCGCCGGGGCTCGGCGTCGGCCATTTCTTGTTTCCAGTGGGCGAAGCGGGCCTTGAGCCGTTCGAGCACCTCGGGGTTTTCTTTCGACAGGTCGCGTTTCTCGCCCACGTCGGTCGAGAGATCGAACAGGCCGCCGCCGCGGGCCGACTCGACCCATTTCCAGTTGCCGACCCGGGCGGCGCGGTCTCCGCGGCGCTCCCAGAACATCTCGGTACGCGGCGATTCTTGTTTGCCCTGGAGCACGCCGAGCATGTCGAACCCGTCGTAGACCACGCCCCGGGGCAGTTCGAGCCCGGCGGCGTGGACCAGCATGGGGAAGATCTCCATCGAGGTGAGGAACTCGTCGCAGACCTTGCCCGCGGGGATTCGGCCGGGCCAGCGCACGATGCAGGGCACGCGCGTGCCGCCCTCGAACATCTGGCTCTTGCCGCCGCGGAGCGGCGCGTTGTCGGCCCCGCCCGACCCGCCGTTGTCGGAAAAGAAGATGACGATCGTGTTCTCCGCCAGGCCATGTTCGTCCAACCGGTCGAGCACCTCGCCGATGGCGGCGTCCATGGCCGTGACCGAGCCGAGATAGTGGGTCATGCGCAGCGCCCTGTTGGGCACCTCGGCCGGCTCGCCATAGCGCGTGCCCTGGACGAATGCCTCTTGCTCGTAGAGGTCGGGATACATCTTGCGCCACGCGTCGGGGGCCTGGGCGGCGCCGCGAATCTTGGGATCGAGGCTCGACGCCCCGTGCGGCGCGTTGAAGGGCAGGTAGAGGAAGAAGGGCCGGTCCTTGTTTTCGTGGACGAATCGCACGGCCTCGCGCCGGAACAGATCGGTGCAATAGGTGCCCTTGTCCTCGGTCGTGTGCGCGTTGTCGCGGTACATCGAGGGCACGCCGTAGCGCTCGTGGGTGTAGTAGTCGATGCCCGTGTTCACGAAGCCGTAGAACTCGTCCCATCCGCGCTGCAAGGGGAGATAGCGGCGGTGCATGCCCAGGTCCCACTTGCCGAAGATGCCGCTGTAGTAGCCCGCCTCCTTGAGCACGCGCGGCAGGAGGATTTCGCGGGTATCCATGCCGCCGATCCGCTCCCAGGTGACGGCGTATTCGTCGGGCGAATACTTGTGGCCGTAGTCGGGCGCCTCGTTGCGGATCATGTCGTAGATGCCGTTGCGTTGCGGGTAGCGCCCGGTCAGCAGGCTGCCGCGCGACGGCGTGCAGGCCGGCCAGGTGACGTAGAAGCTGGTCAGACGCACGCCGCCGGCCGCCAGGCGGTCGAGGTGCGGCGTCTTGATCACGGTGCTCCCGAAGCAGCCCAGGTCGTGGTATCCCTGATCGTCGGAAACGATCAGCACGACGTTGGGCGGCGCCGCGGCCGAGGCGGTCGCGGTCAACAGCAGGAGGGCGATTCCCGTGGCGAGCGATCTCATGGCGAAACCCTTTGCGTCTGCGCGGTGGTGGCGTCTTCCGATGCGACCATCTTAACGCGCGCGGCGCCGAATGCCACCGGTTACGACGGGCGCCGGGTTTCGCTGCCGCGCATCGTGGCGAAGGCCATCACGGCGAAGAGCCCGCTGCCGGCGAAAAGGCATCCCAGCAGCAGGTTGCGGGTCCATTGCCGGCGGTCGAGCCGGGCTTCGAGGACCTCCTGATAGGCCTCGTCGCCCGACACCCGGGCGCGGTGCAGATCGACCTCGGCCTCGGGGGGCTCGACGGCCCAGAGGCCGAAACCGACGATCGCCATGGCCAGCGACAGGATCAGGCAGAGGGGCGAAAGCAGCCGCGACATGAAGCCAGCCGTGAACCTTGTCTCGTGTTCGGGCGTCACTCGTGCCGCAGGGCTTCGATGGGGTCCATCAAGGCCGCACGGCGCGCCGGGTAGATGCCGAAAACCATGCCGATCCCGCACGAGATGCCGAAGGCCAGCAGGATCGACCACCAACTGAGCACGGTCTCGATCTCGGCGAAGCGGCTGACGACCAGCGGAATGGTCACGCCCAGGGCGATCCCCAGCAGGCCGCCGATCGACGAGAGCAGGACGGTCTCGACGAGGAACTGCAAGGTGATGTCGCGGCGCTTGGCCCCGAGGGAGCGGCGGATGCCGATCTCGCGGGTGCGCTCGGTGACGCTGGCGAGCATGATGTTCATGATGCCGATGCCGCCCACCAGCAGGGAGATGCCGGCGATGCACCCGAGCACGAGGTTCCAGATTCGCTTCTCCTGCTCGGCCCGCTGCAAGAGTTCCAGGGGAACTTGGATGTCGAAGTCCTGGGCGTTCGGGTGCGACGTGAGCAGCACCTTGCGCGCCATGGCGGCCGTCTGGCTCACCAGCGAAGCGTCCTTCACCGTCAGGGTGATTTCGTTGAGCTGGGTGCGTTCGAAACTCCGGCTTCCCGCGCCCCGAATGGCCTGGAATTCGCCGAAGCGGCGCTCGGCCGCCGAGAGGGGAACGTAGATGTCGCGATTGTAGTCTTGCTGGCCCACCCCGCCGGGCGTGGCGTCGCCGCTGGCCTGGGGGGCCAGCACGCCGATGACCCGAAAGACCTCGCTGCCGAGCAAAACGGGCTTGCCGATCGGGTCTTCGTAGGCGAAGAGCTGCTCGGCCGCCCCGGCCGCCAGGACGGCGACATTCTTGGTCATGTAGTCGTCGACGGCGGTGATGAAACGCCCTCGGTGCAGGCGGAGGTTCTTGACCTTGAGAAACGCGGGGGTCGTGCCGAGGACCCGCGCGTTGGGAATCCAGCGATGGGTGTGCCGCGCGTCTTGCACGCGCAGCGCGATCGGCAGCGCGGTTTTCACCGTGGGCAGGGTGGCAACGAGGCGGTCGAGGTCTTTGTACTTCAGGCCGTACTCGAGGACGAAGCTTTGCTGCTGCTGCGATCCCGAGGCGCTGGTCGGCTCATCGCCGTTCTGCCCCGGCTTGACGCTTCGGATAATGACGTTTTCGGCGCCGAGCTTGCGGATTTGTTCGAGGGCCTCGCGTTTCGATCCCTCGCCGACCGCCAGCATGGCGATGACCGAGCCGACGCCCAGGATCACGCCCAAGACGGTCAGCAAGCTGCGGAGCTTATGCAGCAAGAGGTTCTTGATGCCGATCTTGATCGTTCGCAGCCACATGTCACTGTCCGGCGCTGGGGCCCCGGAGGGGCGGGCCGCCGGGCCGCCCGGTTCCGCCGGGGGCCCCTCCCGGTGCGCGGCCGGGAGAGCCGCCCGACCCTCTCGGCCGGCCCCCTCGCGCCGCCGAAGCGGTCGTCGGGCGGCCGTTCGGATTGGGGGTCCCGGCCCGGTCCTCTCCACGGGCGTCGGCCGCGTCGGAATTCCGGAGGGCCGCCCCCTCCGAAGAAGCCGTCTCGCCCGGGTCGATCGCCGCGGAGGCCAGTGCCTCGATCTCGTCGAGCGGGGCCGGCTCCTTGACGTCGGGGCCGATCTGCTCGGCCCTTTCCTGGCGCTCGAGGATCAGCGAGGGGTTGAGCACGACGCGGTCGCCCACGGCGAGGCCCTTGCGAACCTGGACGAACTTGTCGTTCGTGCGCCCCAACTCGAGGGGCCGCTGTTCGACGCCGCCCCGGGCCTCGACGTAACACCAGGTGTCGCGATCGATCTGCACGACGGCCTGGACGGGAACGGCCAGCGCGTCCTTGATGCGGTCGACGTGGATCTCGACGACGGCGGTCATGCCCGGCTTGAGTTGCTCGACCGTCCCTTCGATCAGCACGACGGTCTCGTAGGTCTTGACGTCTCCGCTGTAGCGGCCGCGGTCGGCGGGAACCACGCCGACGGCGTCGACGACCGCGCGGTAGGTGCGGTCGGGAAAGGCGTCGACGCGCACGGTGGCCCGCTGGCCGCGCTGCACCTGGTCAAGCACCGATTCGTGGACGAACGCCTTGACCTGCATCTTCGACAGATTGGGGAGCGCGAGGATCCGCTGACGCTCGCGCACGAAGGTCCCCTCGGCGATCGGGTCGCGCCCCCACTCGCTCTGGTACACGACCATGCCGTCGTGGGGCGCATAGATCTTGCAGACGGCCAGTTGGGCCTCGAGCTTATCGAGGCGCTCTTTTTCCTTGTCCAGGGAGCGGGTGGCCGCGTCGAGCGACGCCTTGGCCTGCGCCAGGGCCGACACGTTGTCGACCGCGACCTGCTCCTGGTTTCGGCGTGCCGTGTCGAGGGTTCCGTGGAGTTCCAGCAGCTTCATTTCGCGCTCGAAGGTCTCCTTCTTCGTGCGCGTGGCCAACTGGGTCTTGAGCCGGTTCATCCTCGAGGCGTACTGGCTCTCGGCTTGAAGGAAGTCGAGCCGGCTGCGGTCGAGTTCGCTCTTGCCCGCGTAGCCCAGCTTGAACAGCGATTCGATGCCCAGCTTGTCGTTTCTCTTGAGTTCGAGGTTGGCCTGGGAGGAGAGAATCTCGTTGTTCGTGTCTTCGATCGAGCGGTTGATTTCCTCGACTTCGAGCTTGTGGGTCCCGCTCGCTTCGTCGGTGAACATCTCGAGGGCGAGCTCGGCCAACCGGACCTTCAAGGCCGCGTTCTCTTCGGCCGTCTTGTTCTGGGTGATCTGGTTTTCGTACCTGGCCTCGGCCTGGATCTTCGACGCCTGGGCGTGCTCGTGGGAGATGATCTGGGTGTCGAGGGCCTCCCGGATCGGTGCCGAATCGAACTCCACCAGCAGATCGCCCTCTTGGACCGAGCTGCCGTTGGGCACGATGAAGATGATCTGGGTGCCGCTGGTGCCGCTCCGGTCGTATCCGCGGCTCTCGACTTCGCAACGGATCGTCGTTTCCTGCTGGCTCTCGAGATTGCCTCGCTCGGTGACCACGATGGGCAGGTCGCTCAGGGCGACCGTGTAGTAGACGAAGGGCTGCTCGGGCGCGGTGAGGTTGGTGGCCAGACTCCCCACCGACACGACGAGCACCCCGAACCCGGCGAGGAGCACCAGGCCGATGGCCCATCTGCCGTATTTCGGGTTGCGTTTGGCCGTCATCAGGCATGTCCTCGTGAGGTGTGACCGTACGGGTAGCCCGGGGGCAGCCGCCCGGTAGTTGAAACACCGCGGGAGCCCCGAGGTTCCGGCCCCATCGCTACCGGCACGGCCTTCACTCATCATAGCCGAAGTCGCGGCCGACGGTCCAGCGTTCGCCGACGCGAGGGCTTGCCGCTCGAATGGAGGGTGCGTTGGGGCCCGTGGATTGGCCGGAAAGTGCGTCCGCGGCCGCCGGGCCCGTCAGAACTGGGTCCGCTGGTGGCTCTCCTTGCGCTCGTTCAGGCGGCGCCGGATTTCGTCCAGGGCCGCCTTCTTCGTCTTCAAGGGCGTGGTGATGCCGAACCCCGCCGCGATTTCGAGCACCGACTCTTTGGTGAACGACTTCTCGAGACGTTTCACCTCGGCGTCGATCATCGCGTAGTCGACCTCGGGCGAGGTGACCCGATCGTAGAACGAGCGGATCGAATCGACGGCCGTGCGGATCGATTCGGGGTCGGTCTTCCGGGCGGCCGACTTGCCGGCCGACGACCTGGCACGTCCCGTCGTCGGGACGACGCCGGTTCGGGCGTACGTCTCGGCCTCGACGAGAAAGTCGGCGAATCGGGCGACCGGAAGCTCCCGGAACGGCTCGAGCCCCCGGCAGACCCGCTCGAGGTCGCCCGAGACCGCCTTGGCCCCGCAGGTGCTAAGGGGCTGCTTGAGGCTGAGGAGAAACTGCTGGAGATCCTTCACGTTCATGTTCGGCAATCCTGGCTCGCAGCTCGTTGGCGAAATCGAGAAAAGACGGTTGCATCTCGCGATACAGCGCGGCAAAGCTGTTCGCCCGGGCGGCCTCGGCGAACGCCGCGTTCTGCCGGATCACGCTCGAGAAACGGTAGACCGGCTCGCCCCAGCAATCTTCGCAGGGCTCGGCGAGCGATTCCCAGACCTGGCTCTCGCGGCTGATGAGCTGGGCTCGCGGATGGGTTCGGTTGGCGACCAATCCCAGCACGGCCAGGCGGGGGCAGATCGCTCGCTTCAGCTTGCGGAGCGAACGGAGCTGCCGGGGCACGGCCTCGGTCGACGTGCGATCGAGCAGCACGGGGATCAGCAGGAAGTCGGCCGCGGCAATCGCGCCGACGCAGGCCGTGGTCAGCCGCGGCGGGCAGTCGATCAGCACGTAGTCGTATTCCCGGCGGACCGCCTCGGAGTGCAGGTACGACCGCAGCACAAACCGCACGTCGTGCCCGTCGGGCTCCAGCAGCCATTGGGCCATCAAGCGATTCTCTTCGTCGGCCAGCGGCTCGTCGGCCGCGATCAGCCGCGCGTCGGGAAGCTGCTCGATGCGATGGGAGCACTGCTCGAACAGTTCGAACTGGGGCGATCGCGAACCGAGAAGCCGGTCGACGAAGAGCCGACGGCGCCGGATTTCGTGGATCTCCGCCCCGTCGAGGCAAAGCGACGTGAGCGAGCCCTGGTAGTCGAGGTCGAGCAGCAGCACGCGGTGGTTCTGCTTCGCGAGGATCGCGCCCAGGTTGGCGGTGAGGGTCGTCTTGCCCACGCCGCCCTTGAGGTTGGCCAGCGCGATGATCGGGACCTGGCGCCGTTCGAGCGGCCGGAACTCGGGCACGACGGCCGTCGGAGGGCGCTCCCAGACCCTGCCGTCGAAGTCGGCCAGACGCTGCACCTGCTCCGAGAGTTCCGCGACCTGCCGGACCAGCTCGGTCTCGTTCTCTCGGGCGGCGTTGCGTTCGTGAGCCACCGCCGTGAGCCGATCGTCGAGATCCTCCTTTTCGGTCTGGGCGTTGCTCAGGGCCGCTTCGATCTTGGCGTTGCACTGGCGGAGGTCGTCGTTCTCAACCGCCAGGGTCTCGCGCACCTTGCGCAGCGCGTCGCGCTCCTCGCAGGCGTTTTCGAGCTTCGCCTCGAGCCGCGCCCGGGCCTCACGCAGCTCGGTATTCTCGCGGAAGCATGTCTTCTGCTCGTCGCGCAGCAGCTTGACTTCCTCCTGGGCGATCTGGATGCCGACTTCGAGCCTCGCCTGGGTTTGCCGCAGCTCGTCGACCTCTCCGGCGAGGAACTGTTCGCGGGCTCGCAGTTTCTCGCAGTCGGATGCCAGCGCCCGGAGCCTGTAGTCGGCGGTCGCCTTGTCGCCTTGGAGCAGGTAGTTCTCTTCCTGCAGCCGCTCGTTGCGCAGCCGCAAGGGCCGTTTGGCCAGCCAGTGGATCGACACGAAGACCACCATCACGGTGAAGGCCCCCAAGCCGTAGGCCACCACGTTGTCGGGGCCTCGGCGGACCATTTCGGTCAGCATCTCGAAGATCTCGTGAACGCTCACCGACCCGTCTCCCGGCTGATCTCCGCCCCGATCGCCCGGTTCGATTATCGAATGGACCCCGACCGCTTGTCAAGAAAACGGCGTCGCCCGGGGGGCTCGACCTTGCCCCGGGGTGCAAAGGCGTGCTAATGTGGCGATCGCAACCGGCGGCGAGCGCGCGGTGCACCGTGCATGACGCCGGCGATTCTGCCCGAGGAGACTCCGCGATGCACTACGCCGTCCGAGGCACGATCCTGGGCGCCGCGCTGGTCCTGGCCGGCCCGAGCGCACTGGCCGGACCGCCGGCCGCCTTTCGCGTGCCCGCCATGTGGGAGTACAGCGCCCCGCTGATCGCCCCCGAGAAACGCGATCGGGAACCCAGCCGCGCCCAGAAGGACCCCTCGGTGGTGTTCTTCGAGGGAAAGTGGCACGTCTTCATGACGGTCAAGCTGCCCGGCCGCTCGGCCATCGAGTACTGCTCGTTCGAGCGGTGGGAAGACGCCGACGCGTCGCGGCGCACGATCCTCGACGTCAGCGACAGCGACTACTACTGCGCCCCTCAGGTGTTTTACTTCACGCCGCACGGGACGTGGTACCTGATCTACCAGATGGGCGTGCCCGGCGCGAAGTCCATGTGGGTGGCCTGTTCGACAACGGCCACGCTGGCCGATCCCGATTCGTGGACGCGCGCCAAGCCGATCCTCGACGGCGGCCCGAACGATCCGCGCAAGGTGGGAGGGCTCGACTACTGGATCATCTGCGACGCGGAACGGGCCTACCTGTTCTTCACCAGCCTGAACGGCAAGATGTGGCGGTTGTGGACGCGCCTGGAACATTTCCCGAACGGCTTCGACCATTGCGAACTCGCCCTGGAGGCCGCGATCTTCGAGGCGAGCCACACCTACCGGCTCAAGGGGATCGATAAGTACCTGACGATCGTCGAGGAAAACGGCCGGCGGTACTACAAGGCCTATCTCGCCGACCGCCTGGACGGCGCGTGGACGCCCGTCGCCGACACCGCGGACCGTCCTTTTGCCGGATGGAAGAACATCCGCCCGGCCCCCGGCGTCGAGCCCTGGACCGACAACGTCAGCCACGGAGAACTCATCCGCGACGGATACGACCAGACGCCGACGGTCGATCCCGACAACCTGAGGTTCGTTTTTCAGGGCATGTGGGACACGGACAAGGCCGGCAAAGGCTACGGCCAGTTCTCATGGCGGATCGGCATGTTGACGCCGGTTGTGCCAAGGCAACAAAGGTTGCCCTGAAGACCATCATCCTCGACCCGATGTGGGCGACTATTCGAGATGACTTGCACGAGCACATCGACGGACTTCGGACAGTCTTTCCTCGGAAGAAGAAACCTCAGACCTCCTGACATAGCATCCTGGTTTTCGGGCTTTTTCTGGCGTCTTACTTGGATGATGCGGCAGAATTCGTGAACGGTAGTTGCTGGCAGTGCTAGCGATGTCAGCTGGCGATGAGCTTCTTGGGCCGGCGCATGTCGTCGCCGGCCGAGGCGGCCGTGCCGGCCAGAAGCAGAAGCGGTAGCAAGACGGCCTTCGCGGGAGATGGCATGGCGCTCGGCATGGTGATGCCCACTTTCGATTGGGCCTGCCCGGGGCCGCCTCGGCGCGCCGACCGATCCCGGCGAGAAACGATGCGCGCTTCAGCGGATCGCGCCGGCGGCGGGCGCTTGCCCGGCCTGCATCGCAGGGGGCGGTTCGACGATCTTCGTCCAGCCCGCGGGCAAGCGAGGGTTCAGCCAGTTGTTGTCGAAGACCCCGAACGGATCGAGCAGATTCCGGGCGTTGACCTTTTGTTTTTCGAGGACGAAGACCGTCTTGTTCTTCCCGTTGCCGAGCACCGTCTCGATGGCCAGCGGCTGCATGCCGTCGCGCTTGAGGATCAGGGTCGCGCGCGACAGGTTCGCGGCGTCGGCCTGGTACTTGGGATAGGCTTCGAGCCAGAACTGCTCCTGAGGATTGTCGGCCTGGATGAGGCGGACGTGGTAGCGATTGTGGATCTGATCGGCCTTGGCCCCGAAGATGAAGGGCAAGGGCCCGTCGGCGATCGCCTTGCCCTGCAACTCGGGCGGAAGCTGGTGCTCGACCAACTGCTGCTTCTGGAAGTCGTATTCGAAGATCGACTTCCCGTCGCAGATCCAATGCTCTTCGTGGGGGGGCTTGACGCGGAACATCCCCTTGTCGGGGGCGGCGTAGCGAATCTCGCCCTTGTCGACGAAGCGAGGCTTCCGGCCGTCGCCGAACACGCCGTCGTACTCGAAGCGGGTGAACTCGCACTCGAACGTCTTCACGCCGGTGCTGTACTCTTCCCACTTCGCCAACACCCAGTCGACCTGGGCCTGCTCTTGCGGCGTGAGCGTGAACGGCGCCGGCAAGGTGCTCGGCCCCCGCGGGCGGCGTTCGAGGGTCGGATCGCGCGGCACCAGCGCCTCGGGCGACGCGGGCGCATACTGCGGCGGCGAGCCGCCCTGCCGCGATGGCTGCGACGCGTAGGAGGGTCCGTCGGACGGCGATCGCGGCTGCGCCGCCGCGGGCGCCTGGGCTCCCGGCGGTTGACCCTGGGCAGCATAGCGAGATTGCGACTGGGCCGCTGCCGGGGCCGCCGCGGCCAGCAGGGCGCATGCCGTCCACCATCCCACTGCGGTGTTCATCGATTCCCTCCTGCGTTGGGACGCACCCGGCCGGGCCCGCGCCGGCGGTGCCAGCAAGCCTCGTCCGGCGTCCGGGGCTTTTCCGTGCAACTCCGGCGGGCGATTCTAGCACGAAACCGCAGGCCGCCCTAGCCCGTTTGCGGCGAAATCAGCCGTAGAACCCGAACTCGTACGCCGCGTCGAAAAGGGCGACCACGTTTTCCGGGGGCACGCCCGCCTGGATGTTGTGCACGTTGTTGAACACGTACCCGCCCCCGGGCTTCCAGACTTCGAGGTTTCGGCGCACGTGCTCGCGGACCGTCTCGGGCGGCGCTTGAGGTAGCACGTGCTGGGCGTCGATCGATCCGCCCCAGAAAACCAGCCGATCGCCGAAACGGCTCTTCAGCGCGGCCGGGTCCATGCCCGCCGCGCTGATCTGCACCGGGTTGAGGATCTGAACGCCGTTGTCGACCAGATCGGGGATGTACTCGACGCATGCCCCGCACGTGTGGTACCACACCCTCGCCTCGGTGCGGGAGCGGATGTACTGCACGAGCCGCTTGTGCCGGGGCTTGACCACGCGGCGGTAGAATTCCGGCCGAAACAGCGGCCCCTTCTGGCCGGCCAGGTCGTCGCCGATCATGATGACGTCGACCACGTCGCCGACCTCGTCGAGGAACAGCCGGAACCAGTCCATCCAGAACTGGAGCGTCCGGTCGAGCATCGCCTCGCAGAACGCGGGCCGCTCGACCATGTCGATGAACCACCGCTCGAGCCCCCGCATGTACCAGCAGGTCTCGTAGACCACGCCGCTGATGCCGCTGACGACGGCGTAGGGCGTTCCGTCGCGGATCGCCAGGGCCCGCTCGCGAAGGCCCTCGAAGCGCGCCGGATCGTCGCCCTTCGGGAACGGATACGATCGCACGTCGTCGACGGTGGCCTCGGCCAGGGGATGATGGGTGATGTCCATGTACAACGGCTGATCGTCGGGCATCGACCAGCGCACGCCGAACTCGTCGGTCAGGTCGTGCCAGGTGCGTCCCTCGCGCTCGGCCGCGACGATGCCGCCGTTCCAGTCGGCCCCCGGCCCGGCGGCGACGTATCGGGTGTCGACGTGCAGGCGTTCGAGCACGGCCTCGCACGGCCCGGCAAGCTGCTGCACGGCGTCGACGATCGCCGGCTCGTCGTCGATGCCCAGGTGTTCGACCAGGGCGCGGTAGGCGAACTTGTGGATGCCCGTCTGGTTGCCGCCCAGATCGATGGGCACCCGGTCGGGCTCGCGGTGGTTGATGGCCGCGAGCACGCGCTGGCGGGACGTCATGGTTTCGTGAGGCATGGTCGCCGCTCGTCTCGTGGGGGCAAGAGGATCTCGCACGGGAAGTCCCCACCGTGGGGCACGTTTCCCACACGCCCACAACCCCAAGGCACGTTGGAAACGTGCTTCACAGCCCGCGCGCACGGCGCGCGGACGTTGCCGTCCGAGGCTCCAGGATAGTCCGGAAAGCAGGAGGCGTGCAAGGCTTGCTCGGGTCGGCGCGCTGAACGTCGATCGGCCGCTGCCGTTTCCGTGCGTCGACCGGCGGGATCCGAGGCGGCCGGACGCCGGCACCGGGCGGTTCGCCGTCGCGACGGCCTCGCCACGAAGACGGAATTCCAGGCAACGCCACCATTCACCGTGCCCCACAAGATGCGCGCAAGGCGCGCCCGACCGTTGCCCTTCGGCCTGCGGGTTTGCACGCGCTCGCTTCGGCGTCCAGCGCATCGATACGAGAGGTGATCGCATGTGCGACGCCCAGGTCGTCTACGGCGACGACACCCGCGAGGTCGGCTACGCCCTGAAGAAGCTCGGCAAGCTCGGCTGCGAGTGCTACGGCGAGGTCGGCCAGGCCGAGTTTTCCGCGAAGGGTGGGTGCGGAAGAGGCGACGGGCGCCGTTGCCGGCCGTCAGATCAAACCACGCATCGACGTCAACCCGATCGGCTCCCGGCAGGTGATGGGCTCGCCGAAGCGGGTGTTGATGGCCCAGCCCCAGGTGGCCGCCTGGTCGCGGAGCCGGTCGAGAAACGTGGGAGGGTCCTGGGGCCGGCCTTCGATGAACTGGCTGCGATAGCAGGCAATGGCCGCCCGTTTCCGCTCCCAGAAGTCGCTAATGTCGAGAATCAGGGCCGGCTGGGGGATCTGGCGAAGATGGACGCAGTAGTAGTGATAAATCCGCTCGGGATGGTGCGGCTCGCCGGGCAGGTCCGTCTTGGTCAGCTTGGCCCAGAATCGGGCCGCCTCGATCAGCTCGACGGCGGCGACGTGGTCGGGGTGGGCATCGACCCAATAGGGAGCGAAAACCCAGCGCGGCCGGGTCTGGCGGAACACGCCCGCCAGTTTCGCCCGGGCCTCGATGGTCGCCTCGAGGCGGCGGTTCGGCAGGCCCAGGTTCTCCCGCCAATCGAGCCCGAGGATCTCGGTCGCCGCCGCGGTTTCGCGGGCTCGGATTTCGGGGGAGCCGAACGGGGTCGGCTCTCCGCTGGTCAAGTCGAGCACGCCGACCGAGAAGCCCTCGGACTTGAGTTTCAGGATGGCCCCCCCCAACCCCAGTTCGGCATCGTCCGGGTGGGGGGCAACGACAAGCACGTCCAGCATGGCGGTGGCCCAGCTCGCTCGTTTGCGGGTTCGAGGAATCGAGGATTCTGTCGATTATCGTGACGATTCGTGGGGATCAACACAATTGGCCTGGACGCGCACGGCCCGTTCTGGGAGACTCCCGCCCCGATCATGATCTCGTCCCCGGCAGACTCCGCCATGTTCCCTTCCAAACCGACACGCACAAGGACCATCGTCCGCTGGCTGGGCCCGGCCGTGCTCTCGGCCTCGCTGATCGTGCCCGGCTGCCAGACCGTCGACCTTCGCGGCCCCTCGTATCCGGAGAGCGAACTGACGAGCTGGGTGGGGCAGTACCGCAGCGGCGGCCAACCCACCGGCGCGTCGCACGCCTTCAGCAACCGGGCGCGTCAGATCGACCAGAGCTGCGGCGGGTCCCGCTAGGTCCGCGCGCACCATTCCGCGCCGCGGGCGTCTCGGACGCACCGTGCGGGCAAGATGCCCGCGCGGCGTCGAGGCACACCATCGTGCGCGCCTCTTCCGGTCGGATCGGCGTCTCACGCGCACGCTCCCTGCCCGCCGTCGCCGTAGCGCGAGAGGACCAGCGCGGCGTTCTGTCCGCCGAAGCCCAGGCTGTTGTTCAGGGCGTGGCGGCAGCGAAGCTCGCGAGCCGTGTTGGGCACGTAATCGAGATCGCACTCCGGGTCGGGGGTCTCGTAGTTGATCGTCGGATGGATCACGCCGGTCCGTAGCGCCATCAGGCAAGCGGCCAACTCGATCGCCCCGCTGGCCGTGGCGAAATGCCCCAGCATGCTCTTCGTGCTGGAGATGGGGATGGTCGCGGCCCGGCGCCCGAAGACCTGCTTCATGACCCGGGTTTCGACCTTGTCGTTCAGCACGGTGCTCGTGCCGTGGGCGTTGACGTAGTCGACGTCGTCGGGGTTCAGCCGGGCTTCGGCCAGGGCCTCGCGGATCGACGCGAGGGAGCCTCGGCCCTCGGGGTGAGGGTCGCTGACGCGGTAGGCGTCCTGGGCCGACCCGTACCCGGTCAGCTCGGCCAGGATCTCCACCCCGCGCCGCTTCGCGTGCTCGAGCTCCTCGAGCACGAAAATGGCTCCTCCCTCGCCGATGACGAAACCGTCGCGGTCGTGATCGAAGGGGCGCATCGCCCTCTGCGGATCGTCGTTGCGAAGGCTCAGGGTCGACAGGCGCAGAAAGCCGGTCAGGCCGAAGGGGTGGATCATGCTGTGCGCCCCGCCGCAGAGCATCAGGTCGGCCTCGCCCCGGCGGATGATCTGGGCCGCCTCGCCGACGGCCTGCGTGCTCGACGCACAGGCGGCGATGCAATTGGCGTTGGGCCCCTGGGCGTCGAACAGCCCGGCCAGGTAGGCAGGAATCATGTCGGGATCGTGCCGCCCTCTCAAATAGGCGGCCAGGCGCCCGGCGTTCGCGCCGTTGCCGCGTTCCGTCGCCGGCTTGCGCGCCGCGTCTTGAGCCCCGTCGAGGAATCGGTCGAGTTCGAACTCCTCTCCCTCGAAGGCATGGCTGAGCAGTTGGCCGAACTGCTGGAAATCGGGAAACGTCTCGCCGCAGCCCAGGTAGACCCCGAATCGCCGCGGGTTGATGCGGTGGTCCAATTCGGCCATCCGGACCGCCTTGATCGCGGCCCCCACGGCAAACAAGGTCTCGCGAGCGTGCGACTTCCAGGCCTCCGGGTCTTCGCCCGCGTCGGAAAGGTCCCAGTCGCGCACCTCGGCGGCAATGCGCACCGGGAAGCTGCTGGCGTCGAACTGGGTGATGAAACCGATCCCCGACCGCCCCTCGGCGAGCGACTCCCAAAGATCAGGGAGGTCGACGCCCAGCGGCGTAATCGCTCCCGCGCCGGTAATCACCACGCGCCGTCTCATGGAGTCTCTTCCGGGTGAAAATCGCGAGGATGGGGGACACTTTGCCACATGCGCGCCGATTGGTCCCGACGCGTCGCGCGGTCGTCCGCAATCGCCATGCGAGTGACGTGTTCGCGGAGCATGATTCCCCTTCATCAACTACGGTCGAGAGGCGAGCGAAAGTTGAGCAATATGCGGAGGTTGGACGGTATGCCGAAATCGAAGGGCACATACCTATTATACCCGCGAACAACCTCGCATTCGGAACGCCCATACCGGGGGGGCGTCTGGTGGACCCGTGTTGGGCCTGATGGCACGTTGCCGGCATGCTGGAAGTCGGCCGTGGCGATGAGCCGGGCATGCGAAACCGGCCCGAACGGCGCTGCAAAATCCGAAAGAAACCGCCGAGAAACCGGCCTTGACGCGTCGAAAGAAAACTCCTATTCTCCCGCCTCACGACTGAGACATCGAGCCGCCCAGGGAAGGGCGGCCGACCGAGGCCGTAAGGCCCCAGGAACGAACGGGTACGCATCTGGGCCGCGCCGTCGGCGCGTGTCTGCGACCCGCGAGGCGCACAACCAAAGGCACGGAGGACCTGCGGCGCGCTTCGGATCCACACGCCGGACAGGCTCGCCTGTCCCACGAGACGATGTGCAGCTTTCGGGTTGCCCCATCCAATCGCTCCCGGAAAAGTAAGGTGTCCTTTGCCCCCCTGGGACGCGGCCTTTCCGGGGGCTTTTTTTGCGCGCCCGTCGTCGCCCTTCACGCCGCGCCGACGGTCAGCCGCCTCCACGACATGCGCGCGGCGCGAAGAAGTCCCAACCGAAGACTCTGGTTTCGGGATTCAAGTGACCGAGGATTCCACGCGCCAGTCGGCGCCCTCACGCCGCACCGGTCGGTAGAGCGTGTCGCGTTCGACCGGATCGCGCCCCGCTTCGACGATGAGGGCCCGAAGCTCGTCGACGCCGAGCATCTCGGGGGCGTTCGAGCCGGCGTCGTGATGGATGCGCTCGTGGCGGACCGTGCCGTCCAGGTCGTCGGCCCCGTAGGCCAGGGCGACCTGGGCCGTGGGAACGCCCAGCGAAATCCAGTAGGCTTTCACGTGGTCGAAGTTGTCGAGCAGCAGGCGGCCCACGGCGATCGTGCGCAGATCGTCCAGGCCGGTCGGCCGCGCGAGGTGGGCGAGCCGCGTTCCTTCGGGATGGAACGCCAGCGGGATGAACGCCTGGAATCCGCCCGTCTCATCCTGGAGCGATCGCAGTCGCAGCAGGTGATCGACCCGGTGGCCGGCGCTTTCGACATGTCCGTAGAGCATCGTGGCATTGGTGCGAAGGCCGAGTTGGTGGGCCGCGCGGTGCACGTCGAGCCAGACGTCGGCGCCCGGCTTGCGCGGCGCGATCTGGCGGCGGACCGACGGATCGAAGACCTCGGCTCCGCCGCCGGGCAGGCTTCCCACGCCCGCGTCGATCATCGTCTCGAGCACCGCCCGGACCGGCCGGCCCGACAGCTCGGCGAACCAGGCGATCTCGACGGCCGTCCAAGCCTTCAGGTGCAGGCGGGGAAACGCCTCGTGCAGGCGGCGGATCACGTCGACGTACCAGTCGAAATCCTTTTCGGGATGGATGCCGCCCACCACGTGAAGCTCGGTGCAGCCGGCGTCGGCCGCCTCCCGGCCTCGGGCGAGGACCTCCTCGCCGCTCATCGCGTACGCCTTGGCGTCGCCCGCGTCGCAACTGTACGCGCAGAGCGGGCACCGGTAGATGCACACGTTCGTCGGGTTCAGGTGCGCGTTGATGTTGTAGTAGGCGACGTTGCCGTTCTTGCGCCGCCGCACCCGCTCGGCCAGCTCGCCCACGGCGTGCAGGTCGACGTCGGGCCGGAAGAGAAACTCGCCGTCGGCGCCCGACAGCCGTTCGGCCGCCTCGACTTTGCGACGGATTTCGGCAAGTGTCTCCCGAGGCGATCGCTCGGCCATGCGTCCTGTTCCTCGTCCTCTTCGTCTACCTTTTCCGACCAAGGGCGATCGGCCCCGGAGCGGCTCGCCCGAACGGGCCTTCCTACGCCACCAGAGGCTCGATCTTGAACAGCCGGCAGAACTGCACGAGCTCGCGCTTGAAATCGCCGTAGAAGAACAACTGGTGGAAGCCGGGATAGGCGAGCACGTCGCTGACGCCGTCGAACTTGACCATCACCGACACGACGCATCCGCCGGCGGGTGGGACGGCCACGTTCTCGAGCACTTCGCCGGCCGAGATGATCATGCGCGTGGGCTGCTCGTCGGCCGCGGGCAGCACGTCGGCCGAGGTGACGCGCTGGCCGACTTTCCAGACCGGGCGGGCCGTCGCGTCGCGCACCCCGTGGTGATGGACGATGTCGTAGGGCTCGGGCTCGGTGCCGAACCCGTTCAGACGCGTGCCGCACGAGCAGTGGGCCCCGATGATCGCCTCGCGCGCGGTCTCGGCCACGGGGTCCTGCTGGAAGCCGGGCCGGTCAAACAGATACTGGACGATCACGTGGGTGGCCATCGCTCCCAGGTCGGCCTCGCACGCCGCGGGGATGCCGTCGTCGTTCATCTTCGACCAGGCGATGCAGGGCAAGCTCACCTGGACCCTGCCCAAGGCCCCCAGGCAGTCCATGGTGATGCCGTCGCACTCCTCCCGCTCCATGAGCGTTCGCGCGACCACGTAGCTCTTGATGCCGTTGATCACGTCCTGCTCGCTCGTGCCCAGTTGGGTCGCCCCAGCGATCAGGGCCTTGGCCATGGCCTTGACTTCGTCGCTTTCGGGCGTCTGGTGGTATTCGTCGAGAAAGGTGCTGGCGGGCACGTAACGAAGCTTGATCCCCAGTTCGGGCATTTCGGCGTCGGCTCGCTTCTTGCCCTTGATGACCAGGCACCGGGTTGCCCGCATCTTGGCCCCGGCCCAAAGCATCTTCATGCCGTACTTCACCTGGTCGAAGTCGTCGGTCGAGGCGATGAAGCAGCCGGTCTTGTGGGCCACGGGCGCGGTATTCGTCGTGAACGAGCTGCCGACCGGCGAGAAGATGACCGTGGGAATCTGCGAGTCGATGGCCTTTTCGGCCGTGGGCCAGGCGTGCTCCTGCCGGTCGAGCAGCACGACGAGCAGCCCGTCGGGCTTCGACTCGGCGGCCTCGGCGATCCAGGCGTCGGCCTCGTCGGGGCCGTGGACCGGCTCGGGCCGCAGGTCGAGCTTGGCGCCGAGCGTTTGGGCCGTCTGGGCGATCAGGTCGGAGTATTTCTTGCGGGCGGCCTCGCCGTCGTAGATCTGCCCGGGCCAACGCATACCGTATTCACCCTTGCGGCGGACGAAACACGCCTTGATCGCGGGCACGCACGTCGCGGCCGGCCCCTTGGGCTCGAGCGTGCGGGCCAGGGCTTGCCGGCCCGGGAACCACCCGCCCAGCAGCGAGGTCGAAATGGCCGACGCGGCGGCCACGAACTCCCTGCGGCTGACACCGCGACAAGCACCGCAGTGTGCGGCACATCGGCTCTTGCGCATGATCGAGTCCTCCCAGGCAGGTCTTGGATGGGCTGGGCGTCGGATGCGTTCGCGACCCGGCCCCCACCACGCCTGCATTATCATAACGCGGCCCGTGGCCGCAACCAAGCAGAAGATACGCCATGAGGGAACGCTGGGAGTGAGGGAATGGTGGAGTGATGGACCCCCATTCGAGCCGAATTCCATTATTCCATCCCTCCATCCCTCCATCGGTCCACCACCTCACAACATGCGCGCACGGCGCGAAGAAGTTGCAGCGTAAGACTCTACTCCGCCCGGGACGACACAATCGGCCGCGGAACTCCGCGCTCGCCGCTTGGCGCCGATCGCCGTACAATGCCTCGATCACCCGGAGTCGACCCATGAATGCAGCCTACCAGCGGATCGGTCGTTTTCGCTCGGCGCGCGAGTTTGCCGAATATCTTCGCCGCGTCGACGACGAGATTCCCTTCGACGAGGAATTGCTCCCGGCCGAGCGAGGCTCGCCCCTGGCCGAGCCGATCGAGGTGGGCGGGTTGGCCGTCGGCAATCGCTGGTGCATCCATCCGATGGAGGGCTGGGATGCAACCGAAGAGGGCGTCGCCACCGAGCATACCGCGCGACGGTGGCGACATTTCGGCGAGTCGGGGGCCAAGCTCATCTGGGGCGGCGAAGCCTTTGCCGTGCGCCGCGACGGGCGGGCCAATCCGCGCCAGCTTTACTACCGGCCTGAAAACACCCAGGCCATGCGCGACCTGCTCGCCGAATTGCGAGCGGCCCACCGCGAGCGGTTCGGGCCCAAGGCGTGCGACGACCTTCTGGTCGGACTGCAACTGACGCACTCGGGCCGGTTCTGCCGGCCGAATCGCCGGGATAAGCTCGAACCGCGCATCGCCTATCACCACCCGGTCCTCGACGCCAAGCTCCACATCGACCCGGCCGACGACTCGATCGTGCTCGGCGACGACGAGATCGGGCGGCTGATCGACGATTACGTGCGCGCGGCCCGAATGGCCCAAGAGGTCAGGTTCCAGTTCGTCGACGTGAAGAGTTGCCACGGGTACCTGGGGCACGAGTTCCTCTCGGCGTTCGATCGGCCCGGCCCGTACGGGGGCGGTTTCGAGAACCGCACGCGGTTTCTACGCCAGATCGTCGAGGCGGTTCGGGCAGAGTGTCCGGGCTTGATGATCGGGGTGCGGCTCTCGTTGTTCGATTTCCCGCCGTTTCAGCCCGACCCGGCCGCGACGGGCGGGGGGCGGTTCGGGCCCGGCGTTCCACAGCCGTATCCCACGCCCTACCCGGCCTTCGGCTGCAACCGGCAGAATCCGCTCGAGATCGACCTGGCCGAGCCGATCGAGCTATTGCGCGTGCTTCGCGACGACTTGGGCGTCGAGCTGGTGAACCTGACGGCCGGATCGCCTTACTACAATCCGCACATCCAGCGGCCGGCGTATTATCCGCCCTCGGATGGGTATCAACCCCCCGAGGATCCGCTCCTGGGCTGCTGCCGGCAGATCCGGGCGGTCCGCCGCGTGAAGCAGGCCGTCGCCGATCTGCCGATCGTCGGCACGGCCTACAGCTACTTTCAGGACTACCTGCCCCATGTGGCCCAGGCCCTGGTTCGGCGGGGTTGGGTCGATTTCGTGGGCATCGGACGCATGGCCTTGAGCTACTGGCAGATGCCGGCCGACGTGCTTGCCGGACGTCCCCTGCAAACGAAGCGCGTCTGCCGCACGTTCAGCGACTGCACCACGGCTCCGCGGAGCGGTCTGGTAAGCGGCTGCTATCCCCTCGACCAGCACTACAAGAAGGCGCCCGAGGCCGGGCAGCTCAAGCAGATCAAGGCGAACCTCCGCGAGGGGCTGAAGAATGCCGACGGAGGCACGCCGGGCTGACGCGCGACGCGGCCGCGCCGAGAGCCGCGTTGGCGTTGGCCATTGGTTCACTCTGGTTGCCACGCCACTCTGGTTCCCCCACCGACCATTGGTTCCGACCGACCGCTGGTTCCCACGCTTCCGCGCGACCACTGGTTCCCACGCTTCCGACCGACCACTGGTTCCCACGCTTCCGCGTGGGAACCAAGGTCTTGAACGCTTCGCGTTCCCCCTCCCCCGTTGGGGCTGTAGCGCGTGAGAGAAACCGAAGGGGGGACGCAAAGCGTCCGAAGATGCGTGCCCACGCGGAAGCGTGGGAACGAGATGTGAACGCTTGGCGCGATCGCGTCCGGATGGATTGAGCTTTTGTCGGGGCCGGTTGAGCGAGAAACCGGGGAGATTAGAATAAATGGGTTGCCCAAGGTGGGGCACGTTTCCAGGATGCCCACAACCCGAGGGCCCGTTGGAAGTGTGCCCCACGGCGTGCGCGCAGAACTTGCGAACCAGTACTCCTAAGGGGGGATCCGTTGCCGGTGGCATGGACGGGGGGAGATCGTCCACCCGCAGGTCGCAGGCATCCCGCCCGCAAGCGATTGGCGACCACACACGAGCACGAGGCCGAACGGATGGAGAGACCGAAACAGGAGCCCCTGGCGATCATCGGCATGGCATGTCGCGTGCCGGGGGCCCAGGGTCTCGACGGGTTCTGGCAGCTCCTCATCGAGGGGGGGTGCGGGATCGTCGAGGTTCCCGCCGACCGGCTCGATCGCTCGTTGCACTACGACGGGCGGCGTGGGGCCCGCTCCAAGACCTATACCACGTTGGCGGGGGTCATTGACTACCCGCCCTTCGACCCGTCGCGGTGTCCCGTGCCCGCGCGGACCCTTCCCTCAGCCGAGGTCGGGCACCAGACGATGTGCCAGGTGGCGGCCGCGGCGTGCCGGCACGCGGGCATGAACCCGT
>Ga0334901_1000851_pt1 | contig 37305 bp, 31 predicted proteins | sample GraSluR3_MG_3_FD_207216 | JGI IMG/M metagenome (GOLD analysis project Ga0334901, IMG submission 207216) | Sludge microbial communities from methane-producing bioreactor in Wageningen University, Netherlands - Granular Sludge_15_08-R3 | ecosystem: Engineered > Bioreactor > Anaerobic >...
CGTGCTATCATAAGTATAGAATAATTATTGGATTCCTGCACTGTTACCGGAAGCACTGCTCAATATGGGCGGTTAAAGTGCTTATATTGGGCGGTTAACATGCTCAAACTAATCGGTGTACTCACAAGGCAATATGGCTCTGGTGGACGTCTCATTGGAAAAAAAATTGCTGAGCATTTAAACATTCCGTTTTATGACAAAGAGCTCATCAGCTTAGCTGCTGAAGAAACCGGATATGCTGAAAGTTTTGTCACCAAAATGGAACAAAAGAAAAGCATTAATTTCTTTACCAATCTCTATATGACACAACAAGAATTGCCTGCAACCGATCAAATCTATTTAGCTCAGTCAAAAACAATACGTAACCTTGCCAACAAAAGTTCTTGCGTCATCGTAGGTCGCTGCGCAGACTATGTGCTAAAGGATTTTCCTAATTGCATTCGAATTTTTATTCATGCACCTATTGCATCACGGATTGAACGTTTAGAACAGGAATATAAGGAAAAACAAAAAAATTGGGAGGACTATCTTCATAAGCAAGATAAAAACCGGTCTTCCTATTATAACTATTTCACCCAAGAAACTTGGGGGAAATCCCTTAATTATCACATGACATTAGATAGTAGTATCGGCATTGATGAAAGTGTAGAGATTTTACTCCATCTCGTAAAAATATACCAATCAAAATTCAAATAATACCTATAGCATGAAAAAAAGAGATGGAAGTTAATGACTTCCATCTCTTTTAAAAACAACAATTATAGTTTTAAATAAAATTTTAATATCTAACCATACGCACCACTCAGATATGTATTCAGAATCTAACCTTACGATTTCTTCAAAATCCTCAATATTCGATCGGCCCGATACTTGCCATTTGCCCGTGATTCCTGGAACAATACTTATACGACGACGATGACGTTTCTCATAAGCTTTCACTTCTGCAACCGTCGGAGGACGTGTTCCTACTAAGCTCATATCCCCCTTTAAGACATTATAAAATTGAGGCAATTCATCAATACTTGTTTTGCGTATAAACGCTCCAATTTTTGTCACTCTTGGATCATCAGACATTTTAAACATATGTCCTTGCATCTCATTTGATGCCATTAATGCACTTTTTTCCTTTTCGGCATTAACGCCCATAGAACGAAACTTCCATACTTTAAAAACTCGACCATTTTGGCCCACACGGTCTTGCTTGAAAATAATCGGTCCAGGGGTTTCTAATTTAATCAATGGTCCAATAATTACAAACGCAAGCCCAAAGAAAACCATCCCGATTAAACCTCCAAAAATATCAATAATTCGCTTCATAAACAACTGATTTTCATTTAAACTAACAACATGAAATTTTAAGACAGGTAAATCACCCACCATTGCAACTTGCGCCTTTGAAGTATGAGTATCTTGAATATCTAATAACATAGTAATCGTAATTCCCATATCTTGGCACATGTGCAACGCATCTCTTAACCGTTCATCGTAACTTAATGGTCGTGCCACAGTAATCTCGTCAATGACATATCGATCTACAATATGGTCTAACTCTTCTAGTGTAGCAATATGCTTCAGATTATCATACTCTCTAGGTTCATTGATACTAATGTACCCAACTAAATTAAAGTTCAAATAATTATGTTTTTTGATTTCATTAATGTATGTCTGACCTCTTTCGGACCAGCCAATAACTAATATATTCTTACTGTGTTTATAGTCTTTGACATCAATATAAGAAAACTTTTTGAGAAGCAAGCGATTAATAAAAACTAAAGCAATTAATGCAATCATAAAATCTAACAAAAATAGTCTAGAAATATTTGCCTTAAGATAAAACATAACTGCTCCAAGTAAAATATTTGTTGTCAAAAGTGAAATCATCATGCGCATGACTGTCATGATATTCATGTTTCCATAATTCTTTATTGTAATTGTATAAATGTCAAAAATCAGGAAAAATGCAATTAGAAAAAATGCGACTAACATTACAAATGATATTTTTTCAAGTCCGGACAAAGTTAAAACTCCAAATTGAAAATCTAGGTACGCAATTTCAGCAAAAATATAAGCTGTTAAAATACAAATCAAATCTGTCAACAGATAAGTTAGCTTACGAATTCTTATCTTCCATCTTAACATGTAACCACCTCACTACCTTTACACTCTAGTTAAATTATTCTCCGACGTTTTTTATCTCTATATAGTATCATCATAATCCTAAACAAAGAATTTGTCAATTCGTAACTGTGTCTTTAAATTGTCAGACATTTTTCATTTCGATATTGTTTTTTCAGTTTTTTATTATTCTTTATAAAATTCTTTATACCAGTCAACAAAACTTTTTATTCCCTCTTCGATTGATGTTTGAGGTTTGAATCCAATTGTTTCTTCTAAATCATTGACATCTGCATATGTTTTAGGTACATCACCCGGTTGCATATCCATATATTGCTTCTCTGCCTCTGCACCGAGAGCATTTTCAATAACCTGAATAAAATAATTTAATTTTACCGGTTGATTGTTTCCAATATTATAGATTTTATATGGCGCAGAACTTTCACTCATTTTCCCCTCTTGGTCAGTCCATTCCAAGTTTTCGATAGGCGGTTTTTCAATTAACTTTGATATTCCTTCTACAATATCATCGACATATGTAAAATCTCTTTCCATTTTTCCTTGATTAAATACTTTTATTGGTTCCTTGTTAACAATCGCCTTTGTAAATAGAAAATAAGCCATATCCGGTCGTCCCCAAGGCCCATAAACCGTGAAAAATCGTAAGCCGGTTGTTGGAATATGATATAAATGACTATATGCATGCGCCATTAACTCATTTGATTTTTTTGTAGCTGCATACAAACTCACGGGATGATCTACAGAGTCTTCGGTTGAAAAAGGTATTTTTTTGTTCCCACCATATACAGAACTTGATGATGCATATACAAGATGTTTTACAGGGTTATGACGACATGCTTCAAGTATATTCATAAATCCTATAATATTTGATTCTATATATACATTTGGATTTTCAATGCTATATCTAACACCAGCCTGTGCTGCCAAATGAATAACATAGTCAAATTGCTCTTTATTAAACAAGTCATTAATCGAATCGGTTTCTGTAAGGTCCATTTTGATAAATCTAAATCCCTTAACTTCCAACAGCAAATCTAATCGTCCTTGTTTTAATGTTACATCGTAATATTCATTCATATTATCAATACCAATAACCTCATAGCCTTGACTGCACAAATGACTCGATAAATGAAAACCAATAAATCCTACAGCACCAGTAACTAAAATTTTTCCCATCCTTTTAACATCCTCTCTTTATCTCTCTCTTTTAATTTTTTTCATAAAACCACTTCAGTGTTTCGTTGAGTTTAGTTTCATCTAACTTCCAATAATAGATGCCATCAATCTTAATTGAGCTCCCTTGTAATGTGACAAACTCAATATCATCAATATCCGACAACACTTCTGTTACTTCAGATAATTCACTTACATGTATATTTGTATTTGTATAATTATTATTACTTAAAAAAAACTTTGTAAGATCGTTACCTTTATATTCTTCCGATAATTTTTTCAATAATGCTATCGCAAATTGTTGTTGACGTCGAATTCTACCAATGTCTCCATCTCCAGAATATCTCCAATGCACATAATCAAATGCATCTTCTCCATTAAGCTTTTGATACCCCTTGGATAGTTGTGCTCCATGAGAATTCATATCAACCTCAACATCTACCCAAACTCCACCAATTTGATTGACAATTGCTGCAATCGGCTCCATTTCAAGCGTGAAATATTTTCGCATTTCTTCTTCATCTAGTAGTAAATTAACAGCCTCAAGCATACTTGCTTCAGCACGTCCTTTTAATGTTCCAAAAGCGTACGCATGATTTATTTTATCCTTTTTATCTGTAATTGGTAAATAGGTATATGTATCTCTAGGAATAGACAAGACTTTTGCCCATGAATTTTTTAAATCAACACGTAAAATCGATATACTGTCTGCTCGATAAATACTATATTGCGAATCTCTTTCTTCCGTTCGATCTATTCCTAAAAAAAGAAACATACGAATATCTTCAGCATTTTCATCTTCATTCTCATTTATACGATTATCTGTGTTATTATCTGTTTCGGCCATATTATCATTTTGCATCTCTTCTTGAATATCCGGATTTGACGTTTCTTGAACATAATCATCCTGATACATCGCATCTATTTCCTCTATATGATTTGCCTTAGATAGTATCCAAAATATCATCATGATAAGAATAATAACTCCAATAATACTAGAAATCGCAGTTAATATCGCTTTTCGTCTATCCATCCTTGTTCCTCATTTCTATTTATATCTTTTTTATTATTTAAGATTAGCACATCCGATAAACAAAGTAAAGAAAAAGCCTACCCTTGTATTGGTAAGCCCTTTCTTTTTTCATAGAAGTTCTCTTATTTTATAGTCACTTCTATTTTTTCAACAAAAATACTTTCTCCATCTTGACCATCTGCGATTATAAATTCAAGATATTTATCTGAGTCCTTCAAATCACTTATATTGATTGTAAAATCAAATTCTCTTGTTTTCACGCCATATCCGATTTTCCATAAGCCTAAACCATCTCTTAAGCCAACATTATTCAAATATAACTCGCTGGTTTCACGATCAGTACTTTTTATTGTAATTTTAACAACAACGGTATCTCCAGGATTTGCAGCAGTTAAGTCTATCGTTCTTAATGCGTTATTTGCACCTTGAACAAACTCAACATTACGAGCTGTAAAGCTATTGATCATTGGTTCTTCAACTACCGGTTCTTCAACTACTGGTTCTTCAACAATCACTCGATTAAATTTAACACTTAGATTGTCAATAATAATATAGTCACCATTTTGTCCACCTGCTATGATAAATTCTAAATACTGATTACTATTAGCAAATTCCTCTGTAATCGTAAATTCGATATGTCTTGGCTTTACACCATTTCCAATTACCCACTCAGATTTATCACTTCTCAACCCGGTATTGTTTAACACGAGTTTACCATTTGACGTTTTTGCTTCAATTATATCCATGTCAATGATTACTGTATCTCCAACATTCGCTGTTTCAAATTCGTCATATACATATGATTCATCTGAACCTTGTGTAAACACAACTGTTCCTGCTTCAACTACCGGTTCTTCAACTACCGGTTCTTCAACTACCGGTTCTTCAACTACTGGTTCTTCAACGACCGGTTCTTCGACTACTGGTTCTTCGACAATCACTCGATTAAATTTAACACTTAGGTTGTCAATAACAATATAGTCACCATTTTGTCCACCTGCTATGATAAATTCTAAATACTGATTACTATTAGCAAATTCCTCTGTAATCGTAAATTCGATATGTCTTGGCTTTACACCATTTCCAATTACCCACTCAGATTTATCACTTCTCAACCCGGTATTATTTAACACGAGTTTACCATTTGACGTTTTTGCTTCAATTATATCCATGTCAATGATTACTGTATCTCCAACATTCACTGTTTCAAATTCGTCATATACATATGATTCATCTGAACCTTGTGTAAACACAACTGTTCCTGCTTCAACTACCGGTTCTTCAACGACCGGTTCTTCAACTACTGGTTCTTCAACGACCGGTTCTTCGACTACCGGTTCTTCGACAATCACTCGATTAAATTTAACACTTAGGTTGTCAATAACAATATAGTCACCGTTTTGTCCACCTGCTATGATAAATTCTAAATACTGATTACTATTAGCAAATTCCTCTGTAATCGTAAATTCGATATGTCTTGGCTTTACACCATTTCCAATTACCCACTCAGATTTATCACTTCTCAACCCGGTATTATTTAACACGAGTTTACCATTTGACGTTTTTGCTTCAATTATATCCATGTCAATGATTACTGTATCTCCAACATTCACTGTTTCAAATTCGTCATATACATATGATTCATCTGAACCTTGTGTAAACACAACTGTTCCTGCTTCAACTACCGGTTCTTCAACTACTGGCTCTTCAACTACCGGTTCTTCGACTACCACTTTTTCTTCAAATACTTGTTTTTCACCATTTACATAGATATCTATGTAACTTACATCAATAGATTCGCCGTTTTGTCCACCATCAATTTTAAAGGCTAAGTATTTGTCTTTGTCCGCATAATCTGCATTTACATCAAAACTTAATGTTCGAGCCTTGATACCATATCCTATTTGCCATTCTGAATTTGCAGAACGCAAACCTTCATTATTCAAAACTAATACACTTGATGTTCTGTCCGTATTTGTTATTTCTAATTCTATAGTAATTCGATCACCTTTATTTACTGAATTAAGAATTGGTGATTGGATAGTATCTTCACCACTTTCTATAAAGTGAAAACCATTTCCATCGATGTAGCTGCTACCTCTTGCTATCCACTCACCTTGATTAAAAAAATAATCGTCGTTTACCTCTTCTTCCTCTTCTACGACCGGCTCTTCAACTACCGGTTCTTCTAAATATGGATTTAGTGTAACAAGTTCTCTCGTGTAATCATCTAGTGAAGCTGCGTAATATATTGTTTTTCCCCAAGTTCCAGCCCAACCATAACCTAATATCCGTTCTAAACTTATATCATGAATATCATAAGATACTGATCCATCTCTATCTCCAAAAATTCCTTTATTTGTTCCGATTTCGTAGAATCGATACCACGTTCTCGTTCCTGGTGAAGATATGAAATATTCTCCATTGACTCCATTTCTTACGTATTTTACATCTTCTAAAACAGTCTCATGAAACCAAATTTTTGCTGAAAGAATACTTTCTCTTATTCTTGGGTCTGAACTATTTAATGATTCCAAAAACTCAACAATCTTTGCTGATTCTTGGCTAATTTGAGAAATCGGTTCAAAAGAGCGTCCTTTTGTTGTTTTATATGTGTAGGGATCATGTTGTCCACCCCATACTGTTTTAACTCCATTAACTTCTATCTGTGCCTTCAGTATAAAATCCACACCACGATTAAATGAATCTTGAATTTTATTATATAATGTAGAACTAATCAATCCGTTATTATATTGACTTTCTTTATCCAATACACTTTTGTAAAGGGTAAGAACATTCACAGTTGCATGATCATTAAATGTTGCATCATTTTCATATACCGATCCAGCAGCTTGTTGTTCTGGATATACCTGTGGAAAACCACCTGACGGATACTGCATTTTTAATAAAAAATCAAAACCTTTGATAATCGAAGCTTTTACTTCCGAATTACGTGTATCGTGATACACTGCCGCCAAATATTCTAGTTGTGATACCGTTGCATCATTATCAATGGTTCCAAGTGGTGTTACACCATCACGTTGATAATACTTGGCTTTATTTTCTGTCCCATTCCAATATCTCGTGAAAATCTCCGGTTTGTCCTTAGACCAACCACCATTATCTAGTTGCCAGGACATAATGTATTTTGCCACTTGCAGGCTTTCAGTTCCTGCTTCTACTGGTACACTCACAAGATTCACTGCCATAAATAAAATTAAAATCGCTACTATAAACCGTTTCATAAAAGACCTCCTAAGTCCTAATCGAATAATCGAAAACAAAACATTCTCTTTGGAAACTGGCTACCACCCTTACGGGAGACCCTATAGCTTTGCGTCCTTACTTTTCAATAAGTTTGCCTTTATCAGTTGAAGTTCGTTGAACTCTCTTGATCCTTTATGAAAGAGTGTTGTTTTGCTTCTTAACATTAATACGTGTATTTGACAACAAAAAAACTCCATTTGGCAACTGGCTACCATCCATCGGAAGGTCCTATAGTTTTGCGTCCTTACTTTTCAGTAAGTTTGCCTTTATCAGTTGAAGTTGTTAAATACGAAGTACTTGACTACATGCTTATTATAGCACGAGTGGCCGACCTCGTAAATAGGTCAGCCACTCTTTTAACTCTTTGTTCATGCTTTGTTCAAAGGGTTCATATCTTAATGTTTTTTTACCTCTTAGTCCTAGTTTTCTTTTGTTTTTTTAGGGCTTTATACCTAAGTATCACTAGGACTAGAACCCCACTCATCAAGCCAATGAAAATATTTATGTATAAGTTATGTCTTTCCTCTCTTGTAATCATATCTGATTCACCCAATTCTTCATAATAAATCTCTTTTCCCCATGAACCTCCCCATCCATATCCATGTCTTCGTTCCTCACTAATTTCTAAGATATTGTGTGTAACCGTTCCATCACGATCACCAAAAAGAGGTTTATTGGTACCAATTTCATAAAATCGATACCAAGTAAGATGGCCAGGGCTATGAATAAAATATACACCATCAATGCCATACCTCTCATATCGGGTGTTTTCAACAACAACAAGCTTTACCCACTTCTTCGCTGCATAAACGCTTTCTATAATGGATGACGTTTGAGGTTCTACTGTTTCCAAAAAATTAATGATCTCAATCGATTCTTTACTTATTAATGCTTTTGGCTCAAATGATCGCCCTTGAACAGTTTCGTAGGTATGCGGATCATGCTGCCCCCCCCAAACTGTCGGTTGACCATTAACCCGAATTTGAGAGGCCAAGATGTATTCAATTCCTCTGTAATAAGCATCTTCAACACGATTTCGTAGATATTTATCAACTAATTCATCTCTATAATATACCTCTTGGTTCGTAATTTTTCGAAATAAATACATAACATTAACCATTGCATGATCATTGTATGTTACCATGTTTTCATATAAAGATACTTCTGCTTCTTGCTTAGGATATACTTGGGGAAATCCACCTGAATCAAACTGCATAGTAAGAAGAAATTCGATACCTCTTAGGAAGCTGTCCTTAATAATAGGGTTACGTGTCTGATCATAGGCTTTCGCAAGGATTTCTAATTCATAAACTGTTGCTCCGTTGTCAATTGTCCCAAGTGGTGTTACACCATCTTCTTGATAGTACCTTGCCTTATCTTCTGTTCCATTCCATAATCGTGTATATATCTCAGGTTTATCTTTTGTCCATCCACCGTTATCAAGTTGCCATGACATGATATATGTCGCCGTTTCTATAAGTTCTTCTGTTTTACTCCCAATAATTTCTATTTGACTCGAAAACATTGTATTCACAATATATAGAAGTAGTAGTATTGTTTTTATTCTGGATCGGTTCATTAACTTATCACCTACTCACTAGAATCCTACCCCAATCACCTGCATATCCATAATTTTGACGCCTTTCTAAACTAAGCTCTTCAATAGAATAATAAATACTTCCATCTGAGTCTCCAAAAAGTGCTCTATTTGTTCCTATTTCATAGAATCGATACCACATTAACTTTCCCGGTGTCTTAACAAAGTGCCTGCCATCAACTGGATAACGATAATACTTAACATCTTCTACAGCAACTTTTTCTAACCAATGCACAAATCCATCAATGGAATCTTGAATCCTTTGTGTTCTTGGCCAAACAGTTTGTAAAAATTTAGCTATTAAAACAGATTCTTGTCCGGATATCGACATTGGCTCAAAAGGACGCCCCGCAACAGGCTCATAATTAAATGGGTCGTGTTGCGCACACCAACCGGTCAACTCACCATCAACAACAATCTGTGTCTCTAAAATAAAATCAATTCCTTTTAAATAAGCTTCATGAATCCGTTGTCTCATTTCTTCATCAACCAAATTCGTATCAAATGGCGGTAATTGATAATATACTTTTTGAAAAAGTGATAGCACCCTAACCGTTGCATCATCATTAAACGTTCCCATATTTTCATATAAGGAATGTGTAGAATCTTGTTTCGGATATACCTGTGGAAATGCACCTGATTCATATTGCATCTCTAATAAAAACTCAAGTCCATTAAGAACAGATGATTTTATGTTATTATTTTTTACATCTTTATAGATCTCAGAAAGTAAATATATTTCTTGTACTGTTGCATCATTGTCAATTGTACCTAAAGGTGTATTTTTGTCCATTTGATAATATTTCGCCTTATTTTCACGTTTGTTCCATTCTCGTTCATAAATTTCAGGCATGTCTTTTGACCATCCCCCATTGTCTAACTGCCAAGACATAATTCGAGTTGCTAATACAAGTTTTTCTTCTGGTGTTTGATTAAATAATTTGTCAGTGTTTGCATCATTTATCGTAGCCTGTTCTAAAGCAAAGTCCCATTTATCTTTAATTTTCGACATGTTGATATTAAACATGGTCATTATTCCAACCACAATCATAATTACTATTTTCATGACTAATCGACTCCTAAATTATAACAATGTTGATAAAAAGCATATAACTTTTTAATTGAATTTGACAAACTATACTTACTCTCAATACTTAGTCTAGCGCGTTTACTCATTTTTGGCAAATCATATCCATTATTCATAATATTCTTTAAAATAATGTATAAATTTTCTTGATCTTTTGCCTGAATTAAAAACCCATTTTTTTCATGGTCAATTACTTCCGGTATCCCCCCTACATATGTTGATATCGGAATACACCCATACGACATCGCTTCAAGCAATGCCATCGGTAGGCCTTCATTGCTCGACGGTAATGCAAATATAGCACAATCTCTTAACAAGCTTTCTTTTTTCTCTCCCGCAATCCATCCAACATAATGGATATTATGAAGTTCATGTTCTTGGATATAAGAATTCATTCGTTCAATGTCTCCATCGCCTCCAATAAACACTTCATAATCACGATACTCTATATTTAGTCGTCGAATAACCTCTAACAAATCAAAAATACCTTTTCGTTCACCAATTCGTCCTAAAAAGCATATATTCTTATTTTTTTTAGGTTGAATCTTTGTTGGAAGCGGTACCGCATTATAAATCACCTTAATGGGTGTCGTTGTAAATGTTTGAATGTATGTTTTCCACTGTTCTGATAATGCTATAACGCCCTGCGCACCATCAAACACATCACGAATTTGTTTCTGCTTTGACGGTTTTGAAAACTGATAGAACTGCATAAATTCAGCCCCATGTAAATGAATAACCACTTTTTTATTATACACCTTTGCAAGCTTGTAAAGATACCGCTTTCGATTAAAACTGTTATTTGATGCCATATGTAAATGAACCAAATCATAAAAAGGCATTATGAAAATAGCCTTTATTATTGCTAAAAAAAACACAAAAGTTTTCTTTAGCTTCGTTCCATCTTCCATTGTCGATATATATTTCATCGGAAAATTTTCAAAGTCCCAATCTGAAAAATATAGATTAACCACTGTTGATATTCCGCCTTTAACTTTTCTTCCCGGACCAAACATGAGTACTTTCATAGGATCACCTAGCCTTTTGTTCAAAATAATATTCATATCCTGCGATGAGTGCCTTACTCGTATGCTCCCAACTCAACTCATTTTGAACACGACGATATCCAATTTCTCCCATTTTCTTTCGCTGTTCATCATGGTCTAATAGCTCAATAATCTTATCTCCTAGATCAATCGCATCATTGGGTTTAGCATATAGTGATGCCTCTTTTGCTGAATATCTTCCTTCTGTCAAGTCAAATTGTACAATCGGCTTTGCTAGTGCCATGTATTCAAGCACTTTATTCATTGTAGAACGATCATTCATTTCATTGTATTCATCCGGATTAACACAAATATCAGCCGTATTAAGATATTCAAGTAATTTTTCATCTGATACTCGTCCTGTAAATTCAATATATTCTGATAATCCTAGTTCGAGCGAGCGTTTTTTTATAGTGTCTAGATACGGACCACCACCACATATTCCAAAGAAGATATCCGTGCGCTTTCGCGCATTCACTATATGTTCAACGGCGTCCAAGAGGTAATCCATTCCTTCTTGCTTGCCAATGACACCAACATAGCCCACCATATATTGTTTTCCTCGCTTAATTTCTGGGTTTGCAGGTCGTATTTGTAGACGTTGTGTTTTGGGGCCGCTACGCAATACAAAAACATCCTTAGGTTGCATATGATTTCGTTCTATTGCTATTTTTTTATAAGATTCATTGGTCACAAAAGCCATGGCGGCATATTTATAGGTCATACGTTCAAAAAATATTTGTGACCAATATAACAATCCTTTTTTTCCAAATTTTGCAATATACAATTCAGGGCAAATATCATGATGATCAAAAATATACTGCACTCCATGTCTTTTAAATTTTTTAGCAACTAAAAAAATGTTATCCGGAGGATTACATCCATGAATGACATCAAATCCTCTTTCTTTAAATATGTGTTTTGCAAGCTTTATTTCTTCACGAAGTGCTACGTAATATTCTTTCAAATATCCGATAAACCCTTTTCCTTCTTCTGGCAGGTGATGTCTATATATATACACTCCTTCTTTTTCTTCATACAAGTCCATAAACCCTTTTCCTGTAGGACATATTACAGACACTTGGTAACCTTCTTTTACAAGTGTTGTTGCTTCTTGCCATACACGAGTGTCAAAAGGTACAGGTAAATTTTCTACAATAATTAATATCTTTCTGTTCATATACTCTGCCTCCTCATACCTATGAAGTTCTATTGATTGTCTTTAATATAGCTTTTGTATTATCAATAGATGGTTGTCGCGAATAGAGTTCTATATATCGCTGACGAACCCTTTCTTGAATTTGCATTTTTTCCGTAGGTGACTTTTCAATTTTATTTAGTAAGTTTATTAGATCCTTTTTTATATCTTGAACAACATATCCACTATCTTGATTGACAATATATTCTTTCATAATTGAATTATTATTGATTATGATTAATTTACTTCTTGCCATTGCATTTAATGTCACCATTTGACCTGAAGCTCCTAGGTTGTTTTTTAATGGAATAATAACACCACGTGAATGATCCATATATTTATGAAACGTTATTTTATCAACATCTCTTAAAATCTTCACATTTTCAGGGATTTGAATTGTCTCCAATTCTACATTTAATTTTGATGCAATGATGATAAGCTTATATGGTGAATCTCGAAACGCTTCAATTAAAGGGATATAGTCTCTGTTGCTATACCCTCCTGCAAAATAGTAGTCTTTTTCCTCTGTCGGTATAGCAATCTCTTCGTTCCAAATACCATAAGGCAAAACCAATGTTGATGTCTTTTTTCCAAAAACTTTTTCATATAAGGATTCTTCAAAATATGAAAACAACACATATACCACATGCTTTGATTCAAAAAACACATGTAACACTTTGTATATATTAATGGAAAAATTACTATGTAAAAAGAATCCCCACCAAACAACCTTAGGATTTTTTAAGATTCTTAGCTTTCGCAATAAAAGTGTCGCAAGAGCAACATTATTTCCTGTCACTATTAAACTTTGATACTGATTGATCATTTTTCTATGCATAATCAAGTATTTAATAAATTGACATGCATCTAAAAAACTATCTAGTTTCCCAATAAGTGAAGACTTACGTTTCTCCCACTTCACCTGTATATAGTCTATTTCTCCTGTTTTTCTATAATATTTTATCCAATCTGCATCTGAACGAGAAACAACGATACTTTTATTTTTCATTCACATCCCCCCAACATAAACCTTCATACTCACCATTATACTGAACTTCTTTCCACATTCTGACCAAATCGATGATGATTTTATTAGGATATTCTTCAAGTAAATGCGCAAAATCTTCTTCTTTATTCGCAATGACAATGACTTCTGATTCATTCATTACTTTATTTAAATCATTAGTTATAAAGCGTTGAAGATGAGGTATTTTAGCCTCAATATATTCTTTATTCGTTCCGGTTAATTCTGATAACTTAACATGCTTGTCATAAATAGCTAGAGCAAATCCTTTTCCTAAGAGGCGTTCGACAACGTCAACAATCGGACTGTTCCTAAGATCATCCGTTCCCGCCTTAAAGCTTAACCCCAAAATGCCGATTTTATGTTTTTTCTTGCTCATGATAATCTCAAGTGCATTTTCTTTTTGTATTTCGTTGCTCTGATGAATATTATTGATTACCGGCGTTGAAACAAATAGTTCTGATGCCAAAGTTTTTAATGCTTTTGAATCTTTAGGTAGGCAAGAACCTCCATATGCAAATCCTGGTTTAAAGTAATACGGAGATATATTCAGCTGCTTATCCATGCAGAAAATTTCCATAACTTTATGACTATCAATATTCAATGCTTTACAAATATTTCCAATTTCATTACCAAATACTATTTTTAAAGCATGATAGGTATTATTCACATATTTCATGATTTCTGCAACTTGAATATCTGTAAAGACTTTTTCACCCGGTATTTTTTTATAGAGCTCATTCATTTTTTCTTGTCCTAATGTATGATTTGTTCCTATTAATGTCAAGGGAGGATTGTAATAATCATAAACCGCTGTACCTTCTCGTAAAAATTCTGGGTTGGAAACAACCGTGAACGCTTCATCTCTTGGCTTACCTGATTCTTCTTCAATGATTTCACCAACTTTTTGATTTGTTCCCGGCAAAACTGTACTACGAATTGTTATAATATGAAACTCCTCTTTTTTCTTAATCGCTTGTCCGATTTCACGGGCTACATTATAAATATACTCTAAATTTAAATGACCGTTTTTTGTACTTGGTGTTCCTACAGAAATAATACTCATTTCTGAATTTAAAACCGCCTCTTCAACATTTTTAGTTGCAGATAACTGTTTGTTCTCATGCGCTTGTTGTATTAGATGTTCTATATCTTTTTCAATTATCGTCGGCTTTCCTTCATTGATTTGTCTAACTTTGGTTTCATTAGGGTCTACACCTATTATTGAATGTCCCATTCCTGCTAAACATCCTGCACTTACGCATCCTACATATCCTAATCCGAAAACACTTATTTTCATACTTTCACAACCTCTCTATAATCTTATGATCCTATCTCAATAACAGTTACCATTTGAGTCTCATTTCTGCTTTCTTTTCCTCGCAATTTAATACACAACGTTTCTTCAACCACACCATATTTTTCCGAAAAATACATTGGTTCAATTTCAATAGGGTGGTTACCCGTATAAAATCTTACTATTATTTTATTAGATTGTATAACAATTTCGTTCCTTTCTTTTTGTGTAACATGGCAATTTTTTCCTAAAACATAGGTAGCTTCATATTCATATTCATTAATATGACTATGAGCTATACAATAAATTTGGTCTTGAATAATGATTTTTTTTGGTTTTTGATATTCAACAACACGTTGATGCATGAGAGGCTTATATCCATCATGTTCTGCAATAATAAGGTCTTTATCTCTATCTAGTTCTGATTTAATAAGTCTAGATGTTGCCCTGTGCCCCCACAAAAATGCCCCTTTCATCTCCGATTGATTTTGACTATTTATGGTAATGGTGCTATGATTTCGTGTCTCCCGAAAATAGTTGCGCCACTGAATATCACTATGATAACAATAGGTTCCCGGATCAATGAAAATTTTTTCTCCATCAATCGTTAAGGTAATATGTAAAGCATCGGCATGTCCGTGGGCTGCAATGCTATTAAATCCTAACTCTGCATGATCAAAGGTTACTATTACTTCTTTGTCCCCATAAAGAGACTTTAGAATTGAGTGCCCCCCTTGATCATAAGTCATTGAGCTATTTCGATTAAAATCAATAAACTTCTGATTTAAGCGTTCATTGGATAACAAACACTTTAATTGATCATATGTTTGATTTAATGGGCTATAATTTTTATGAATAATATGACTGCAAAGTTGAAGAACATAATCTTCATAATTAAATGCATCGCCATATAAATCCAATAATTTACCTTCATCATGATCACCAAGATGTGGAATCTGACCATATTTATCCATTAAACGGCCACTGTATTCACACATTAAAAACAAGTGATCTTCCCATATTTTTGGAAAGGGTAGTCCTTGCGCTTCAAGTCTTAGAATAAACAATGCCACCGCTTCCATAATAAAAAACTGATAATGAATCGACTGTTCCTTATTAATTCCGTCAATATGATTTTGCTGACTTAATGCATCTGTTAGTGTGTCCACACTTTTTTCAACCCAATCTTCTTGTTGAAAGGATATACCAACGATTCCTAAGACGACCATTTCAATAATTAAATGATTGTTGGCTGATGAATATTTGGAATGATATACGACAACATGATTCATTAAATTCATAATACCTTGAGATAAATCTTTTCTTAATTGATAATATTTTCGGTCGTTTGGTATTAATTCTAAGGTCATATACCAAGAAAACGCACGTATAGCCAATTCCATTTCACTTGTATAACTTATTCCCATTAAAAAGGGATTAGAATCCACCCATGAATAAAATTCCAATTTCAATTCTTCAATATATTTTTTTTCTTTTGTAATCCAATAATTTTTCATAAAAATCGGGTAGTGATGATGACGATTATATTCCCAATTTATACGGGCATCCCCCATTTCTTTATTCCCTTTATACTGAAGTTTTCTTGAAGGAACCATGGGCCATTCACGGTCTTGATAAAATGTAGAATGACTGGATTGATTTTCTGTTGAAATATAATGAAAAATTTGATTTGTCCTTCCACACTTTGACCCCGTAAAATTATGTTTTATATTCCAAGGTTGAATACAATCACCATTTTTTTTATATAGTGTTGAATCAAGAATTGATTTATTCTGTCGTTTAACACTATCGATTAGTGTTAATATGACAATTTGAAATCTCCATACGACTTCTTTTGCTGTCATTGCTTTTAGGCGATGAATATACCAACGTATTTTTTTCATCATCACACCTCCAAATTAAGCCACTGAATTGCAATTGTGTTAATTAAAAAGTCCCTTCCGCGTCGTAGCGCCTGTTTCTCATAATGGGAATATAAATCAGGTTCCTTTAATAATTTTTGAATCGACTGACCAAGCTCAATGTCTCCGGGTGTAATATCTTCTGTAAATTCATCTTGGTCATACTGGGGAATTATAATACCGTACTCTCCATCATTTAATATTTCTGAAGGCCCAGACAGACAATTAACACTAACGATTGGCTTACCTAAAATCATCGCCTCTGTCATGCCATTGGGGAAGCCTTCATATAAAGAAGATAGTACATATATATTAGCTCTTGATATGTATGCATAAGGATTTGATTTAAATCCTAATAAATGCACTTGCTCATGAAGCTTATACTTATCGATCAAAAACTGGAGTTTTTTGGTCATTTCCTGACCGTTCAACTCTTTCCCTAAAATAAGAAGCCTTATCTCCGGGTCATCTTCTTTTAAGGAAGCAATGGCTTTAATTATTCGCCAAAATGCTTTTTGCCGTGAAATTCTACCAACTGCAATGATTGTCTTGTTTTTTCTGTAATAACTACTATCCGAACCAATTGATGCCTCTTGTGCCTTTTGAATTTTATCAATTTGATATGGATTGTAGATCACTTGAATTTTATTGGCATCTATATAAAATTCTTGAACCAAATCTTCTTTACACGCTTGTGATACCGCGATAATTTTATCTGCTTTTTGATACAACTTCCTTACATGTTTTTTCTGCTTTTCATTCAAGTTCAAAGACAGATAATTTCTAACCGAAACAATAGTGTCTTCATTATAACTTGTTTGAATATTTAGTTTATTTGCTAAAGTGGCAAAACTAATCACTTGATCATAATTATATTTCTTTTTAATTTTTAATAGCTTCCATCTATATCCAATAATATGATAAAAAATCTTCTTGACTACATTTTTATCACTATAATTATTATTGACTATATGTTTTGGACCATGATAAATATAGTCGCCTGTATTATTTAAAACTATTAAATCACACGTAACTTCATCAAGATATTTTTCATTGAAAAATTCACACAAATTGATTGCAACGCGTTCTGCACCACCTCCTGTTAATGAGCTGATGACAAAGGCTATCGTTTTCATATAATCGCCTCCACAATTGTTTTATATTGGTTACATACATGGGAAATACTGTGGTTTTCTTCGACATACTGGTAACTAGCACTTCCCATCTCTTGTATTTTATCTTGTGTTAATGTACGAATAAATTCATTCGCCATTGATAAATCCTCTTCACAATATTGACCTAATGCATAACGGTCAAATATATGATCCGGATTAATACCAATAGATAGAATCGGTGTATGGCCTAATCCGGATTGAATAAAGGTATTGGGAAATCCTTCTGCCGAGGAAGTGTTTACAAATAATATTGCTTGGTCAAAATATCTTTGAATCTCACTTGATTCAACATAGGGTATATATTTCAAATTAGGAAGATCACGTATTTTATCTAAAATTTGATCTCTTAAATTTATGCTTTCCACCTGATTATTGATGGGCATTATCATCAAAAACGAATAATTCGGATTTGCTTGTGCTAAGTCAACAAATAGTTCCGGTCGCTTCATCGCTTGTGCACGTGCAACCCATAAAATAAAAGCATCTTCAGTATTTTTCATATATTGTCTATCATTCTTAATCTCAAAGCCATTTTTGATAATTGTCGCTTGTCTTCCTAATTGGAGTAATGCATCTTTTTGATCATTTGTTTGTGCAACTAAAGCACTAGCATTAAATAGTCCATATTTATAAAGTTTATAAAATCTGCTTCCTCTATCTTTATAATGTTCAACGTCATAATTATAGTCATGAGCCAAACGAAATATGACATGCTTTCTTTTTATTTTCTGATGAATAAGTACAAGTAATCCCAAATGATCACTTGCTGTTGTTGTAATAATCACATCTTCATTAAATAACACAATTTGAATAATAAGATATATTTGACGAAAAACCTTTTGAATGCTTCCTTGCTTCCTATTTAAATGTTTGATTTTTTTGACGTGAACCCCGTGAAAATCCATATCCTCTTGGCCTTCGTCCATAACTCTAAATGAAACATTGTATTTAGGATCTTTTGCCATTTCAATTGCTAGATTATAGCAATTAATTTCAGCACCACCTGCAAATTCTTTCCCTTGCTTGGGATAAAACAATATCGTAGCTGAAGGTAAATATATCCCAACTTTAATTTGTTTTTTCATTTTTAGTCACCTCTGTTTCCGAATATGAATAATTATCAGTAAGTCGTTGGTATCGTATAATTAATATACCTAACCCTAAGGTGGTCCACACATGAATATTAATCGAAGATGGGAATAAGGTTCGTCCACTCATTCCTGCCAATAAATACATTGCAAACGAGATTAAGACAGCTAACAAAATATCCCGATCAAAGTCAAGTCTGTTCTTAATAAATGAGAAAAATATATTCAGATTTATATATATAAAGACATAAGCATATATGATGAAACCAATAATGCCACTATCCATTAACACTTCAAAATACATATTATGCGGATGGGAAACATCAAGTATCAAACCATTACGAAAAGCAAAGGATTCAACAATGGCATATCTACCTACACCAAGTAATTTGATACTCATTGGATGACGAAGCCATTCCCACCATAACGGCAGCCATATATCTCCTGATCTTCCTGCAGATAATGTTTGAATGTCTGTCCCTGCTACTAAAGTCAAAAAACGTTCATATACCTGCTCAGGTAAGAAAAGCAACATAATTCCTACAGCAATAATGGTCAGCACATATTTTATATCAATTTTTCCTCTTAATACACCATATGATAAAAAAGTGAGAATAACACAAACATATGCAGTTCTAGAAAACAAAATAGCAATAGCAAATAATGAAAGATAAAACGTCAACTGTACTAGTCGTTTTTTCGAATTAATATACATGGCTAATACAAGAGGAAAACCCATAATATAAAAATTAGCAATGTCATTTCCGTGCAAACCTAAAACCGAACCAATCTCTCCGCGAATCATATTAAAATTCAATTTCTGAGGTACCATAAATACATATATAAATATAATTACTATTGATAAAGCAAATAAAGAAAAGATAACTCCATCAATAATAATTTGCTTGTCTTCATAGTTATAGAATAACAGAATCATAACAACTGGAAACATGTATACTAATTGAGAAATCAGAAAATTACTTATCAATCGTACTACTGAAAGATTATCCGACCAAGCAATACTTATATACTCGATGTAGTCGATTGACTTAAATACTGCAATAACAAAAATTGTAATATATAGCAATAAAATACTAAAATATTTCAAATCGAAAGTTGTCTTAAGATGAATCTTATAGCGAATAATCATCAATCCAAGTAAGGCAAAAAACAATATCACAAAAAGTTTTATAGGAATTCCCGGAATAATCTGAGTCTGCATAATTCTGGTATTAACATAGGGTGTAACAATTAACATAATACCCACTGAGTACTTAATATTATGATATAAAACTATACCAACTATGATTCCCAAGCATAATACTAAAGCTAGCTCTAAACTCATTGCCGAGAAAAGAACAAATAGGAATCCTATCAATATTATTATTCCTTTGTAATAATTGTTCCATAGTTTTTTTAATAACATTATAAGCTCCTTAGCATATCCTCAATAGGTTTAAAACAGTCACGTTGTTTCTTTATAAATGCACTATAATCAAAAGTATCTTCTTTTAACAATTGTGCTGATTTTTCCAACATTGCTTCTGGATCAAATAACAAGTCATTCACAAAGTATCTATCTAAAAGATCTGCATCCTTCAAAAGATAATGTATTTTACTCTCCATATCTTGATATTCTTTCATCTCAAATGAAATAAACGGCTTCTCATTTAACATCGAAAACACAGTTCCATGGAAAAATGATGTAATGATTAAAGAACAATATTTAAACACATGAACAAATTCTAAAGGGTTTAGATTTCCGATGAATTTTGTATTCCCAACATGTTGATAAAAAGAAACATATTCATATTGGCTACCATAATTGTTTTGATAAAGGTTTACTAATTCTTCATTTGTTCCCATAAATCCAATAATTGGTTTTGATACGTCGATTCCCGCACCAACAATTTTTTCATCCAATTCAATTTCCGGAAAATCAATTAAAAAGGTCGGATCACTAACAATGTAGATCTCTTTGTCTGTCATTGTTGAAATCAACATTCTTGTATGTTCATCTCGAACGCTAATACACCTATAATCATCAAAATACGTTCTTAATACCTTCTTTGCTTCTTCTGGATATAATCCATAAGGTGTGCGATTAGCAGAAGCTGCATAACTTATTTTTTTACAATTCAAAACCTCCGGAAGCCAATAAATATTTGGTAAAGGTAATTCATTATTTGTTTTCCATACTTCATCACTTCCGGTAATTATAGCATCATAATTCTGCAGATTAATATAGTCTATTCCTTCTTCAAGAGTATCAATTAACTTAAATGGCGAAAGTTTCATATGCTGTTTAATGAATTTTTTCATACGATAATAATTGATTAAACTCTTAAAACGAATATGAAAACGTCCAAAATTATATTTTTTAAAATCCTGAATTTCTCGCTCCTTGTAATTTATATTGATAATTTCCACATTATTTTCTTTATTCATCATCGAAATTTTTTTATATAAACTATAAGCTTGAAGGATAGCTCCATAGTTATTCGCTCTGTGAAAGGTAAGTATACCTATTTTTTTCATCGTTTCACCGCCTTTTTGAATGCATGATAATAAAACAAAATATCTTTTTTCATAAGAATTAACTCCATAAATTTCACATCATATTTCATCATAAAAACAACTAAAAAACTTACTCCACAAAATGTATAGGATACGAAAGATGCCAATGCTGCTCCATTGATATTCATCGTTGGAATAAGTAGAAAATTCAATCCGACATTGATGAGCACCGATAGACTAAATATAACTACCGAAAGGATTCTTTTTCCATCAGCAATAAATAAGGTGTAAATAAATTTATAAAAAATCATAGATACATTACCCCCAATAATAATGACTAAAGGTACGTATGCACGAATAAATTCATCATCATATAAAAATCCAATTAGCCGTCGTCCAAATGCGACAAAAAACAGAACCATAAGTAGCGAAAATACAAAATTAAACTTAATTGCTTCCACAATGGATTTAATGTCATTCTTTTTTGCATTTTTTCCAAAGAGTACATCTTTAAATGCATCAGGAATCAACCACAATTGTCCGCCTAAGTTTACTGCTAATGAATATATTCCAACATCATCAAACTCCGCCATTTCTTTTAAGATAAAAATGTCAATATTATAGTTTGATGTAATAAGTAAAAGCGTTAACAATGGTAATATTCCGACTTGGACTGCTCGAACAAAAAGAGATCGGTCAAATCGAACCCCTAAGTTAAATACGCGGATTTCTAACATACTTAATTTGGTAGCAATATCAACAATTAGTTGAAGTAGTAACATAAAAAAGATGAACAACAGATTTGCGTCAGGTAAGAAAAAGAAAATGACAAATAAGGAAAATGTATGTACAATAGTTGTCACAATTTTTGAAACATTTCGCACATGAATATTTTCGATAACACACAAAAAATCCATCTGTCTTGCTGTTACATGTAAAGGTATTAATAGTAAAAAATACTTATAATCCACTGATAAAGTAAAAAAAACAAATAATGTTATAATATAATTAAATACCATTTGCCACTTATAAAATTGTATAAATTTTTCTTTGACATTGGGTATTTTTTCTTTTTTAAAACTCGAGTATCCTTGATAAACACCGAGATTCATGAAAATCGCAGCAAGTACAACAATATTCATTACATAACTATAATGCCCTTTTAAAGTTGCACCTAAGTAACGATTGATTAATATGGAATTTACAAGCCCAAGAATAACTAAAATAACTTTGGTCCCTATTGTATGGATATAAGGATTTTTTTGCATTTTTGTAATAACTTTCAAACACTTACCTCTTATCTATCTTTTGTATAGTAATCAACATAGCTATTGTCTTTCACTTTTGTCAATACAGTTCCCAGAATTTTAACATTGGTTCGTTCAAGCTGTTCCTTTGCTTCTTTGACTTCTTCGATTTTTGATTGATTGGATGCTATTACAAGTACAATCCCATCAGCAAGTGTTGCCCAAATGGATGTATCGGACATACCTAATATTGGTGGTGTGTCAATCAAAATGATATCATAATCCTCTCTCGCCTTTGCAATTAAGTCTTTTAGCTTTTGAGAGAAAAGTAACTCTGATGGTTCCGGTGGTTCAATTCCAGACGTTAATATATCTAAAGTCGGGTAATCCGGTACCGATTTCAAAAATTCTGAAAACTCTTGATTTCCAACCAAATAATTCGTTAATCCATTATTTTTTCGTAAGTCAAAAAGCTCATGAATTGTAGGTCTTCTAAGATCTCCATCAATGAGCAACGTTTTCAAAGAATATTTTGCCATTGTAATCGCTAAATTTGAAATTGTGGTTGACTTACCGGCACCTTGTTTAGCACTTGATAATAAAATTACTTTTTTGGGAGAATCAACATTTGTGAACCGTAAGTTTGTTCTTAAAACACGAAAAGCCTCTGCCTCGTGCTCTGTTGGTTGATGAAATGTCACTAAATTTATATTCATAAACTCTACCTCCCTTTAAATTTTGGTATCTCGGATAAAACAGATAAACCAATCAACTTTTCTATATCTTCTTTCGTACGTAAACGATTATCTAATTTGTGTATTATAAATATTATAATTAATGCCGTTAATACGGCAACTATTCCTGCTAAAACTAAGTTTATAAACATGTTAGGTCCTTCTTTATACCTTGGAATATCCGCATAATCTACGATTTGAATATTATCAACGCCAACAATGTCTTGTGCTCGAATCACTAATGTTTCTGATAGTTTATTTGCAATTTGAGCAGCACGATCCGGATTTGTATCAATATATGTCACCGTAACAAATCGGGATTCTGATAAAGTTTCCACGTCCAGGCGATCAACCATGGTCAAATAATTCATATTCAGTCCAAGCTCATCTATGACTTCACGCGTTACTAGTTTTGTTCTTAGCAGTTCCCTATAATCGAGAACTAGTTTAGAATCAATCTGTAAATCTGACATGCTAATTGAAGAGGCAATATCGGTATCTTTACCTATAAAAAGTGTCGTGCTCGCAAGGTATGTTTCGGGTATATATAGATTTGTCATTATAAAGGTCGTTGAACACCCGACGATAACAAAGATTAAAATAAGCCACCACATCTGCAGTATACTGCGTATAAGCTTTTTAAAGCTAATTTCTTGTAATTCATTGTTCATATGCTCACCTCTTTACTATTTAAAGTATGTCATCAAGTTCCACTAAATATTGTCCGTAATCTGTCTTCTTTAAAGGTTCTGCTAAAGCAAGAAGTTGCTCTTTATTAATATATCCCTTTATATATGCAATTTCTTCAAGGCATGCTATATAAAATCCTTGTCTTGATTGAATTGTTTCAATAAAGTTTGATGCACGAATAAGCGAAGAATGCGTTCCTGTATCAAACCAAGCCATACCTCGTCCAAATAACTTTACATCTAGTGCGTCTAACTCAATATATTTATTATGTACTTCTGTAATCTCTAATTCACCGCGTTCAGAAGGTTTTATCTGTTTTGCAATCTCAACAACACGATGATCGAAAAAATACAAACCAGGAACTGCATAGTAGGAGATAAATTCCTTAGGTTTTTCAACAATTCGCTTTGCTTTTCCATTTTCATCAAAGTCTACAACACCATATCGTTCAGGATTTTTTACATAATATCCAAAAATAGTAGCACCTTTATTATTGTATCTAGCTTCTTGTAATTCACCTACAAATCGAGAGCCATAAAAAATATTATCGCCAAGAACTAAACATACATCATCTGTACCTATAAATGATTCTGCAATAATAAATGCATCCGCCAAACCTTTGGGTTCTTTTTGTATTGCATAAGAAATGCTTAATCCAAGTTCTGCACCTGTTCCTAATAAAACTTGAAACGAATGTTGATCTTCCGGTGTCGTGATGATAAGTATCTCCCGAATATCCGCTAGCATAAGAACAGACAAAGGATAATATATCATCGGTTTATCATAAATTGGTAATAATTGTTTTGAAATCGCCTTAGTTATAGGGTACAAACGTGTCCCTGATCCACCTGCCAGTATAATTCCTTTCATAATCTCCCTCCATTCTATGGTTAATTATAGTTGTTAATGTACCATTTAATCGTAGACCTTAAACCAATTTCAAACGTTGTGTTAGGAATCCACCCTAAATCTTTCTTGATTTTTGAGGCATCAATCGCGTACCGTCGATCATGACCTTTTCTGTCCTCGATATAGGTGATTAAAGAATGATTAATGTGATTAAATTCAGGTTGTCCTTCTAATAACTTTTGTAATATCTCAATAATCAATTCAACAATATCCTTGTTCTGCATTTCATTATGTCCGCCAATATTATATACTTCTCCAATCTTGGCATCACGAAGAACTTTTTCTATCCCACGACAATGGTCTTTAACGTATAACCAGTCCCGAATATTTTTACCGTCTCCATAAATAGGTAATTCTTTGTTATCCAATGCATTAAGAATCATTAGAGGAATTAATTTTTCCGGAAATTGATAAGGACCATAATTATTCGAACATCGCGTTATATTCATCGGAAATCCAAAGGTATCAAAATATGATTGTACAATTAGATCTGCTGAAGCTTTTGACGCTGAGTAAGGGCTATGAGGACTTATGGGTGTATGTTCCGAAAAATATCCTTCCGGTCCAAGCGATCCGTATACCTCATCTGTTGAAATCTGCAAAAACTTTTTGTCTTTTTTGAATCCATTTTCGATTTCCCAATGTTTTTTTGCAACATCAAGAAGTGTCTGCGTTCCTAAAATATTGGTTTGGATAAACACAGATGGATTTTCTATACTGCGATCAACATGACTTTCTGCAGCAAAATTAACAACATAATCTATGTTGTAAGTTTCGAAAAGTGTCTTTACTTTTTGACGATCACATACGTCTCCTTGAATAAATTCGTAAGAAGGATATGATTGAATTTCTTTAAGATTTTCAAGATTACCCGCATAAGTTAACAAATCATAATTAATGACTTGTATTTCTTCCTGTGAGTATTTTTCATAAAGATAATGGATATAATTTGAACCAATAAAGCCTGCTCCGCCTGTAATTAAATATGTCTTCATAGTTACCTCCATATGGATACGTATATATAGTCTTTTCTCATACTATTTTTCGTATCTCTTCTGTGCAATCTCCCATAAAAAGTTATCTTTTTCTATTTCAATATCATTGATTGTCAGTATTTCATCTTGTGCAATATCTCGTGTTACTATAGCGTTTTCAGCTAACGAAACAGATAAGGCATTTTCGTTACGATAAATCGAATAATCGTCTACAAGTCCATAGTAGTCGTAACCGCCAATACAGTCCAACCGCTCTCCCTTTTTCAACGGTCTTTTCGCAAAGGTTGCAACATCAACAAGTGGACGTTCACCAATCGGTTCAATGGTTGATTCTCTATTTAAAACCATATTAACTGCACCGATAAGTATTTCAATAGAGCAAAGATGATAGGGTCTATAGAACAAATAATAAGGCCCTGTTCCCATTTTATAATATTGCATATCATCAATAATTTGTGGATGATTTGAATGTCCAATAACAAATACTCCACCTGAAGGTTCTGCTCCCGGAATAATTTCAATGACCTTGTTTTTGTGAAGTATTCCACCTTCTTTTTTTGGTTTTATATGATTGACAATTTCATCAATTGACATTTTTTTTCCATGCATTCCCCTTACATCCGGCAAATATCCGGTAGCATTACTGACAAGTCCCATTTCAATATTCATCTTCGTTCCATCTGCAAATGAAGATATTTTATAAGGATTTTGTTTATATGCATCTGACCATGGCTTAACCGAAGTCGGTGTTGCATGTATATCCGTAAAATTTTTGAATTTTCCTAAGGCAGTAATCTCAAAACCTAGAATAGAAACATAATCAAATAGTTGCTTAACAACTCCGGGTTCATCTCCATCTTGCCCCGAATAAATCACATTATGTTCTTGCGCCATTTGCTTGAGCTCCGGTCCGATGCAAATATCCATTTCAGGATTGGTAACAATGTGTTTGCCGGACAAAATGCTGTTATATGCCACACGAGCTCCAAATTCAGGTGCTCCTGTCGTGTCAACAACAATATCTGCATCACTCTCATAAATCAATCTCGGATCTGAAACAAGTGCGATTTTATTATTGTTTTGAGCTGTCTTCAATTCTGCCGTTGAAGTGCATTCTTGATACTCTAAGTTATGATTACATTGCTTAACAATGTGGCGAACTTTATCCAAGTCTCGACCATAAATCAATGAAATACGTACACCTTTCATATATGATGCTTGAATAATCATGCCACGTCCGATAAATCCGGTGCCAACAGCAGCAACTTTAATTGCTTGTCCTTCACGTTCTAGTTCATTCAATTTTTTGTATATTTGACTATACATACGCATCCTCCTCTCCCAATCCTTCTAGTCAGTAAAAAAGTTATACCATTTTTTCTTTATATTATTCGTATTAACGTGAATATTTAATAGGGGCTGATTCTTAATAATACGCTTTGGATTCTCATCAAATAATTGATTCGCAATCACCTCTCCAAAACGTTCACGCACAGATTGATATCCTTCTAATAACTTCGGTGCTCTGTTACTTAAATTATGTCCATCTGACGCTATGATATGAACAAGTCCAGCTTCGATTAATTGCATCGCTCGTTTATTTGTTTTTGCATTCGTAAGATAACTTGATGTTAATTGTCCATAACATCCTTGTTGAATTAAATTTATTAGCTTTTCAGGATCTCTTTGAAAAGATACATATCGCTCAATATGTGCAAGAATAACCTGTTTTCCTTTCGCAATGATTTGGAAAATCAGCTCTTCATGAGCAGGATAATATTGGTGAAATGGTAATTCTATTAGATAATAATCTGAATTAGCTAGACTGTATGCTTCTTGACTAAAAATTGCCGAAACCCCTTCTTCATTCAAATGAATCTCATTTCCTAAATACAATTCTAGTTCAAGTTTTTCTTCTTTTAATCTTTCAACTAGCTTATAAAAATTTTCAAACACAAACTCATTTTTATAATCAGGAATATTATAATGAGGTGTTGCAATTATAGAATAAATTCCCTCATTAATAGCTAATCTAGCCATATCCAATGCCGTATCTAAATCTTTAGCTCCATCATCCACACCGGGAACCAAGTGAATATGTGTATCTATCATCATGCATCATCGCCTTTATCTTATTATACGTATTATTCTGTGCAATTGTCAAACTATATTATTTTATTAATAATCATTGTCTAATAATAACTATGATTTTACATTGATATTTATCATCTGTCAAATTTTGGTAATTTTTTATCTTTTTCCGATAAAATAATCTGCGAAAGCTCAACCGGCCAAGATATATTTAAAGTGGAATCATTATATATTATCCCTCCTTCGTCTTCGGGATGATAATAATCCGTTGTTTTATATAAAACTTCTGTTTGATCTTCTAATGTCAAAAAGCCATGTGCAAATCTAGGAGGCACATAAAACTGTCGTTTGTTGTCTGCAGATAATATGGTCGCGTACCACTGGCCATATGTAGAACTTTCGTTACGTAAATCAACCGCTACATCATAGATACTTCCACTTATAACTCGCAAAAGTTTCCCTTGGGGTTGATTCACTTGAAAGTGTAGTCCACGTAAAACATTTTTTTCAGATTTCGAATGATTGTCTTGAACAAAATCAATATGTATCCCCATGTCTTCAAATGCTTTTTTTGTGTAGGTTTCCATGAAAAACCCCCGTGCATCTTCATATACTTTGGGTTCAATTACATATAGTCCATCAATTGAAGTCCTTTGAAAATCAAAGTTTCCCATTATAACGCCTCCATCCTGTTCTTTAACATTATATATACTTTTATTCAGTTTATCACAAAAAAAATAAATGCTCAACAAACCTTTCTTACTATAGCTTTTTATGCTACTATAAAAAATATCAATATATCACATAAGGCGGTGTTTAATAATGAACATACATATTCGCAAAAAAACTCTAAAAATACTTTTGTTTTTAATGACAACATTATTTATTATTGCCCTCTTTCAGTATATTTCTGTCTACCGCTCTATCGATAATCCAAATGAAGCCAAACACGAATCAGCTTCGTTGAATATCTACAAGTATATTCAACATAATGAAGCAATTCAGAAATTAGAGTTAACTTTTTCCTACGATATATTGAATTCTTTTTTTCAAGATACCTCGCTTCATATGAAAACATCAAATGAACAGGTGAACGTAAGCACTTTGTTTATAAATCCTGATACGAAACAACTACTAGGGAAACTAAGCTCTAGCAAGAGATCCGAAATTGATTTTGCTGCATCCTATGAATTAGTGCTTGTAGATGATATGTTCATTTTTAATATAATTGAAATACAATTAGGTAAAAGTCCTCAATATATGAGTAATTACATTTTTAATCAATACTATAACTTTGATCAGATTATTATTCCGCTAAATACCCAATCCGAAGATTTTTTTGATGATTATTTCAAAGCATTGCTCGAGAACACATCAATTAACTTAAACAAAACTGAACATGCATTTGAATATAAATTTGATGTCGCTGAAATCACTTATCTACATCAGCTATATCCCATATACGATGAATATAGTTGGGTTGATTATCCCGTTCGAAGAAGTAGCAATCAGAAATACCTCGAATTATCCCAGCTACAACTAATGAAACCCGCATTAGACGCCTCCGATTTAATTGAGATGCTCAATCAAAATGGTTATTATGCAGAACTACTCACAAATACATCCAATGATGTTATTTTACGCATTAAGGATATGGAAAGAAACTTTACGATTGATCTCAATCTCATTTTTAATATCGATGTTTTACAAGATCATTCCCTTCAACTTAGACTTGACCATATACAGACTGCATCAGGAAAAAAAATCACTTTATCCGATGTTATTTTTCTAAGTCATATAGAATCCATTATTGATTTATTTGATACAAGGCCTCTTAATCAGTATCACATTGTTCGCAGTTCTTTAAATTTAACGCATTTGCACTTATATTTTGAGCAAACATCTTGGACTATTATGGTATACATGATTGGTTCTGACCTTGAAAGTAGCTATAATTTTTACAACAATGCCTTGTCTGGTCATGCTAGTACTGACCTAGAAGAAATGATGCGGGGACATACAAGCGAAAATATTCATGTCGTTATCGAAACCGGTGGAACAAAAATCTGGCGACTTGATAATATAAGTCCGGGAATTAATCAGCGTTGGAAAATTAGTAATGGGAATATGGATCTGCTCGAAACGTTAGAACGAAAGAATATGTCTGATCAAGAAACGCTCTACGATTTCACTTCATGGGCTATTGAATCATATCCTTCTGATAATTATGCACTTATTCTATGGAATCACGGCGGAGGGTCACTTTACGGTTTTGGATTAGATGAATATTTTCCTAAGGATAGCTTAACTTTAGATGAAATCGATAATGTATTAGAGCGTGTCACTCACGAGCAAACTATGCTTTTTGAAGTAATCGGTTTTGATGCCTGTTTAATGGCCACTTTAGAAACAGCTGCAGTTTTAGAACCTTACGCTAATTACCTCATTGCCTCTGAAGAAACCACTCCAGATTCTGGATGGGATTATGAACAAATACTAACTTATCTGGGCGATGGAGAAGCTTATAATGGGAAAAGTTTTGGGGAACTGGTTGTTTCCAGTTTTTTTGATTCTTCTATTAATAAAAACCAAGATAGCTTATTAACATTATCCGTCATAGATCTAAAACTTATTCCAACCGTCATTCAACGAATGAACGCACTCTTTGAATCTGTCATAGAAACAAATCAGCTTAATCTTTTATCAAAAACGCTTCCACAAGTCAAAGCTTTCGGTGGAAATACTGAATTAACTGGATATACAGATCATTATGATATTGAAAATTTTGCTGAGCGTACACTCGAGTTTTTACCTTCTGAATCAAATAGACTACTCGCAGCAATAAATGACGCTGTCGTACATAAAGCTAATGGTTACCTTTCAACCGATGCAGGAGGATTGTCCTTTTATCTTCCATTCTATGACCTTGAAAAAAATAGAAATCTAGCAGATTTGTATTCACGTGTTTCTTTCTCCGAATCGTATTTTTCATTTGTTAATCAATTTATTACGTATCGATTGAGTAACACTGTATCAAGTACCATGATTCCATATACACTCCATAAAGAAACTCGTCCTTATCAAATTCAGATTGCAGACGGATTCGAACATCTCGTTAGTGATATTTACTTAGGTGTGTCTGTATTTGAACCTCGCAATGATGGAGAATACCGACTAAATCTAGGCTACGATGCTTGGATTTATGAGTCCTTTGAAAGCGGTCTTTACGAAGAATCCTTTGGTTATTGGCCAACAATTGGAGACACCTACCTACCTATTTCTGTCGTGTATAACGGAAAGGATTATATCGAATATGAAACCCCTGTCCTACTTAACAATGAACCCATTATGCTTATAAGTGCTTGGCTATATGATGAAGAACGCTATATAATATTTGGTGGTCGCCCCATTATCACCGATGAAGGTCTTACGGATCGAAATACTATTGAATTTGAAGATGGAGATCAGATTGATATTCTTTATTCTTATTACAACAAAAGCACGGACCAATGGACTGAAGAAATTGCAACTTCATTGACCTATGATCGTGCTTCTGAGCTCATCGTCACCAATAAATCACTGAAAGAAAACAGTGAATATGGCCTCTCTTTTATAATTAAAGATCTTAACGGAACATTAAGTTATACGGACATGATTCGTTTCATTCATGAATAATTACATATTAAAGTATTTTTTTCATTTTATCAATTTCATATTTATTACATATTAAAAGTTTATCACCGGATTGAACGACAATCATGTCCTTCAATCCGACTGCTTTTATTTCCAAATTATCTGTTAAAACGATGTTTCCGTGTGAATCAACACTTTTAAAATCAGATTTTAATACAATATTATTTTCCTCATCTTTATCATAAACATCTTCGTACGCTGTAAATGAGCCTACATCGTTCCATCCGAACTCTGAAGGAATCACTTTAACATGACTCGATTTTTCCATGACCCCATAATCAATAGAAAGTCTTTCAAAATCATCAAACAAAAGACGGGTCTTCTCTGCTAGCAAGGTCCCACTTAAATTCTGATCAATATAAAACTGTATATTCTTTAATACACGATAATGCTTTGGCATATGTTTTTTAATTTCCCGCATGATTGTTTTGACACTAAAAATAAACATTCCACTATTCCAAAGATATGTTTTTGCCTCAAAATATTCTTTCGCTTGTTCAAGTTTTGGTTTCTCCAAAAACTTTTCAACTTTATATATCTTTTTTAATTCTATATCCTGGTCTACTTTTATATAACCATAACCAATCTCAGGTCGTGTCGGCCGAATACCTAGCGTAATAATATCTCGATTATATTCTGCCTCAGATGCTCCGATTTTTACAGTTTCAATAAACGCTTCCTCGTCCATAACAAGATGGTCACTTGCTAAAACAACTAAAGTTGCGTCATGTTGACGTCTCTGAATGTATAAACTACTAAAGCCAATCGCTGCTGCAGTATCTTTAAATGCAGGCTCTATAATAAGATTTTCTTTCGGTAACATTGGTATTTCTTGATTAATCGCATCTGCTTGAACAATATTTGTTGCAATATAAATATTTTCAATCGGAATCAAGGGTAGAATTCGCTCAACCGTTTCTCTCAGCATTGATTTATCTGAAAAAAGTTTCAACAATTGTTTTGGATGTTCATCTGTACTTAAAGGCCAGAACCGCTTTCCGGTTCCTCCTGCCATAATGAGTGCACAAAGCATAATATCCCTCCTAGTTCTTTTTTACAATAGTAGCATTCAAAATTGTGACTGTCAACAAAAGAGGCATTTTAAATAAATAAATTATATGCTAAAATATGAACAGACTAAACAATGTATATATAATCAGATTAGACTAGGAGGAAGATATGAATTATAATAAAAAACATGTACTTCAAACTTTAGAATCTACGTTTTCCACATTTATAGATACCGTCAATCATCTTGATCACCTCGACTCCAGCCAATATACTTCAGATAATACAATGATTGTAATGATTGATATGATTAATGGCTTTTGTAAAATCGGACCATTACATAGTGATTTTGTCAATCAAATGATTCCTAAAATGGCACGTTTTCTTGATACCATGATTCAAAAGAATATTCCGGTCATCTCTTATCGGGACTCCCATCCCGCTGATGCCGGTGAATTCAACTATTTTCCACCCCATTGTGTCGAAGATTCTGAAGAATCAGAACTTGTTTCAGAGCTACAAAGAACTGAATTAATTGACATTACCAAAAATTCCACCAATGGTTTTCTTGCTCAAAACCCTATAGACCTTCCGATTATTAACAAAGAACATTTAGAACATATTCTTGTAATGGGCTGTGTGACCGATATATGTATTAGAGATTTTTCTACAACAATGGCAAAACATCTTCAAGAAATAAATCATTCTGCAAGGGTTACAGTCATCGAAAATTTGGTCGACACCTTTCATATTGAAGCTAGTCATGACCGTGAGACAGAACATTTACTCGCCTTATATCATATGCAGGCCTCAGGAATAAAATTAGTTCGGATATAGAAAGAAACGATGTTCTTCACTAATCATAGTGAAGAACATCGTTCATATTATTCATTAAATCTTCTAGATATGCTTTCATTTCATCTTTTAAATCATCGCGACGTAATGCAAATTCAACTGTCGCTGATAAAAATCCCATCTTATTCCCAACATCATAGCGTTTTCCCTTGAAATCATATGCATACATTGCTTCTTCCTGAGCTAGTTTCTCTAAAGCATCTGTCAACTGAATTTCACCGCCTGCCCCCGGCGTCTGATTTTCAAGATAATGAAAAATACGGGGAGTAATAATATATCGACCTAATATTGCAATATTAGAAGGTGCAACATCTTGATTAGGTTTTTCAATCATTTTCTTGACTTGATAAATACGATCCTCTACACCGGGTCCATCCACAATTCCGTATTTACTAACCTCTTTCCAGTCAACTTTTTGAACCCCTAAAATGGAAGCATTATATTTTTCATAAGTGTCCATAAGTTGTTTAAGACAAGGGGTTTTTGATATAACAACATCATCACCTAACATAACAGCAAAAGGTTCGTCGCCGATAAATTTTTTCGCAACTAACACAGCATGCCCTAATCCTTTAGGTTCTTTTTGTCGAATAAAATGAATATTTGCAATATTCGAAACATCTTGGGCGATTTTCAATAGGTCATAATGTTGTTTTTCTTCTAATGTTTTTTCCAATTCATACGACATATCAAAGTGGTCTTCTATTGAGCCCTTTGACCGTCCTGTAATGATAATAATATCTTCAATCCCCGAGTGAATAGCTTCCTCAACAATATATTGTATTGTTGGTTTGTCAACAATCGGTATCATTTCTTTGGGTTGTGCTTTTGTTGCCGGCAAAAATCGAGTTCCTAAACCGGCAGCCGGAATTACAGCCTTTCTAATATTCATAATATCTCCCTTCCTAAACCATTTCATCAAAATATATATTTTTTACCGCTTTTTTATTTGAACATTTTTTTATCATCATATAGGGTCTACAATCATAATCGTTTTGTCGATTATATGCAAAACAACTTGTCACTTTTCGTTCCTCTACCTCATGAATAATTATTGGCTTTCCATCAGCAAAGTGCAACAAAAACTGTTTAATCTTCTTGTAATTTTCTTTTGCACTATTGCAATTTTTATTATAATAAATTTTTCTAACTTCTATTTTTTTTTCCTTATTTTCTCCAAACTGATACAGTAAAATAAGATTTCCATCAATCTCATAAATCTGTCCATTTTCAGAACGTGTTTCTTGATATATTCGCAATGCTAATTCAGATGTTTGTATCGGTGAAAATTCATCCTCGTTTTCAAAGTGATTATTTAGAAAACACCTCTCAAACTCTTTATACGTTAGTGCATTGGATATATGATTAGCGTAGGCTTGCGTAGTACACTCATTTAGATACTTTTCAGTATAAATGGTTGTATTATATTGTTTCGAAGCAAATTGATAGCCAAATGGCTTGTAATAACGTTCGTCAGCTGGCAACAAAATAAGATAATCAACATTTTGCTTCGTTGAAAGTTCCTCTGCATAGGTCAGCATTTTACGCATCAATCCACGTCTTCGATAGTCACTTCTTGTCGCAACGGCCACAATATAAAAAATTTTCAAATGTTCTCTCTCACTATTAATGCTATATGGATTTAAATGTAACATAGCTACTACTTCTAATGTATCCTTCTTTATGTCCTCAGCAATGATAACTTGATTCTCTTTCATAACCACATTAAAATAAAAGTCCAAATACTCTTTTGAGTCTTCCGGAAAAACCAATTCCCACAAGGAACGTATTTTTTTGTGATCATTATTGTTGCTCAATCGAATATTCATATATTGCCTTTCACTCTTTACATCGTATCGTATATTTATCCTCTAACCGAATCGGTTCATAAGACAATTTGGATTTCCTTAAACCTTCAATGCCTAAGTCTTCCTCACGATTCACTATTTTTGCTTTCGGGTAAAATTCTTGTAAAACCAACTGTGAAAGAAATGGATATAATCCGCGAATATCTGTATTTGCCTTTTCAACATGAATAATAACTTCTTCCTCATTATTAATTGTTGAAGCAATAGACATGGCCTCAAGGACGTTATTAATATATATTCCTATCGCTTTTGCACCTAAAATCTCTAAGTGGTCAATGATATAATCAATACCTTCAATTTCATGATCGACCTGTTTTGTCATATGGTCATGATTATCTGTCCATTTTTCTAAAAATAGATTAATCTCATCTCGATCTTCTTCCGTCAATAAACGATATGTATATTGATCTTCATAATCGCGTAAAAATGCATTAATATGATTACGTTTTTTTCGCAGTTTCTTTCCAGGTAAATTCCGCATCTTATCCGCATCGTATATGTAGTCTGAATAATTGCGATTTGTGCTAACTTCATATTGATCACTATACATCTCTTTTACAAATTCTGCAAATGTACTATCCACTGAATACATGACAAAATTTTCTTCCAAGTTTTCGAACAAGTCGACTGCTTTCTCAAATGCTTCTTGAAAATATTCTTCTTTGCATAATGGCATTTGTGAAAAACAATGATCGTTAAAGTGTCCAAACAATATTATATAATTGGGATGATAATAAATATGTTGATGATTACGGTTTTTCCATAAAAATAGCGTTGTAAGTCCAAATTCGCAACTTTCAATCCGCCGTATTGTTAAATATGGTAAAAATTTGTCTATATTATCTAAACTTAATTCTTCTAAATCTTTACATGTATCTATACGAAGCTCATTATCTGTTTGCATATAAACCTCTTTCTCTATTATTATTGCTACACTATACTATTATATCAAAGTTTTTGATTATTGCAACTAACTTACCTTCCTGCCATATTCGACAAAAAAACAATAAAAAAAACACCTTCTTAGGTGTTTCGTAATAGCGAAGGACGGAATCGAACCGCCGACACTACGGGTATGAACCGTATGCTCTAGCCATCTGAGCTACTTCGCCATATTTATTTTTGAGATATAATCTCTAATGGGCGCAACAGGGCTCGAACCTGTGACCCCCTGCTTGTAAGGCAGGTGCTCTCCCAGCTGAGCTATGCGCCCTGGGACTTGACTATTTTAGTACATTTTCGACTAATTGTCAATAGTTTTTCACAAAATTATGAGTATGATCCTCTGGATGACAGGACTTGAACCTGCGACCTCTAGACCCCCAGTCTAGCGCTCTACCAAACTGAGCCACACCCAGTTACTAAATAAACATTCTACGACCCAGAAGGGACTCGAACCCTCGACCTCCGGCGTGACAGGCCGGCGCTCTAACCAACTGAGCCACTGGGCCACAAACAGGGGCAGTAGGACTTGAACCCACGACATCCGGTTTTGGAGACCGACGTTCTACCAACTGAACTATACCCCTACATTTTCTACATTCGTTAAGTCATCAAACATTCCATACACAACTCTATTAAAACTCTTAAACAAGTTTGGTTCAAGCCCTCGATCTATTAGTACTAGTCAGCTGAACATGTTACCATGCTTACAC